>TBL_comb47_HYPODRAFT_10005921_pt1 | contig 13417 bp, 15 predicted proteins | sample TroBogypolimnion_40_FD_10682 | JGI IMG/M metagenome (IMG submission 10682)
AGAAACGGTTGGCCGTATGAACCAGGCTATCATGAGAAATTACATCAAAAATCAAAAAACCGAGAGATCCATGACAAGCCACGGCCTTTAGGCCGTGGTGATTGACTTATCTCAAGTTAAGAGCTTAACTTGAGATATGAAATATTATAACTTAGGATAGAAAAATTAATCACATGCCCCCTTTTCGCTTTAGCCCAATCAAAAATCAGGCCGAGTTGGCCGAAGCCATAAAATATACTCACCTGAAGTGCTTTGAATTGTGTAAAAATACCTTCGGCCGCTATCTGCCCGTGGCAGGTAATATCGGAATATTTTGCCATGAGGCCGCCGAATATGAATTTCTCACAAAATTACGCGAAGAGTTAACGGATGCGAATGACAATTGGAACAAAAAATATTACCGCCTCCATCAACCTATTTCCGTCTCCCCCCAAGGCGAGGTGCCCGGCGCCGTCTATTCCTATCTCTACATCCGCCAGCCGGATGAGACAAAACCCCAAGTGGGCGATCTTGACTTTGTTTTGGATAAGGCTGAATATAATGAATTAAAAAACTCTCTACTGGCCGACAAACAAATCAAAGACCTGAAAGTTCTGGACCGTCCCGATTTGGATTTACTAGAATTAGCCGACCCCGAAGTTGATGCCCTTGCTTTCATCGGTACTAAGGATATGACGGAGAATATTAAAGCGGGAAATAAATAAATCTATGACCAAATACATTTTAAATTCCGGCGCGACCAAGCGCCATCCCGAAAAAACTATTTTATTTTTTCAGGAAATGATTAAGGGTCTGGGCAAGGAACCTCGGATTTTGAGCTGTTCGTTCGCGGAGAAACGGGAAAATTGGGAAGAGAAATTCGCGGCCTATACAGAATCATTTGCCGCGCTTATGCCAAGCGATATCAAGCCCAAGTTCACCATGGCTATGCCGGACACTTTTGCCCAGCAGGTAAAAGATAGCGACATCATTTCAATGTCCGGCGGTGATGACCACTTACTTATGTACTGGCTTAAACAATTTAATTTACCAGAGCTTTGGGAGGGGAAAGTGGTGGCGACTAGTTCCGCCAGTTCCAATATCTTATCTAAACATTTTTGGACTAATGATTGGCGCCGGTGTTTTGACGGCTTAGGTATTCTGCCCATAAAATTTTTGCCTCACTATAAATCGGATTTTGGCGCTGATGATCCTCGTGGCCCGATTGATTATGACCAGGCCTACCGCGACCTAGCGGACTACGGCGACCGGACTTTGCCGATCTACGCGCTTGAGGAAGGCGACTTTGTGGTGTTTGAGAGATAGGCAATTATTGTAATGTTTTTTGCCCTGGCTCGCTTTTTATGTTAAAATAAAAAGATAAGTCAATAATCAATCATTTAATTTTATGCCTAAAAAATCACTACTATCTCTCCCGGTGGCCTTGGGTATTGGCGTGACCCTCTTATTGTTAGCCCTGTTTGTCTGCCTGAATCACTCTCTGGCCGCTGATGCCGCCTTTGTGAGCGCGGCCGACTTGCAGAAAGCTGGCTATACTCAAGTTAAACAAATTGCCCCGACCGCGGCTGGCCGCTTTGCCGGACCGAACCTGTATTTTTCCGTGTCGGATAAAGTGAGCGATCCGAATTCGGAGGCGCCGAATGTGGCCATGGCCGAAGATTTCACGGCGTCCTATGATTTGAGCGGCGTAACTCTTTATAATTATGGCGCGGACAGCCAAACCTTAAGCGTGTCGGGCGGTACCGGCCAAGTCGCGACTTTAGCGGATGGACGGGTAGCTATTAATTTTATCAAAAATAATCATTACGACGTGGTTATCGCCCCTAATAGAGTTAAAGCCGAAGCCCTGGCCTCTATTATGGCCGCCAAGATCCAATAATTTTAATCGTCAGCGTTATGAAAAAAATAATCATTGGTCTGCTGGTTATTATTGTCATCATTGGCCTGATTTTAGTCTTCCGCAGTGTCATAAATCAGAGCGGAGCGCCCTCGCCCAGCGGAACGGCTCAGCTCACGACTCAATCCCCCGGCGATGTCATAAACGCGAGCGGCTGGATTCTTTGTCTGCCGCATAAGACCACTGGTTCGGATTGCGCCATCGGAATTAGAGAGGGAAATGGCTCGACCTATGCCTTAGTGGATGCTACTGGCCAGCCAGTTGGACCCGACACCTATACCACGGGCCAGTCAACCGTTGTGTCCGGTGTTTTAGTGGATAATAAGGATTTAGCGAGTAAATATGTGATTAGCGGCGTGATTCAGGTGAGATAAGAGCCCGCTAGGTCCAATAATCATAAAAAAGCCATCTTTTGGGGTGGTTTTTTGTTGGTCTGGACCATACTTTATTGCTCGCCTTGTGTTTCTATTCGGTTATTGCTTATAATTATAAGAAGATGGTTTTAAACTAACTTTCAATAAATATATGAAACTAATCTTTATCCGCCATGGCCAGACTACCGGCGACGAAGAAGATCGCTATGGCGGTGACTATGACGACCATTTATCAGAAACCGGGAAAACCCAAGCGCAAGTTCTTTTGGCCGAACTGAAAAACAAAGGAATTGAAATAATTATTTCCAGTCCTCTAATTCGCGCTCAAGAAACAACGGCTATTGTCTCCAGTCTAGGCTGTCCCGTGATTATTGAGCCAAATTTCAAAGAGCGTAATCAATATGGCATTCTCACCGGCCTCATCAAGGGTGAGGCCATAAAACAATATCCCGATTTAGTTTTAAAACTTAAAGATCGGCTCAATACCATAGAGGGGGCGGAATCTTATGAAGATTTTAGCGCGCGGATTCAAAGCGCTTTTCAAAAATTGAAGTTAGAAGAAAAATATTCAGTCGCGGCCGTTGTTTGGCATGGCGGTCTGATGCGTGTTCTGTTCCGAGACATCCTCAAAAAGGGTGAGTTGAAAGAAATCGGCGATTGCGCCTGGGTAGAATTAGAAATTGAGGGCGAGCGCGTAGAAATTAAAGAACTTAAAAGATTAGAGTTAGCCGATTAATTTATATGTTAAATCAAAATTTTGAAAATCAAGAAAATAAGTTGACCGGTTTTGAAAATGTCGGACCGACGGCTTGGATGGTCGCTTATAGCCGCTCTTTTACGGACATCCCATTCTCAAAAGAAATTTTTGACAAGCTTGAGGCTATTCGCCAAAAGAGCGGGCAGGCCTTTATTCCTGAAGATCTGAAAAAGCCGGAAATAGCGCCGCAGTTTGAAGCGCGGCATAAATTGATTGACCGCCTTATTCTGAAAAGCGGAATAAAGCAAGTTTTGGAGCTCGCTTCCGGTTTCTCGTCGCGCGGTTTGTCTATGGCCGGAGATAAGAATTTTAATTACGTGGAAATTGATTTGCCTGGAGTCATGAATGAGAAAAAGCAAGTGGTAAAAGAAATTGCGGCCGACGCCAGCCTGCCAATTCCCCAGACGCTTCATTTTGAAGAAGGCAATGTTTTGGAAAAGGCAAATTTAGAAAAAGCCGCGCGTCATTTTGATAAAACTCAACCCATCGCTGTCGTTAATGAGGGCTTGCTTCGCTATCTGGCTATTCCTGAACGGGCGAAAGTGGCGACGCATATCCATTCTTTATTGATACAGTTCGGCGGCGAATGGATAACTTCCGACATCTCTTTAAAAAGAGTGATGCGGGAAGAGGACAAGGCGCATAGCGAGCGGACGGAAAAAATAGCCGCCTTAACCGGCAAAGATATTGTGGCTAATTATTTTGAAACGGAAGAAGCGGCCCAGAAGTTTTTTAAAGATCTAGGCTTCACGATTGAAAGACATAGTTTTATGGAAGCCAGACCAGAATTATCTTCCCCGGCCCGACTTAATTTGTTGGAAGACCAGGTGACAGGCATAATCAAGGATCCCGTGGTTTATGTTATGAGAGCGGTTTAGATTTATTAAATAAATATGTTCCACAACAAACACATCGTCATCTATTCCCATGGTTTCGGCGTTCAAAAAGACGACCGCGGTTTGCTGTCGGATATTGCCGCACATCTGCCGGAAGTGGAGTCAATTCTTTTTGATTATTATGAGGTCAATGAGGCGGCGAAGACTCTGATGACTTGCGCCTTTAGCGACGCCGCGGCGAAGCTTAATGAGAAGATAGCGCAGGCCAAACAGGCTAATCCCGGCGCGATAATTGATATAATTGCTCATTCGCAGGGCACGGTTGTGGCGGCCCTGGCCAAGCCGGCAGGCATCAGACAAACCCTTTTTCTCTGTGCCCCTTTTAACATGGGCATTGAACGGACGCTAGCGCGCTATAGCGGTCAACCAGGCACGGTTATTGATATGGAAGGCATCACAATTTTTCCGCCCGTGGATGGTTTAGCTCGCTTGGTCCCGGCTAAGTATTGGCAGGAACGAAAAGTTTTGGATGTCATGGCCGCTTATAATGACTTAGCGGAAAGAACCGAGCTAACGGCTATCATTGCTGATCAAGATGAACTGATTGCCAAAGAAGATTTGACCACGCTCAGCCCGAAGATAAAACTGATCAACCTGGACGGTGATCATGGTTTCTATGGCTCAGCCAGACAGCCGATGATTGAAGTGGTTAGGAAGTTAATATTAAATATATGAAAAAAGCTTTAATTGTCATTGATGTCCAAAAAGGCTTTATTAATAAGTCTACGCATAAAACCCTGTTAAAAATCCGGGATTATATTCGGCAAAACCACGGTCGTTATGACCTTTTGGTTTTTACTAAGTACCTGAATCATGAAGGGAGCAATTTCGTAAAAAATCTCAAGTGGCGCGGATTTATGAACGAGAAAGAAAACGATTTAGCGGACGAGATTAAGGAGTTTGCCGGCGCCAAAAATCTTTTTCCGAAGGACACTTATGGCAGTTTTGTGGATAATAAGGTTTTTAATTATTTACGGAAGAATAAGATTAGGCAGGTGGAAATCTGCGGTTTTGATACGGAAAATTGCGTCCTGACTTTTGCGCGCGACGCGTTTGACCGAGGAATGTCAGTGGTGGTTTTGAAAGATTTGTCGGCTAGCCATTCTAACCCAAAACTTCACCGCGCCGCCCTGGAAATAATCAAAGATAATATCGGCGCGCTTAAATGAATTTAGGCGATACCCCAAAAGGATTGGCCGCCGGCCGGCCATTTAGCTAGCCCTACAAGAATGGGCTAGTTTTTGTTATAATTAAATCATAATCCATCAGGCTTTAAAGACCTCAATATGAAAAAATTTGCCACCAAAATAAAGCGCTTTTTAAAAATTATCGGCCCCGGCGTCATTACCGGCGCGGCCGATGACGATCCTTCCGGTATCGCCACCTATTCCCAGACCGGCGCCCAATTCGGCTATGGCCAGCTCTGGACCGTCATTATCACCTTTCCGTTTTTGACTGGCATCCAAGAGGCCTGCGCCCGTATCGGCGCGGTAACCGGGCAGGGCTTAGCGGCGGTTATTAAGAAACATTACGCCAAGCCGATTTTGTTTGTTGCGGTCGCTTTGATGTTTATCGCTAATACCGTGAATATCGGCGCGGACATCGGCGCCTTGGCCGCCGCTCTCCAGCTTATTCTCAATGTTAATTTCGCGGTGGTAACTCTTGGCTTCACCGCCTTGATTTTGATTTTAGAAATCTTTACCAATTACCGTGTCTACTCCCGGATCTTAAAATGGTTCGCGCTCGCTCTTCTTTCATATCCGATTACCGTCTTTTTAGTTCATCAGCCTTGGGCCGAGATTTTCAAAGCGACTGTCGTGCCGCATTTTGAACTGAGCTTTGCCTTCTTCTTCATCATTACCGGCGTTTTAGGCACAACCATTTCGCCCTATATGTTTTTTTGGGAGGCCTCGGAAGAAGTGGAAGAGGAAAAAGCCGAGCATCTTTTGCGTAAGAATGCCGCACCGCGCGGACTGAAAAAATTTATCCGCCATTTGCGCTGGGACAATTTCCTTGGCATGCTCATTTCCGAAGTCGTGACCTGGTGCATCATCGTCGTGGCCGCGACCGTTTTGAATCATAACGGCGTGACTAATATCGCCACCGCGGCCGATGCCGCGCGCGCCTTGGAACCGCTGGTTAATACTTTTCCCAACGCCGGTTTTCTAGCTAAGCTTATTTTTTCCATTGGCATTATCGGCCTGGGTCTTTTGGCCATTCCGGTTTTATCCGGTTCGGCGTCTTATGCTTTGTCTGAAGTGGCGAATTGGAAAGAAGGTTTAAATTTGAAATTAAAAAGAGCCCATGGTTTTTATGGCGTGATTACCATCGCGACCCTGATCGGCCTGATGATTAATTTTGTCGGCATCAATCCGATGAAGGCTTTAGTGTTCACGGCTGTCTTTAACGGCGTCGTGGCTGTGCCTTTGATTTACTTAGTGGCACGCATCGCCAGAAACAAAGAAATTATGGGCGAGTATCGCAGCGGCGGATTGTCCAACGTTTTAGTCTGGGGAACTTTTATTATTATGCTGGCCTCAGCCGGGGCGATGTTTTATACGCTTTTCTCATCCTTATAATTATATGTGGATTTTATACGCCTTTTTTTCGGCGCTGGGCGCGGCCGGCGTGGCGATTGTTTCTAAATTGGGTTTAAAAAATTTGGACTCTACGTTAGTCACGACCATCCGTTCTATTATCATGGCCATTTTTCTTGTGGCCGTCAGCTTGTCGTTGAAAAAATTTCATGATTTTTCTTGGCAGACTTTATCCCACCGCGATTGGCTGCTCATTGTCGCGGCTGGTATCTTTGGCGCTTTGTCCTGGCTCTTCTATTTTTTGGCTTTGAAATATGGGCCAATCAACCCCGTCGTGGCGATTGATCGCCTCAGCCTGGTTTTCGTTTTTGTGCTCGCCCTATTATTTTTGGGCGAGGCTTTTTCCGCCAAAGCGTTTATCGGCGCGTTGCTTATGGTCCTTGGCGCGATTTTAATTTCTCTAAAATAGCTTAGTAATTTGCTAGATAAAAAACGGACTATAGGTAGTCCGTTTTGAGTTTTAAGCGCGGGCGGCCGCTTTTCTTTTTATGATTAAAAATAAAAGAGCGGCCGTTAAAAGCAGCAGTCCGGAAACCGTCCAGGCCAAGCGGATGGAATAGGTTGTCGCGAGCCAGCCGCTTAAGATGAGTCCAATCAGGCTGCCGATTTTAGACAGCATGGAGTCAAGGGACAAAAGCGTGGCGCGGCATTTGGCCGTGATCCGCTGGTTCAAGTAATTTTGTTTGAGTGGCAGGAACATTTCCCGGCCAATTTCGTGGATCAGGAAAGCGGCTGTCGCTAAAGCGAGCCCGCTAACTTGAGCCGCGAAAATTATGGCCGCCGCGGTCATGGTCTGCGTAATAATCAGGCTCCTTTTTTCGTGGCCGATTATTCTTCCCGCCCAGCGCGATAAGGTTCCCGAGCTGGCTTTAGCCAGAGCGATACCCATAATTATCCAACCGAGGTGTCCAATGTTTAGGCCGTATTGGCTCGTAAAGAGTTTTGTCCATTGCATGTTCAAAGCTTGCAAAGACAAAGATAGAATAGCGCCGAAGGCCATGGCGTAAATCAGGTCAGGATTTTTCAGGCCGTGGCCACAGGCTTTAAAGGCGGAGACTAGGTGCGACTGGCGAAAGGGTGTCTTTTCCTCGCTCCGATAGATTTCTCTAAAACTCAAAGAAAATAAACCGATGAAGACGAAAGACAGCGCTGAGTACAGCCAGGGCGAAGCTATGCCGCGCGAACCGAGCCAAGCGCCGATGAGCCCGCCTAAAGCTAGACCGCTGGCGTCAAAGATTTGCCGCGCGCGAAAAGCCTTGGCTTTTAATCCGGCTTGGCCAACGTGATGTAAGGAATCAACTAGCCAGGCATCTAAAGCGCCGGAGACAAAAGAGCGGCCAAAGCCGACAATAATTTCCGCCACGACAAACAGCCAGAACGAGGCCGCGAAAAAATAGACGATGGAGCCGGCCGCGGCCAAAAGGCTGCCCAGAAATAGCGATAGGCGCCGGCCATAGTGATCAGCGAAAACGCCAGTCGGCACTTCTACCAGAATGGTCGTCAGCATGAAGAAGACGTTGACGAGGCCGACCTGCCAGAGGCTAGCCCCGCGCGACAGCAAGAACAGAACATAGGTGGCGCCGACTAAAGCATGGGAGAAATAATCCAGGCCGCCGAAGAGCAGATACTTTTTAATGATCCCGTTGGACCACAATTTTGAAGGTACAAGTGTTTTCATGGCGATGTGTATTTTAAGTTAAGTGATAAAAAAATCCCCGTCCTGGTCGTCAGGGCGGGGATTGATGAAAGTTTTGTAATTAGTAAAATTTAGATATTAATAATATAAAACATATTCCTCATTATCCCGGCCCGGCCGCGGTAATCTAACTGATAAACGCCAATAAAAAAGGCGCCACAAGTCGCGGTTTCCTTCATGGTCCAAGCGGATTTTAGGAATCTTTGATTATTCATATTATTATCTATCCTAGTATACGGATTAATCTCTGAAATGTTACACTAATTTTTTATGGCCATTTGCCGGTAGAAAATGTGTTTGGCAATTTCTACAAAGACGAGATAAACCAAGACTAAAGCCAAAATAATTAGAATCGCGGACCAGGGCAGCGGATCAAAGCCGAACAGAAAGCCGATACCGCGCAGAGTTAAGAGCCAGCCGATAACGACCGCGCTGAGCGTGGTGATGAGTAGGTATTTGCTGGGCCGCGACTGCAGGAAGGGAATCTTTTGCGTCCGAATAACGTAGATGACTAAGATTTGCGTGGCCAAAGATTCCACGAACCAGCCAGCCTGGAAAGTGGCCGCGCCTAAACTGAACAGGCCGTATAAGACATAGAAAGTCGCAAAGTCAAAGAGAGAGCTGATCGGTCCGAAAACCAGCATGAATTTTTTAATGAAGCCGATATCCCAGTGTTTCGGCTTGCGCAGATATTCTGGATCAACATTATCGGTTGGAATAGATAGTTGCGAAGAATCGTAGATGAAATTATTCAAAAGAATCTGTCCGGCCGTCATCGGGAAGAAGGGCAGAAAGAGGCTGGCGCCGATCATGGAAAACATATTGCCGAAATTGGAGCTCAGGCCCATGAGCAGATATTTCATGGTGTTGCCAAAAGTTTTCCGGCCTTCAATCACCCCTTCCATTAATTCCTTCAGGCCTTTTTGCAATAAAATAATGTCGGCGGTTTCTTTGGCCACGTCCACGGCGTTGTCCACGGAAATGCCGACGTCCGCGGTTTTGAGAGAAGGCGCGTCGTTAATGCCATCGCCTAAGTAGCCGACCGTTAGGCCGTGCCGTTTTAGTTCCGCAATAATTTTTTCTTTTTGGCTCGGTGAGAGGCGCGCGCAGATCGTGGCTGATCGGGTCTTCTTATATATTTCCTCATCGGTCAGGCGGTTCAGATCCAATTCGTCGCCGGTGACGATGCCGGTAATTTCTAGATTCAAGTCATGGCAGATTTTTTTAGTGACGAGCGGGCTGTCGCCAGTCAAGATTTTTATTTCCACGCCGTGCTCGCGCATAAAGACCAAAGTTTCTTTGACATCGGCTTTCGGCGGATCATAGAAGGCCATAAAGCCCGTTAGAGTCAGACCCGTTTCCTCGCTCATTTCATAACGCTCTTTTTTCACGCTTAAGTCTTTGCTGGCAATGGCTAAAACGCGAAGGCCGTCGGCGCTTAAACTATCGTATAGATCGCTGGCTTGCTTCAAAATTTCCGGGGTGATTTTTTTTAACACGTTGTCTTGCGCGTAGGCGGTGCAGATTTTGAAAATTTCTTCAGGCGCGCCCTTAGTAACCATTTCTAAGCGGCCGGCCCGTTCAAACATAATTGAGGAGCGCTTGCGGTTGAAGTCATAAGGCAATTCTTCAATTTTTTTCGCGCCGCCTAAATCAAGTTGCTCATGGCTTAAAATCGCTTGATCCAGGACGCTCTTAATGCCGGTTTCAAAATAGCCATTCAAATAGGCTTGCTCAAAAACCGCCGCTGACTCGGCGCCGGAAATGTCCACGTGCTTAATCACAGAAATTTTGTCTTCGGTTAAAGTGCCGGTCTTGTCAGTGCAGAGAATATCTAAAGAGCCGAAAGTCGGTATAGAGTTGAGCCGTTTGACCAGCACGCCGTTTTTAGCCATCTTGGATGCGCCCTTGGCCATATTGACGCTCATGATCATGGGCAGGAGTTCCGGGGTGACGCCGACCGCCACGGCTAGCGCGAATAAGATGGAGTTCAGTAGGCCCTTATGCATGAAGGCGTTGATCAGGAAGATGGCCGCCACGATAATGACGATGACGCGAATAATCAAAAAGCCGAAATCGCGGATGCCTTTTTCAAAAGCGTTCGGCGTTTCCGGCTTGAATATTTTTTGCGCGATTTGCCCGAATTCCGTATCAAGCGCAGTCGTTGCAACTAAAAATTGCCCATAGCCGGAGACAACCGTTGTGCCGGATAGAATTACATTGTCTTCCGTGGCGTATTTCTCCACGGGCAAGCTTTCCCCGGTGAGGCTGGATTCGTTCAGAAAAAAATCCGTCGCGCTAATGATTTTCCCGTCCGCCGGCACGATGTCGCCGGCTGAAAGATCAACGATGTCGCCCGGCACCAGATATTTAGTTTCTAGCTCCTGTTTTTTCCCGTCGCGCCAAACCTCAGCCCGTATCGCCACACGACGGGCGATCTCGTCAGCGGCGCGGCTGGACTTCCGTTCCTGATAGAAATTCAGAATAATGCTCAAGAGAATCATGGATAGGATAATGGCCATGCTTTTGACCTGGCCGGTGAGGCCGGAAATCACGGCCGCCACCATTAAAATAAGAATCAGGGGATTTTTAAAATAGGCTAAGAATTGGAAAACGGGATTAATTTTTTTTGCTTGGCTGATTTGATTATAACCGATGGTGCGGGAACGCTTGATCGCTTCAGCGGTTTTTAAACCAGTCGGGCCGGAGCCTGTTTTGGTATAGAGTTCGGCTAAGGACAGTTTTTTTAAGTCAGCCCCAGTAATTTGAAAATTTTCCATAGTGTTGATTAATTTTAGCTATGCTCATTATATCATTTTTTTAGGCTTTTTAGCTAATAATGAGCGGAATTTTTCAACTTCTTTAACTCCATTTTCCAGGGGTTCTATTATTTCCCTAATTAAAGAGCAATTATTTTTCCAGGCGGCCTGCCAGGCGGCTTGGCGCGCCTGGGCGCATAAATCCATTAATTGCTGGCTAATTTTTAAGGACGCTTCACGCACAAATAATTGGTCTAAAACTTCCGGCCTTCTTTTCCAGTCTAGACTAAGGCCGCCTCGCTTCGCCTTTTTTAATAATAAAAGATTGACGCTGGTCAGCGCGCCGCTCTTTAAGTCGCTTAGCCAATCTTGAGCATCATCGGCGAGCTGTTTGGCGGCTAAGGCGAAACGAAAAAAATTTAGAGCCCCTAGAACTCGCTTTCGGTTCGGCGGTTTTTCTTGAAGATACATAATCGCTAGCGGGGCGAGGGCTAAAACCAAGGACTTGCGCGATAAATTTTCTAATTTTTTAAATTCCGGCCAGCGGCCAGGAAAAAATATTTTTCCCTCCATTATTTTCAAGCGAGGCTGAGCCATTTCGGCTTGATTGGCTTTTTCCAGCGCCGTCCAAACGCGGTCAAATAAATAATGGTAGTCTCGCGCCAAGCCTAAGCTATAAATAATTTTAAAATAGCGGCGTTGATAGGAATTAGCCAGGTTTAATTTTTTGGCCTGCCCGGCTCCGTCCCAGAAGTCGTCATAAATATTCAAAGCCCGCCAAAGATAAATTTGGCTTAGCTTAAGTTGCTTTAAAATGGCCGGTTTTAATCGGCGCTTATCTTTTTCGGGCAGGCTGTCTAAGAACCAGGCCGGCCAGAAAGCAATTTTTTCCTTCATGAGATTAAATTTTAGCCTTTGGAAAAATGGCCGTAAATTCGCTGCCGCGGCCTAGCGTGCTAACCACCGCAATCGTGCCGTTAAAATCCTTTTCCACAATGCTCTTCGTGGAGGCTAGGCCTAAGCCGAGACCGCGGCCCGTTTCCTTTTTGGTGCTAAAGAAGGGCTCAAAGATTTTTAATAGATTGTCTGCCGCGATCCCTTGGCCTTCATCGCGGACTAATAAGCGGATTTGCTCAGCGGTTTCTTCCAAAAGGATTAGCACTTCTTTTTCCGGGTTTTGGTTTTCCGACGCTTCAATGGCGTTGGCCAGAAGATTGCTGGCGATTTGCCCAAATTTAATCGGATCGCCGTAAAGGCTAATGTTGTTTGAAGCCTGAAAATTTAAACGGACTTTAGCGCGCCGCGCCTTATAGTCCAGAATTTGCATAATTTGCTTAATCTCCTCGTTCAAAGAAAATTGCTTTGGCTGGTTTTCGCGCGCCAGTTGTTTCTTAATGCTGGCAATCAGATCTTCCATTTTTCGCGCGGCGGTAATCGCTTGGCTTAAGAATGATTTGGCGCTTAAGATCCGATTTTCACTTTCGGTTTTAATTTGTTCCAAATTTAAAGACACGGCCGTGAGCGGATTCACTAAGTCATGGAAGATGCCGGAGGATAAACGCCCGAATTCCGCCAAGCGGTAAAGCTGGTTAATCTTATCCGCCTCCATTTCTCTTATTTGTTTAGTTCTTTCAATAACTTTTAGCTCCAAGGAATCTCTTTCGGCTTTTAGATCTTTTTCGCTCTGGCGCGCCCGGGTGAGCGCTTTTTTAGTTTCGGAACAAAACAGCCAGGCCACGGCGGCGATGACCGAGAAGAGAAAGGCATAGGAAATCGTGTCGCCCATGTCATTTTGTCCCGACCGCCAGTAAGAGTTGGCCGGGGCTTGGCCGCTAAGCTGTAAATGGGTCAGTTCAATTAGAAAGATGATGAGAATTAAAGTGGAAATCAAGGCGGCCCGCGCGCCTAAGAGAGCACCGGATAGGGTAATAACCAAAACCGCGAGTAAAATAGCCGCCGGTAAGTCCGCGCCCCAGGCAATGAAAGAATAGAACATGGGCAGGGAATAAGTGATGACTAAAAGAATGGAGGCAATTTTGCCGTGGCCGCGCTTGGAGAGCCAAAACAGAAAAATAAAAAATATTAGGATGAGAAGCGTATAAATAAAGGGCAGGCCCTTCGCGCCGTGATTAATAAAAATGTCTATAAAACGGATGAGATTCAGCGCCAGAAAACAAAAAATAGAAATGGCCAGCAAAATATTCAAAACAAATTCCCGGCCGCGCTGATCTTCGTCTGGATTTTTAGACTGGATGAGGCGGGCAATGAATTGAGCGATGGATTTTTTCGCGGTCATATTTTTCGTCTATGATTTTTTGTGTTTAAGATTAAGCGTAAAAAAAGTCCAGCGCTCCTTGCGGGGAAGCAAGAAGCGCTGGTCGGCGCTTAGTCGCGCCAAGGGGTGCCGGGATTTAAAGCGGCCGCGCTTAAGCGGGCCAGGA
>TBL_comb47_HYPODRAFT_10005922_pt1 | contig 13416 bp, 14 predicted proteins | sample TroBogypolimnion_40_FD_10682 | JGI IMG/M metagenome (IMG submission 10682)
GCCGGGCGTGGAGCGCGGGAGGGGAGAAAAATCGCCCCCGCCGGGAAGAATTCCCTTGCCAACCGGCACCGCAACCGCCATCCCTCATCCCGTTAGCCAGCCCTTCGGGCTTTTAGCAGATTAACGGGAAATTGAACGCCTCCAACAAACAGAGGCAATGTAACATTAGCGAGTCATCATGAAGCACATCTCAAAAATAAACCATGCAATTATTTCCGCACTAACAATCCCGGTAGCCATACTTTTCAGTAGTTGTGGCATGCCTACCAAGCAGATTGTTCCTATAGCTGCCGAAGGAAAACCGCCAGCAGGCAAATGCCTGATTATTGTTGAAAGGGTTTCCACTTCAATTGGGGCATGGGTAAACAACGAGGTATATGACAATAAAACACATGTGGGAACTCTAACGAGCGGCGGAAAATTGGTCTGGCTGCGCGAGCCCGGCCCCATGAACCTCTGCACGGGCATGAAGATGCTAAACCTTACACTCTATAAAAAAATTAGCGTCGAGTCAGGAAAAACATATCTTTACAAAGCCGACCCAAGAAGTTTGGCCGGGCCAGGCAAATTGCATAATACTACATCAGGTCTCGCCAAATTCCAGTCTAAGGAAAATGGGGTTAATTGTACATCTACGCTCTGGATGCCAAGGTGTATGGATTGTGGTGGTGATTTCGGCTGCTTCAGACCTGGGTGTCCTCTTAACGACCCGTGGACATCAGTTCCGAATTAGATTTCCTGATATTGGGCGCATGATCGTCGAGACGGGATCATCATCAGCATGCTGCTACAACAGTTGGAAACGCGCACGACGGAGGTGCCAGTTCGCCTCAGCGTAAAACACGAAAAAAGCCCGGACCTGTCGGCCGGGCATGTTATCAGTTTTGGTAGGGGCGACGGGCCTTGAACCCGTGACCTCCCGCTTATAAGGCAGGTGCTCTAACCAACTGAGCTACGCCCCCAGATCAATGGATCGGGGCGTCGTATTCGGAGTTGGAGCGTTTTGGTCACGGGAGAGAATTACACCGTCGGACAGGAGGTGTCAATTCCGGAGAATCCGGGGTTTTCAGGGGTTTGGGTTTTTGGTTGTCTGGCCAAAACCAAAGCTTTTAATAGCAACTCCTCGAATACTCGCATGCCAAGATTACCGTCCACTGCGGTTTTGATCGCACACCCCAGATGTTCCCGCCATGCGACCTGCGCCTCCTGAGGGATTTGTAGTGCAAGCTTCTTTGCCACGGCGATGAAGTCTGCGGGCATCATGGGTGGCAGTATGGATACCTGATCTCTGAAACGCTGGCGTAGTTCAGGATCAATGGAGCCAAGTATTTGGTTTCTGGTTGGTGGTTCTGGAACCGGAGCCGGTCCAGAAGAAAACCCGAGTTGGCGGCCATTGCTTTTCCATGCGGCTTGCCAAGCACCGCAACCGACAATCATGACGCGCTCCCGGAGAAACTTTCCCAGGTCGTTAGGGTCCCATGGTAGTGGTGGAATGTCCCAGGGAATGGAGGTGCCATCGAAGTCAGGTTGTGCAGGCATTTTGACGGATATGGGTATTGAAGAGTCAAGCAGGTCGTGGATTTCTAACCGCAAGAAGTTAGTATATTCATGCACGAATCCTGCTCCCATTCCAGAGAGCTTATCACACTCGTCCAAAATTATCACTCCGCCCGTGCGCAGTGCGCCCAGCCATTCAACAATACTTGTCCAGGTAGTTGGTTCCGCCTTGTTAGATAGAAGAATCCACGTTGCGACGTTCAGCGTCAAACACGGCAAATTGAGCTGCTCGGCAATTTTCTTTGCTAGGTAGGTTTTACCGGACCCGGATGGTCCAAGGATAAGACTATGGCACCGGGGCAACAATGCCATGCCGTCCCGGGTTCCGTCGGTGGCGATTTGGGCAATTGGCATCAATTCCTCCATCACCCTTTGCTGTTGAGGTGACAGGACATTCATGTTGCGGTTTCAAGGATGCCGAAGATGCATTTGTGTTCCGGTTCAATCTTAATGCCGTGCCTGCCGATCAATTCACGGATTCGGGCAAGTCCGCCACGCCATCCCGGAGTCGCGAAAATTGCAGTATGGCGTTGCTGGCCGTGATTGAAGGCGATCCATGTGGTCGTCTGTTTTACTCCGTACGATGCTTTTTGTCCGGCGGCGGTCGTCGTTGTTTGGTGGATGGTTTTCATCGGTTGCTGATAGATCCAGGAGAGGCGGGGAGAGCGAAAGCGAGGCGGCAAGGAATATGTGGTTGGGATGTTCACCCCATCCGGCACGGGGGCACCGGATGGGGCTTACACACGGAGGTTGTCAGGTGGCACATGGCCGCCGCACATTAGCCTCCGATTCCGGGCCCAGCCGGCTTGGCTGGGGGGGAAGGTCTTTGCTCGGCATATTGCTGAAAGAGGTTGGGGAATTAGTTCAGACTGGAGATGCGCCGGGTGTTCTTCTTCGGTACGTTGTGGTCTGTTGCTGCGGTTCTGGCGCGCCCCTTTGCCCAATGTTTGAGAGCGGCGATTTGGCCATCCATGAGGCGGGCGAGTGGGACCATGCGGGTCATGGCATTCACCAAGTCAAGGTCCGTAGGTTCGCGGCCATCTTCTAAAAATGCATCATAGAGAGCATCGACAAAGACGGCATCAATTTCTGCGCCCGTGAATTGATCGGCGGACTTCGCCAATGCGATTGTGTCGTATGTTTCAGGTTTTCGACCGTGGCTTCTTACGACGATTTCCCAGATTTGTGTGCGCTCGGCGGAATCCGGAAGATCAACGAAAAACATTTCGTCGAAACGTCCTTTGCGAAGGAATTCGGGTGGGAGTTGGGATACATCGTTGGCGGTGGCCACAACGAATACGGGTTTCACTTTCTCCTGCATCCATAAAAGGAACGAACCAAACACGCGGGAGGATGTTCCCCCATCGCTGCCGCCGCTGGACTTGCTACCTGAGAAACCCTTTTCGATTTCATCAATCCATAACACACACGGGGCGATGGCTTCGGCGGTTTGAATGACTGCACGCAGGTTGGCTTCAGATTGTCCGACGATGCCACCGAACACACGTCCCATGTCGAGCCGTAGGAGCGGCAGGCCGAACGCGCTGGCAGTTGCCTTGGCCGTTAGGGATTTCCCGGTTCCGGGAATACCCACAATGAGCAGTCCTTTGGGTGCCGGTAATCCGTAAGCCTTGGCCGATTGGCCGAATGCTCCAGCCCGCCGTTGGAGCCATTCCTTGAGGTTTTCCAGTCCGCCAACATCTTCCAGACGAGTAGTGGATTGGACAATTTCCACCAGCCCGTTGCGTTTGAGCGCAGACGCTTTTTCGCGGGCAATGATCGCCGGGTCGATAGTCTTGGCTTCGACAACGGACAAAGCGAATACGTTCTCGGCTTCGGTGGTGGTCAGTCCCAGTGAATTGGCCAATGCCGATTCCCTCACTGCTGGATCCACTTCCGGCAGGCCGGCGGATGTGATGATGCCGTCCATGACGGCGGCGAGGGCGGATGCATCCGGCAGTCCGAATTCGATCCGGGTAATCTCTTGATCGATTTCAGCCGGAAGATTGAGGCGGCAGCCTAGTAGGATTAGCGAGTGCCCATTGGTCTTGGCGAGCCGAAGAATATCCTTGATTCGGCGGGTCAGCATCGGATCGGTTTGATCCATGTGCAGTTGCAGGTCGCGCAAGAGAACTACGGTTTGTGGTTCCCTTTTTGCGAACATGCCATCAAGGATCTGCAAGGCATCCAGCGGGTCGGCGCACTGTGTGATCCGGCCTCCACTCAAATCCACTAGTCCCTCGGTCGATGACCATGCATGGAGCTGACGGTTGAGAGAGACGCAGACGGCGGCGATTTCGGTTTCGGCGCGGGCTTCTTCGGATGTGATGACGGCGATGCCAGGGTACCCGGCGAGGAGATAGGTTCTGAGATTCATTTTGATGTTAATAGTTTGTTATGCGTGACGTTGACGGAACTGCCTGGTTGAAGGTTGCGATGTTCCCATGCGAGGCACTTGGTGCGGGATGTGTTGGAATAGAGAATCCGGTCCGATTCTGCGTCATGAATTTCCCATAGCTGCGAGGTTTGGTTGAAACAGATGTCAGTGGCGCGGGTGATCTGGAGCGGTCCAAGCGTCAGTAGGTTGATAGCCTCTGTGTAAAGGCACTGCACCAATCCGCCACCGGGATGGAAACGGAGGGTGGTTTTCATGCCCCTCCTAACTGTTGCCGATTTCGTCCGGTATTCGCCTGTTTCCAGAAATCCGCCTTGCGGGTGCGGCCGCGTGATTTGCCAAGGGCTGCCTCAATCGCCTTGGTGGCTGCCTCACACCCGTTACCCTTGAATCCCTCAGCCTCAACGGTAATTTCCCCGGATTGGCTGACTCGTACCAGGATGCGGCGGCTCACAGCGCCCCCCCTTCCAAGGTGAGCAGGATTGAGCCATCGGACTCAAGCTTGCGTGTGGAGCGGAGCCCGCGCAAACGCGCCTCGCGCATAGTCTTGTGAATGCCGTATGATTGCAGCAGGCGGCCATAGCCGATGCCGACTTCGCGGGCGACGTGGCCATCCCACCAGTCGGTCGTCAGGCCATAGCTGCCATCTTTAGACTCCGCTGGTTCGACGGCGATGTCATAAGGACCATTGAGTTTGATGACGCTTGGCGCATGACGTGTCATGCCTGCAAATCCGCGGCATTCCGTATTTGTGACGAGTTTGGCTCCAAGTTCCGAACAAGCGTCCGCAAGGGCTTCGAGATCACGGATCTGCGTCTTGATTGTTGTAAAATGTGACATGGTTGGTTCCTGATATTTTCAAATTAAGAACTGTTGAAATCAACCGACCGCCGCAAGGCGACGGGTGCCCATCTGGCCGAAGCGGGCGATCACATCGCGTGTGTCGCTACGGACGAGTTCAACTGCATTTTCACGAAGCCGGTTGAGGCCGTCGGTCAAGCTGGCCATCGCCCCCGGATCGTTGCGGTATTCTTCCGCGCTCCGGTTAAGCAATTCACGGCGAAACCTGTCGAGTGTGCTCTCCAACTGTTGGTCACCCGCGAAGTTCAGAGCGCGGAAACTCGTGATAAATGTTGCTAGACGATTGAGCGTGCGCTGATGCACCCCATTCTTTGATTCGTCGATTGTCGCTAACACGTCGCCTGCTAGACGCGCAGTTTCCTGCCGCAGAGAAGCCACTGACTCCCGGATGAAGCCATCAAGATTGGATTGCAAGCGCTCGGTTGCCTCTTCAGCGACACGACGACGGTCGGCGACAGCCTCGAATTCGGTGATGCCATCAGCCACCTCCAGCCTGATATGTTCAGGTGCCGCGATCTGGAACATTTGGACTTCAAAAGAAAATCGCTTGGTGATGGTGCCTGAAGGCGGAAATGATTGTTCAATCGTGGCTATCAAGAGTTCCGCGCTGCCGTTCATATGTGTTGCGGCTTCTCGCCACTCGACCAGGGCACTGTCCCGCAACAACGAATAGCCCAAAACAAAACGATCCTTGGCCTCCTCGAATTCCTCACGGAGTTTTTCGAGATTGCGGGTGACTTCGCCCAACTTTGGGTTGGGCACGAAGCGGGCGATTCCGCCGAGGAAAGGAAAGCTCGACCCTTCAACCATGGCGTGGGCACGCGATTCGATCAGAGCGAAATCCGCCAGCGCATCGCGTGGAATGAGGCGTTTGTGACCGAGTTGAATCAACCGGTCGGATACCTGACTGGCTTTGAGGCCAAGATCCTCCGGTGTCAGGCGCTTGCATCCCCTCCAAAAGCGGATGGAAGTTGAAATCAGGACTCCGCGTTGGCACACGGCTTCAAGTAGCGGATTGTTTGCTGTTGTAGGATTCATAGGATTATGACTGAGAGATTGTGAATTGTATGATTATGGACGGTTAGAAAAAATGGCCGGAGCTGACTTCATGCGGCGAGCGCCAGTGGTTCAGCGAATAGGTGCATTCGATTGGTTGGAATCTTGATTCCGCTCTCCCGGATTTCACGGCGCATCCGTTCGCGATTGGTACGACTATTGCCGTAGATCGCGATACGGTCGGGTTTGTCGCTCAATTCGAGCCATGAACCGAGGCGATCCGATCCGTAGGTCACGTTGTTGCCTTTGGAATCCGTGGTTTGATAGGTAATGTTGTTCTTTTTCATGACAAAGTTAGTTTCCATTGTTTGACATCATCTTGAAAAAGAGGATGGCTGCGGTTTCGGATGTGAACATTAAATTTCAAATCAGGCCGGATTCCCGAAATGAATAAAAAGGTGTGCGTCCTATTCCAGGTTCACCAATGATCAGGTGATCGACGAAAGAGATTTTGAGCATTTCCGCAGCTTCCCTGATTCGACGTGTAATATGTTCGTCGGCCTGCGATGGACTTGGGTCCCCCGAGGGATGGTTATGACATAGCACAAATGCATGAGCGCACCTAACAATTACGGGCCGGAATATTTCGCGTGGGTGACAGGTGCATTCAGATAGCGATCCTATACTCACCATGTGCCAACCGGTTACATTCAGACGTGTATTAAGGCATATTACAACGACATGTTCTTTTTCTACCTCGTAGCCGTGATCGGCCTCCACCACATTCTTGTAAAACTCATAGATTCTCTCCGGCGAATTCGCTCCGAAGAATGTCAACTTGGGTGAGTCATCGACAGCTTTGGCTTTGAAATCCTGAACGACAAATTTCATTGGTTTGGATGGGCTGAGGTTTCCCCTCCCGGGAGCCGGTCAGCTCTCCGGGAGGAGTGTTTTTCGGGCTGGCTCGCATTTTTTGATGCCGCGCTTATGCCCGTAGCTTTTGCGGGCGGTAGGAGATTTCACGGGCTTGACCGATGTGGTTGCCGTTAAGATCGGTCAACTGGATTGGCATCTGGCTTCCGGCATCAATCGTGTCGGCTATTTGACGCAGTATTGCGGTCGCCTCGCTGCGCCATGCCTCTGGATTGAGCGGGTCAAGAGCATCGTGCTGGGTGTCGAACGAAATCCGGATCATGAGTTTACGCTGCGATTTGCGGACGCTCTGATTCAGTGACTTCCTGTTTGGCAATGACCAATCGTTCAATGTATTCGACGATTGCCCTGGCACCCTTTTTATAGACCGTGACGGCTAACAACACACCGTCGATTTTGACTGCCCAGTTGCGATTTCCGTATTTCTCAATGGTTGAGTTCATAACAATATTTGCAACTGCCATGAGTGGACGGGAACGCAAGTGACCCGGCTACGGCGTTGGTTGTGGTTGAAGGGATGAGCTGGCGTGTATGCGCTAACCGCCGGGTCTGCGGTGTCTTCACGCTCCCAATGTCTGGCGGATCAGAGCGTAAGATGAGGCGTCGGCATAGACGATGCCGTTGCCCGTCCCGAAAGCGAGGTGCGCGGCTTTCAGGGTGGTGCCCGTGGTTACAACATTATCCACAAACCAGACTGGCAATCTGAGCAGCGGGCCACAGCACCGCTCGAAGGCATGTTGTTGCACGTTGAGTCCCAGCAAACCGCTTCGGCGGCGTGCGCATGACGATTCCACCGGATACACCCGGCGAATGCCGATGATGATTCTGGCTGCGGGGATATGATATTTGATGGCGTGACAGATAACCTTGTTAGGCTCGGTGCTGCCGGATGAGGAAGGAATCGGGATAAGCCAGCAAGGTTCGCTCTCCAGCAATGCTGCCATTAACGGTGCCGCAATTCCGATTGCTGAAGGCGAAGGTATTTTGAGATCGTACGAGACTTGGCGAATGACTTTCTCACCGTCCGTTAGCGGACGGGAGCGTGGCGAGACATAGCGCGTGACATAACGAACCATGGTGAACTTTATGAATGAATGGTGGAATCAGATGAATGATTCACGCATCTGTTGAATCACCGCATGATCGGTTTGTGCATCGGGATAGACGAGGATTCCGGTTTTCATGTTCATCACATCCAGTGAATTCGGATAGGCAATGATGCGATCATACTCCGAAAAATTGGGGTTGATGTTCCGACTCACCATTTCGCGGATTGCTTCGGGGGTGCCGGCGAGGTTCATCGTCGCCGACATCGTGAACGAATGATACTTCTCGTGATCGCAGAGAATGCCGAGATTCCAACCGGGGATGACGAGAGTTCCCGTCACGTTGAGGTCGAGGTAGTAGGATTTCTGCTTGCGCGCCTGCTTGTAGGTTCCGATCCGGTGTCGCCCGCGCATGGAGCCTGGGTAATCCGGCTTGAATTCGTTCCTCTCCATCAATCCCAACACCGCGATTTCAGTGCGTGTTGTGAGCGCCGACGAGGCAACAGTGTAGATGGTGTAACGGTTTCCGATGACGATTGGGATGGGTTGCATTGCAATTCATCTCTACCGGCCATAAGGGGCACGGCAGCGAAAGCTGTCCCGGGCGAGGTCGAATGGACGTGAAGGGAATAGACGCCAACTTTCGGAAGGAGACGAGGAACGAGGGTTCGCGCCCAATGTTGGGGCGGAGGTTTTCGGTATGGCATTGTCTGCCGAAAGGAATTGCCGCACCCCGTCGCAGGGTGCGGCTGGCTGTCCCTTGCCATGTCCCGAAAGTTTCAGTCGGTTTTTTTGTCCGGAGGATCACCGAAGACCCTCAGGAGATCACCGGGTTTTGGTTCATAGGGCTGCCATGATCCTGGCCATGGGGTGAATGTCCAACGATGGAGCCGGCCTGCTATTATTGTGACCGTTTCCGGTGTTGTGGTAGTGGGAGATTCGGTTTGTCCTGAAACATGTTGATCTGTTGCCATTGTGATGACGGGTTCGGTTTATTCTATTAGGCAATAGCTGGGGACAAGGATCTTGACTTAACCGGTGTGTCACGCAGAGCACCAATCAGTGTGGTCTGTCTATACCCATAAGCCTTTTGGATATGATTCCCTCCGTGACGGCGAGCTCCTGTGGAATTTCCGGATGTCCCAGCATCAATGATTGTGCGGACACGGAATTCGTCGATGTCGAGTTCGCGGGCCGTTAGGCTGATGGCCAAATCGTGATTTTCGCCGACGTAGCGTGCATAGGTTTCGATGATTCTTTCCATGGCATGGGCCTTCGGCATTTCTGGGGCACAGGCGTGCAAACGGTGGACCCGGGACTGCTATTTGGCTTGAGCCATTCAATTACCGGTAAATCTCCGACGTATTCCCCCGTCGCAGGTCAGCACTTGTTTTTGATCCGCAGACTGATCATCCGCAGGAAGTCCTGCGGGTCGGCAATAGCGACGGTGAGCTTTTCCGGTGTGCGGATTTCATCGAGCACATCGCCGTGACATGCGAGCGGTGCGCAGAAGCACATCAGCGGAAGCTGTTTGTCGAGTTCGCCACGGCGGATTGCCGCGTGGATGGACGTAGGCGGCCTTTTGAGTTGCGGGTCTTTCCCGGTCACCACCCACGTTGCAAATCGCATGATTGCAGTATAGCGGTCCGGGACAACGACCTCGGCCCGCGAGTGACTCAAGTGGCTGAATGGATTGCCGAAAACGCTCGGACGTCCGATGAGGATGGCGGCACCCCTGAAGGTCTTCTTGTTGACGACAGTGCGCTTGGTGCTCGCTTCCAGAATTGGTTCCATGGCCTTGGGCTGTTGCCTGGTTGTCCCGGTCGCAAAAGCGGTCGGGCATGGCCAATTTCCAAATCTTGGGGGCGTTGCGGGGGGCCTCCCCCGCAGAATGGGGAGGGCCGCACGAAGTAGGCCCGCGGGGAAAGGCCTTTCCCCGGCCAAAGGTTCTACCAGAGTGACGCCAAATGAAACAACCTCCGGTCACTGTGCCTGCACCCGCACGAAGAGCTTGCCGCCGGGCTGTGGCGTGTAACCGGTGAGCGTGACGTCCACCGTCTCCACACCGTCCACCGCCGGAGTCCGGGGCACCTGGGTCGCCGCGGCGGGAGCGGCGCCCCAATTCGTTAGATCGGTGGAGGTCCACACCGTGTAAGTGAGGACGGAATTGGCGGCGCGGGTGTAGGTGAACCGGCCCGCGCTTTGCAACGCCGAGGTGTCGATGATCGGATTGACCGACGAGCCCTTGGTGGGATCGAGGCCGAAGGCATACTTGGCGAAGTTGCTCATGCCGGTGTGGTTGGTGTCGGCGCTCGGAGACATCCCCGTGGTGCTGCCGCTGTATTTCAGCTCCCACCAATCCGGGAGGCCGTCGCCGTCACTGTCGGTGAGCTTGACGAAACTTCCCTGGGTTGCCCATGCGCCGCCGACCCACGTCGTGTCCACCGCCTGGACACTCCAATAATAGGTGCCGTCGGCCAGGCCGTTGACGGTCCAACTCCGATTTTTTTGCACGTTCCCCATGGCGTGGATCCGCCGCTGGCCGGTGGTGAGGTCGGCCATGGCTGGCATGATGTCGTCCTTGCCGGGGGCGGAGCCGATACGCAGGTTGTAGGTCAGGCCGTTGGCCGGGGTTTCGGCGTCGGACGCCGCATTCCAACTGAAGGTGACCTGGCTGCCGTTCACCGAGGCGCGCAGGTTCCCCGGCGCAACCGGTGCGCTGTTGGCCGCAGCCGTGCTGTTGTGGTGTAGATAAATATGGGGGACATCCGCACTAACATTGGGATTCTCCAGTTGGGCGAGATCCAGCCGGCCGTCGTTGTCATAATCGATCCAGGCGCTAAAATACAAATGGTCATAAGATGAAGGTGGTGTAATCTTCAGGTTGCCAGCGGCATCGACAAAGGTGTCGTTACCCATGTTACGGAACACTTTGAGCACATTGCGATGGCTGAGTCCCCCTTGACCGGAGCCAAGCAGCAGATCGAGGCGGCCGTCGTTGTCATAGTCCCCCCAGGAAACCTGCGCATTTGGGGCGGCACTGGGGAGACCGGCATTGATATCGCTGAAGCTGTAAACCCCGCCGGAGTCCGGGCCGTTGTTGCGGTAGATGTGGGTCCCATCGCTGTAATTAGTCAGCGCCAGGTCCAGATAGCCGTCGTTGTTGTAATCCCCCCATGCCAGACTGTCACCTGCGATGAGCACCGGGATATCGATGGTCTTGGTGAAGGTGCCGTTGCCGTTGTTGTGATAAATGGCGGTTGTACTGCCTCCGGCGACCGCCAGATCCAGGCGGCCGTCGTTGTCGTAATCCCCCCAGGCGAAACGGGGCTGATTGGCTGTGGCTGTCGGCAGACCGGCGCTGACCTCGCTGAAGGAGCCGTTGCCGTTGTTCCGGTAGAGGTGGATGCCATTGGAAGAGGCTACCAGCAGATCCTGGCGGCCGTCGTTGTCAAAATCCCCCCAACTGACTATGTTTGTATTCTGTGCACCGATCGCAATGCTGAAGGTGGCGGCCTGGGTAAAGGAGCCGTCCCGGTTGTTGTGGTAGAGATGGACGCCGTCGGACTCGAAACGCGCCAGGTCCAGGTAGCCGTCGTTGTCGTAATCCCCCCAGGCCATGGCAGGGGTGAGTGCCAGGGAGAGCACTTTGTGGAAGACGCCGTGGCCGTCGTTATGGTAGATGCCGTCCGCCAGGGCCAGGTCCGGGAGGCCGTCGTTGTCGTAGTCCCCCACTGCGATCTGGAGTGGCGACTCCATTGCGATATTACTTACAGTAAAGGAATTGGAATGGGCCACGGCCAGTTGACCCAGGGAGGTGACGTTGGCGAAGGTGACGGTCCGGGCCGTGGCGTTGACGCTGGTGGCGCTAGTGACGAGAGTCCAGGTGCCGTCGCCGCCAGCCGGGCGGCTGTAGAGGCCGATATCTGCCGGGTTGGTTTCGGCGGCGGCGGTCAGACTTCCGTTGTCCAGGGTAACGGTGAGGGTGGCGCTGAAACTGCCGCTGCCGAAGCGGTCCGCCACCCACCAGGGGGTGAGCATCAGCCGGTCAAAGGGGGCGCTGCTCCGTGGGGCGCTGTTGATGCGGGTGGTGGTGATGCTGGCCGTGCCGGCGGTGGTGAAGTTGAGGGCCAGATTTTCGGTGGCAAAGGTGACGCTGCCCGTGGCCTCAGTCTGGCTGCTGGCTGAACCGTTGCCAAGCTGAATGGTTGAGGGAACCCAGGAGCTGCCGGTCAGGCCGTTCAGGGTGCCGTTATGGACGTAGGCGCTCTGCGTTCCCTGAGCCCGGTCGTACAGGGTGGTGCCGGAGGTTTCATCAAAGTTGTACCAGGCCAGAAGCCCGGATTCCACGCCGCTCAGCGGCAGATGCAGGGACTCCCGCAGCTCTTGTACGCCTCGGGCGCGGGTCCATATCCGCACCTCGTCAATGGAGCCGTTGAAGTAGCGGCCGCCGTAGTCGGAACCGATCCGCAGCGGGTCATCGTTGTGTTGCGTACTCTTGGCCGTGCCGGTCAGGGCGACCTCCGCGCCGTTGACATAGAGATGCTGTGTGCCGTTGTCATTCACTGCGGCGACGTGATACCAGAGGCCGGTAGTCAGGGCGAGACCGCTGGTGGCCTGGCCGTTGAACTCCAGCTCCGTGCCGTTCAGCCTGAGAGCCCAGCCGTTGGCGGCGTAGCTCTGGTATTTGCTCAACAGCCCCTGATAGCCGCTGACGGCTGACGGCCTGAACCAGAGTTCCAGGGTGTAGGCGCCGGTAGGTTCAGGTCGCTGGTGGAGGGGATCTCGACATACTGGTTCGTACCGTTAAAGGTGAGCATGTTGCCGGGCGGGGTCATGGATGGTGTGACCGGGTCGCGCAGCAGCACGGCGTACTGGCTGCCGTAGGAGGTGCCGTAGCTGTTGGTGGCGTAGGCCCGGACATAGAGGGACTGGCCTGCGGTCAGGCCGGTGATGGTGTTGACAAAGGAGCCGGAGCCGCTGCCGTTACTCTGGTGGGTGTCAGCCAGGGTCGGGGCGCCGCTCGTGTTCCAGCAGACGCCGCGATCCGTTACCGGACTGCTCCCCACGGCGGTCACGTTGCCGCCGCTCTGGACGCTGGTGGCGGTCACGTTGGTGATAGCCGCCGTGGTGACAGTCGGCATGGCATACAAGGACAATGATGCTTCCGCAGCCCAGGGACCACCGGCAAAGGCGGTATCCACGGCCTGCACCGACCAGTAGTAGGTTTTTCCCTGCGGCAGGGTCAAGCTCCAGGAACGGTTCATCTGCACGTTCCCCATCTCGGCCACCCGGCGCTGGCCGCTGGTGCTGCTGGCCATGCCGGAGATGACATCGTTGCCGCCGGGGGTGGTGCCGACCCGCAAGTTGTAGGTGAGACCGGTTGCCGGGGTTTCGGCGTCGCTGGCTGCGTCCCAAGTCAGGGTGACGACGCCGTTGGATACGGAAGAGTGCAGGTTTGCCGGCGCGGTTGGCGCTGTGTTGGCAGTGGCGCTGTTGTTGTGATAGAGCTTGGTTACCCGGCCGGACACCGGCTCGCCGAACATGAGGAGGTCGAGGCGTCCGTCGTTGTCGTAGTCTCCCCAGGCAAGCCCGCTGTAATCCATCAGGGTGGCCAAGGTGGCGTTG
>TBL_comb47_HYPODRAFT_10005923_pt1 | contig 13415 bp, 16 predicted proteins | sample TroBogypolimnion_40_FD_10682 | JGI IMG/M metagenome (IMG submission 10682)
CAGCACGACACCGGGAGCGACAAGCGCCGCCCAGGGCAGGTAGTCCGGAAGCCGGTTAGAAGGTTCCCTGTATTGCTTGAGACTGAACATATCCGGTCAGGGATAGAGAATTTTCGGAGATTTCAGGGCACGCAAAAAAACATCGAAAAAAAACGGGTCTTTACGGGTCAGCGTGGCAAGCAGCATATGCAGTGCCATGGCAATCGGCACAACCCATATCTGCTGCATCCCGAACCCGAGAGCTGTTGCCGTGGTCCAGAGCAGGATGGCCGGAGTTCTCGGCACACCACCAAGCAGAATGACATCGCTCAGTGAACGATGAACGGGTACCTCGTAACCTTCAATCATACCGTCAGCCCTCCGCTGAAACCCATGAAGCTCAGTCCCCAAGACACGGCATTGAAAGCAATGGAAAGACCGAACAGTACCCAGAGCGCTTTTTTCATTACCCCGCCGCCGTCACTGAAGGCAAGGCCGAAACCCAATGCAATAAATGCAATGGCGCCGAATACCCGGCTGACCGGACCGGTCAGGGAATCGAGCGCTTGATTCAAAGGTGTCTCCCATGGCATTCCAGTGGAAGTTGCAAGTGCGGTATTGGCTGCAAAAAACAGCAGTCCGAAAAGAAGGAGTCTCTTGTTCATGCTCTTATCATTTCAAGTGATTGGTTGATTCAATGGAATAACACCTCTTTCAGACCGGAATTATTTCATCCGTGTCATATAAACCATACTGGCTCAGCCCCTGTACATGAAACGTCGTTTGGGGGCTGGCCTGTAAAGGTTCAAGTACCCACTGCCCCCGCTCATCCAGACCGTTTACCCTGACAATCCCGCTGATGCATCGCCCTGCGGGATGGCTTCTGTCACGCTTGATATGCACGCAGATATCCACGGATTCAGCGATAAGGTAACGGGGCGCTTTCGGGACAACCTCTTCGACAAGCTGAGCCAGACGATCAAGCATGCCTGCCGGATCGTTGGCATGGATGGTTGCCAAACCGCCGGGATGACCGGTATTCCAGGCTTTCAGAAGATCAAGTGCTGCTCCGTCCCTTACTTCACCGACGATAATCCTGTCCGGGCGGTAACGCAGGGCATCCTTGATCGCTCTCTGATGGGTATAAGAGGAAGCCTGCACAAGAATCTGGAGCATATTCTCTGCTGAACACTGCAACTCGGGGTTGTCTTCAACGATGTAAACCCGGTCTTGCGTGCCAGCGACAATCTGCAGCAAGGCATTGGCAAAAGTTGTTTTTCCGGATGCCGTACCACCGCCGATCAGAATGTTTTTTCTTGATTTCACGGCAAGCTCAAGCAAGCGGGCTGGTTCCGGACTGATAATGCCCCGCTGCACGTAATCATCAAGCGTAAACACCATTCTGGCAGGCTTGCGCAACGCGAATACAGGGCGATCAACAATTGGAGGAACAGAAGCCTGAAGGCGAGCACCCCATCCCGGCAATTTTGCGGCGAGGGACGGATTGCGTTCGTTGATTTCCGTATTCGAAGTTGCAGCAACAAGGCGAATCATTCGCTCAGCCTCTTCAGTGCTCATGACAACATCGGTGCATGACATGCCGCACCCGATTTCATCGATCCAAACACGGCCGTCAGCGTTGAGCATAATCTCCGTGACGGAGTCATTTTCAAGCAAATGCCTTAAGGGAGCAACCGCGCTGTGCAGTGAAGCTATCCGTCTTTGATTCGTGAGGTTCTCCATACCCTTGAAACAATTTTATTCAATATAATAGAAATAATGTTACTGCTTTTTACGTTTAATGCAAAACATTTTATCATTTTTAGATAAACTTTATCTATTTACCCGAAAAATAGCAAAAAAAAGCGCGCAGAAACCGTCCTTATCAAATTGAATGGAGAAGGTATGCAAGTACCGAGCAAGTGTTTCGTTATCCGTATTATGAGTTCGAGTACCTTGTCAGGCGAGGGAGTGTTGTGAGGAATTCAGTAGAGGTAAAATGTGGTTGGTCTTTGAAAATATCCACAAGTTTTTCAAAGGCTTCCTCGTAAGTCGTTGAGTAAAGAGAGTGGGCTAACGGTGAAATAACCTGCCGGTCGACGCGCTTCTCACCTTTTATAAACGCGGCTATTTCCGGTCAGGTTTATTGACTAGTTGGGTTCTTTTCATGATAGCTTCAAAACCCGACGATGGGTGCTGAGCAAATAAATTAGTACGATCCAGAAAATAATAAGAATGCATTCGTCTATAAGGAGCAACTGACTGGAGAAAATATCAATAAATAAGCCAGAAACAAGTGCGACCAGAAGGATGTATTGAGCATATTTGTAACGATTGAAAAATGACGCCTTTTTTATACCGTCCTTTAACCATGGTGAAAGCATTATTCCCCAAAACTGAAGCACTGCCCAAAGAGCAAAGAACCAAGTCCTTATGTTCAGATAATGCGCAGTCGCATTGAACGAGTTTTTATTACTAATATCGGGTAAGAGCATGGCGGTAATCAGATAGAGACAAATTGGGCCAATAAGCAAAAAAAAGAAGGCCACAAACGTCCAGTTAACCTGTTTCCGATAATCCCAAAAGGCCCACCAGTAGGTCACATAGAGTGGAAACAATAACATAACCCAACCCACATACAACCAAGACATAGTAAGCGATTCTCGGGCGCTGATCAGGCGTGCGCAGCCGGTCAACAGATGGCCAAGCCCGAGACCGAGAATGATAGAAATTACGACGGACAGATAATTAAATATTTCAATTGTCTTCTTATCGCTGAAATTAGACATTAGACAACTCCCTCACCATTGCCACAAAGGGTTTAACTATGAAACCGGCCTTTTTGTACGTTGCGATTGCGGCATCAGCATCTGGGGCCGTTTCTACGAATATTTTTGCATAACCGTTTTGTTTTGCATGAGTTTCGATATAACTGCAAAGGGCTGTAGCAACTCCTCGACGTCTGTAAGCGATATCGGTATACATATCATTGATGGTGATCGCATTAGACTGAGAAACAGCGGAATAGCTCAGGGTACAACCTGCGAAGCCGATAATTTTGTCCGACATGTCGGCCGCCACGAAAAAACGCACCCATGGTTCAGCTAATACGACCAAAAGAAAGCGGTTGACGGCAATTAAGTCGGATTCGTGACCGTATGTTCGGAGAAAATCTTGGTACAACACCGAAATGTAGGTGGCGTCCAATTTCACGGCTCGTCGTACTGTGAACTTGTATTTATTTATTTGCATTGTCATGTGATTTAAACCCAAACGCCCGAGTTGAGCTGGAGAATTAGCGATCAGCTCCAACGAGTTGTTATGGCTTTTCTAAATTAATGTTCCGTTGTCAGATCAGTACTGTTTTCACCGTTTTCTGGGTGTCCACTCTAATCGGCTAAATGAATACCAAGGTGTGCAATTCTTCCAGACTATTTGTTCAAACTGTGTTTTCTTGGAGTCGCACGCAGCAACGATACACGAGATATCCTTTTCAGAACAATCCGTCCCGAATAGTACCCCTGCTATCATTCCATCAATGTTCAAGAAAAGCTCTTCCTCTCTTTCGCCAAACACGACGACCCGAAATTCGTTTTCACTGCCCCAATCAGCTACTTTTTCAAAGAAAAGAGCTTTATGATAGTTTTCTACATGGAGCTTTACGTATTCATCAAAACCGAGTTTCTCCAAATAGTCTGCGTTGATTGTGAATCCGTGCACCGGTTTATTTGCCTCCGTAATAAAATGATTCTTGTAGATTACAGGTCCACCATAAAGGCGAAACCTGCCGTTACCGAATTGGTCAGTAACGGCTTTGCGAACAGCTGGCTTCTCAAAAACTATGCAGACTCCTTTATGACTATCTGCATATTGAGCCCACATCCTGGACTTCCCAAATCCTCTGGCGTATATGTCCTTGGTATGGTCTCCGGTGAGCGCCTCGTCCTGCGAAAAACACGCAAGGTTCGTTTTGTGTTTCAAGGCCTGTGTGAACCTTTCCGATACTTCCGTAAGATTATACCCCGAAAGATCGCGCTTGTCGTTGGTACCAACGGAGAACTGCCAAGTCTTTGTCTCTTTCGGGTCATTCGTGTTGGTGTACCGGCCGAGTTTAAGTTGCTTATCTTTAAGAATATAGTCTATTGCGATCTTAGCTGACGTGTAGTGATACAGAAACCTTTCCTTGTCCTTAAAGAATTGAAAGATACTCGAGTCTCCTATGCCTTTCTTGAACTTATCAACCAAATCCATATGCCTCCACTGTTTCCCGATTTCTATTTTGCCATAACATTTCGCTTAACTAGCGAGGCGCCTTTGTCTCCAGGTTAACGTCCGTGGAACCAGGCTTTAGGCCACCGAGTCTAGTTGAAGCGATTGTTAGGTTTATGATTTACTATTTTAGCTTTGACTTTGCTGCTTTTAATTCACCTAACACAGATTTTCCAAGGGCCGTTGATACTTCAGCACAGAACCAGCTTGAACCATCATCATCCATAGGCCTTAGAGTAATTGCTTGAGTATAATCGGGTATTCCAAAATGATCTATTTCAAAATCTATTAGCGTCCCAATAGTTTTACTTGTTTCTGGTAATAATGAAATAATACTAGATAGAGCCTCTGCATTTAATTCTTTTCCATCATACCCACTTATTTTAATAAAATCTTTGGCTGAAGAACTGAATGCTATTAATGGAACAACATTTGTCGCACTAATTAAGTGTTGAGTATTTAATGCCTTTTTATTCTTCATATTATTTGCCCGGACTATCTTCTGACTCTTCAAAATACTATCAAGAAGCTTTTTGACATTAGTGACATCATGAAATGATTGCATCCAATATCCATTTGGATGTTGTTGGATCTCATCAATTAATGCAAAAACCCTAATATCATCTACAAATGAAGGAGAGAATCCAACTAGGTTTCTATTCTTCTTGTATGTAAAACGTTCATTGAAAACAGATTCTCTAACAAATACAAGTGTTCTTATATTTTGCTCTACAGCTTTTCTATATTCAGCACATGTTATTGAAATTGAATTGTCTCGATAGTAATTAGCGCCATATCTACTATCAATGATTATAATAAATAGATCACAATCAGTAATTGCATTTAGGCACACATCATGTCTATGAATTCCTGGCTCTACAGGAAAAGTATCTCGGTTGCTCAAAAGAGGTTTATGTCGTTTTGAAATCAGATATAATTCCAATTCAGCCCGAAGATCTTCGAGATTATAACAAGTTGATGATAGAAATACTTTCACAGCATACCACCCTTAATTATCAAGATTGTTATTATTTTATTAAACCTAACAATAATTAGATGGATCCGCCTATATCACAGATTTTTTAATTCCAACCCATATAAGCCGCAAATTCGAAATCATATAAAACGCTGTTAATTTCCTTATTCTTAGCGACTTATACTATAAATCTCTTTTTATTTTAGCGTCTTATATGGATCGGCACAAAACCACTGCTTAAGATCCATAGTTCCATAAGTTCCTGAATAGTTATAACACCGGTAAATATACGTCATATTCAGCAAACTTACTTGACTTGCATCAATCAGCATTGTTGCTGACAGCCTGATGCAGTTCATCTTCATCGGTTATGGTGTCCTGTACCAGTTCATCATAGCCAACCTTATGAACGTTACCGTCAGCGTTGAGTAGCGGGCATGAAAAGGCCGTTCAGTCTGGTACAACACGTTGTTAGATACTCTTGACATTCGAACATAGGAATCTCCGAATGACCGGCACAAATTCCTCTTTATGACGTTGCGGCCACGTATTCTGTTCACTTGGCCGCATCAGTATCCCGGGATGCGCACAATGGATTGTCTGTGCGGCAAAGCCAGTTATGTCGATCTCTTCAATCTGTGGTTTCAGGAGCAACGTTTGCCGATTCCCCGTACGGACTCCGCGTACAACTCCTGCAACCTCTGCACCGAGAGTGATAACGAGTCGTGGGCGTGCAAGGGCTAGCTCCCGACTAATCCAAGGTAGCGATTCTATCCCCAGTTCATGAAAGCGGGCTTGCTCATAACCAGCCGGTGTATCGAATCCCAGCTTCGAGTATTTCGCTGTATGGCCGTCTATGAAAAGAAAGACCTTGACCAGGTCCGTGATCCAGCATGATTCACGAGTCAATTTGATTGGTTTGAAAAAGTAGTCATCTAGCTCCCTAGCCGATGCTTGAGCGCGGACCCTCAAACCGTCGAACCATCTCTCGCTTTCGAATGGCCCCAAGTTGTCTCCGGCGGGAACATCAACCAATCCCCCGAACGCAACGAACCTCGACGACGGATACGCCCCAAGAAAGAAAACCGATCCCGTACCGTGATCAAGCGGAACCAAAGGTCTAATCGGTGTCCCATTGAAATAGCTTGCATCCGGATTTAGACCGACTGATTTTGCATATCCCCCGTACATCGATTGTAAAAGCCGATCAACGTCAAGCATAGTTCCTCCACCTTTTCGCTTTATGAACCAAACGTGGGCTTCAGCGGGAGTTGCCGCCTTCTGCCACGATCCGCTGCAAGCCTTGGTTATAGCGTCGGTTGAATCTTCTCGACCTCGTTATCTACCTGAGTGTTCATTATCTGCTTCATAAGAATGAAACAGAATCTGACACCATCCTTTTCGTTTACTAAGTCTTTCAAGCACACTTTCGTGTCACCGTCATAACAGGTTGGAAATGTAATACTGAGGTAAGTCATGCGCTTCTTCGAAGCTTCCCAAAACCTGTATTTCACGGGAGGTTTTCCAGCATATGTATTCAAAAACTTGTCGATGGACTGTCCCTCCTTATACCAGTTGACCAAGCTCTTGCTAATCCAGACTTCATCCCACGCTCGAAAGAACGGGAAGTGACTCAATACATTACGAATGAATTTAAAAAGTTCACTTCCAATCTCGGCCTCCATAGGGGGGCGTGATCTTTTGATATTTTCTATTGACCACTTTATAGGTTCATAATTCAATAATTCCGCGTAAATCGCGAATCCGGTCGTGACGCGCGAAAAACGATACCAGGCGTCTTTGTCCCAAAAAAAATCATCCATGACCTCCTCGAAAAGATCATAGAAGGAATTGTAGGCCAGATTAAGAAAGGATATCTCCGATTGATTTGGCCTAAGTTCGCTCGTCGTGTCGTGCATGATGTTCCGAATTACCTATTCCTCTCATTGATATAACGTTCACCATAAACGGCGTGAGGTACGAACGTCCGGCGTCCGAAGTGAACTAATTTAATGACTTGGTTATACACTCTTATCACCTGCTTGATTGTTTAGCTAGCTTCCCTCTCGGAGAAATCTCAGAAACCAAAAGGCTTTTCATCTGTTGAAATTCATAGGAACCACGAAAAGACCGATACATATAGATCAAATTTATTCCAAGTTTATTTAAATGAAAAGAAAGCTCCGGATCAGCCTCTGCTCCAAAAAAGATATTGAACTTGATACCTGGAATGAAGAATGATACATGCATTTTCATCTCTATATCTCCAGAAGGTAGAGACATAATTGGTACTGGATCAATATCATTATCTACGCAGACTGTGATGTAGATATTTTTTGGAAATACCTCTTTCCCAAGGAGGTATTTCCGTATAGACGCTTCAAACTCGGCAGGGAGTGCGCCGAATAGATTAGCAATATCATCATTTCCCCAATCTATAGCAGTTACCCTCCAAACAATACTTGCGGCGAAATACATATATTTGTCAGCATTGAGCTTCGATATGTCTTTTGGATTGAAGTATGACGATCCATTTACATGAATGCTAGGTGAGGATCTTGCCAGCATTCTTTTAAGATCAAACGTTTGTGGATTCTTCATGCATTTTTGTACGACATACTTTTCACCATGCATATTAAATCGATCTTCACATACTCCACACAATAACTTTTTTGTTATCTGAGAATTGGAGTAATACGCTGATTTTTGACTTACACTAGTCCATACCGGTGCAGAGTCTTGCGGAGAAAATGTCCGAATGATCGTTTTGTATAGACTTTTTGGCATTAAGTGGCTTATCTTCAGAACTGAATTTTCACCACATAGCTTGCATTTCTCAGTAGTCATCTATGGCCTCAATGGTTGTGTATAACGTTCTGCGCGTAAGCTGCGGCGCAAAGCGCCGTCAGATTCACGCGCTTATTAGAATACCTGAGTGTTCACATTGCCGCAGATCGTGGGATCAACTCCAAGAAAGTCGAGGTAAGCACTAACAGATCGCACAAGATCCGGCGACCCGCAATCAATCGCGGCCTTTTTCATCTCAATTTCATTTGTAATCAAGCAAGTCGCCATCCCATCTATAGTGCCCATACTACTCACAGAAAACAGAATCTGGAAATCTTCCGACGAATTGACATTCTTTGAATTGCTGAAGTTGGCCCCCTGAACTATGAGCCCGTAAACCCTTGAGAATGCAAACTGCATAGGGATCGCAAATGCTCTCATCGCTAAATCAATCCGCTCTTCGCGGCATGAAGGCGACAACGTCTTGCCCAAGCACTTAGCGGTCTCGTCAACCAGGAACGCGAACGTTGAACGCTTAACAACCGGGTCTTTAAGTTTATCTACGACTATGTTGCGAAGCGAGGCATCCCTGGTAATAGCATTCCACGAGGTTGCAGCTGGCACGTAGCTCTGAATAAATTCGAGCACCGCATCCTGAAAATCTTTCTTTGCCTGCCTGTGCGACTTGGCAATGTCGTTAACCTGTGATTGCTGAGCCTGCCAGTCAGCCGGAATCTCCGCTTTAGCGATAGTTGCGAGCAAATTGCCATAGACATGCGCCTGTTGCTCGACACCATTTGGCATGCTGCCGAACAAAATACTACACCTTTGTGATTGAGCGTCCGGTAAGAACCGCACAGCAGTGGATTCATTATAAGGTTGCGAGCAACGTTGTACTAAGCGACCAATCGCGCTCCTGCACGACCCAAACTCTGTGTCTTCTGGGCAAGTAAGGTGAGCGAGCAGCTCAACGGCAGTCCAAGGATTGCAGAGCCCAACGATTGAGTGCTCACGTTCGCGCTTCAGAAGTTCTTCGAAACACTTTTGCCCGATCCCTCGGTAGACATTTGTGTCGAAAATGACGTACATGCGTTGCATAGAATTTGTGGTCGACCTAACACTTCAAATCAGCCGACCGAAAAGCGCGTTGCGGTTTTTGTGGCGGCTGTATTTGATTATTCTGTGTTTTATCCGATTAGATTAAAGTTCATTCGGTTTTCTGAATGAATTCTTTTGCCTTTTCTGCCAAAGCAATCTCTTCTCGCATCGCGTAAATCAATTTGCGAAAGGCGTCTTCTGCTACACTCAAATCTTTTTTGATTGGTTCGCGATCATGGGGCAGAGGTTCACCCAGCAATTCCCAAATTAGCGATTCAGCTAAAGCGACTTCCTCGACATTTCGGTAGCGATGCATCTCCCAGTCGCCCCAAGGCCTTTTTCTGTAAACCTCTTCGAGTGTACCGTAACCCAGCCCAATGTTTACAAGCCCTGGCTTGTCAGGATGCGTTAAAAGGCAGATAATACCCGCTTTAATCCTTTGTTTGATTTCTTCGGAATCTCGTTTACCGATCCCACACTCAGGACAACCTTGACCTTCCCCCACAAGACTAGGTGTCGTCCGCCATTCGTGGCCATTGCTGCATCGAAAGTTAGCCTTTCCACTTATAATACTTTTCACGTATCCTAAAAGGGTGATACCTCGGCCTTCCAGTCGTTTTCTGATCGATGCTGTGTAGGCATAGACATGATCCGGCACAGGCCCTTGACTTGGCCGGACACCCGCTTTCTTTGCTACTTCTAACCCTTTCTGCACTTGGGCCCAGTCCATCCTTTCAACTTCAACTCCATATCGATACGGGATAACTGCGAAAGGCGTTGTTCCCCAAAAAACAGATTCGGCCCAATACGGATCAGGGACGGCGTGGAATTCCTTCAATTCCCATTTCTGACCCGTTTCTTTTACAACACGCCCTGTTATCTTTGTGTAATCGCTATTGTGTTGGGCAAGTCGTTGTTCAGGTTTACGAATCGTTATCCCGATCTTGTAAAGGTCAGGATCAGATGGGTGCGCCAAGACATATATATAACCTGTCCTCATTGCACTTTTTCATAAGGGCTCAGAGAGTAAATCCATTATCAACTCCTGATCGAACCTCTTTATTACAAGAATACATTAACATGGAGTTCACCGACAAGCTTCAGCGAGTCCAGCTAAACGCAGTGGCGCGATGGTAAAACGTTTTTTTAGCATCTTTCTTCTGTGTCTTTCTCAATAACTTTAACTGCAAGCCAATGCATTAACCAAAACTCGTTCTTTAAAATATTTTCTTCCTTTGTGGTAGGCACAAACCTTGCTGTTGGATTACCTCTTCTAGTCTTTTTTGAATGCATACAGGCATTTCTTATCTCATAAACTCTTTCTGAAACTTCCTTTAGAATAGTTATCGAACTCAAATTAATACCCTGAATATCAATTCCACTACTTGTTGTTTGTGTTGAGGTTATTTCATTTAAAACTTCAGGATTTAGCTGGTTTAAAAAAGCAATAAGCTCTGATACAGGAATTGCCCAAACGAATACTGCTTCGATCATTTCGCGTTCAATCCTGGCGCTTGCCCCAATTCTTTGAGGGGCTTCCTCAAAGAAAAACTCTAGAATATTGTAAAGATTTCTAAATTGAGTTAGTGGTGATTTATCTCGGATTGCCGAGAAAAAATAAGCCAACAACTCTTTATCATGATAATTAGTGGCTTCAATAACTTCTTGTTCAACTAGAAAATTATCTTCACTCGGAATTCCACGGTTTACTGCATAATACTCTTTATCTTTTTTAAAATCTCTAGTACTTACAACATCAAACATTTGGGCCTGATGGTAAGTAAGCATAGTTGGGTTAGTTTTAACAACTGGCAATTTGAACTTGCCTGTACCTAAAGCACGATTATTTGCTACCTCAACCAAGACTTGTTTTTTTAATAATTTTCTTAGGCTGTATATGTATTCGTCAAAACTGTATTCTCGATAATTTTTAAGTAAGAACCAATCATCAAAGCCAAAGCCATCTTCAGAGTCAACACAGCTTATAACTGACTCATCATTTAATATATCTAACACTAGATATTGTACATTCATACGATCACAGAGAAAATAAGGATTATCTAGATCATCCTTCCAGTATGAAAACATGGTTATTTTACTTGTGATTTTGGAGTCAGGATATTTTTTTGAATATTCAAACAAATAATTATCGATAAGATTTTCTATAAAATCATTGAGTTCTTCAGTGGTTTCATGCTCAGGCATATCATTTTGAGGATCTTCAAAACGTATCCTCATTACGCAATCCATTTCGTTTAAAAAGTAGAAGGGTTGAGCAGTAAACACTGGTTCACCAATTATACATGGAGTTAATACAATGCAATGAGATAGCCCTTTAAATAGAATAATTTTACCAATACCTTTTGAATTGGTAAGTGTCGAATCGAAAGATAATGCCATAATAGCTCTGATGTAATTTTGAGTGGATAACGCCAAGGGTAACCAGCGGCGGCCACTGAACTATACGCGATTAGCGCAACGCTGCTCCCTACCGTCGGGTTGACCCAATTGTTAGAGATCATTAACCGACTCATAGGGGCCGTAGACCCCGTCAGGATATGGCACACGGCCTTCGGCCGTTCGCAGCAAGAGCAGGTACTTGCGAATTCCTTCATGTAAATCCTCGACATCCCCAACCTCACGGTCTTTGTATGCGTGTACTGCGTTACGCCGGTCGCGGACTGCACAAAGCCACGAATCCCATTCGTCTTTTTCGCTGTCTATCCATACATGGCTGAAGAAGAACTTGCGCAGTTCATCAAGCATCGCGGCCTCTGGTTCGACGATCTTGCCATGCCTCGTTATTGCACCGTCGCCTTCCGGATAGTCCTCGCGGTACACGGACAGGAACCACTTCATCGTGCCCTCAACAAGGGAACCAAGGTTTGCCCAGCCGAGAATGCGGGCACCCTCTCGCCGTTCTGGGGGGTGCTCGTCCTCCCACAGAGTCAGGCAATGCGACAGCGAGACTTGGCGGTCGAGACGTGATCGAGACAAGAGCGATGCCGTCTCATCTGGTGCCCACCCGTGCGCCACAGTCCAGAACTCCCGGATGCCCTCATTCAGGGTACATATCCGACTGATTACTTCTTGAATCGTCAGCTTGCCGACATCGGGAGTGTTCATTGACTCATACCTCTAACAATAATTAGATGATCCGCCTATACCGCAGATTTTTTAATTCCAACACATATAAGCCGCAAATTCAAAATCATATAACAAGCCGTTAATTTCCTTATTCTCAGCCACTTATACCATAAACCTCTTTTTATTTAAGCGGCTTATATGGATCAGCATAAGATCGCTGCTTAAACCCCACAGTTCCAGAAGTTCCTGCCAGCTCGAATATCGGGAAATATACGTCATATTCAGCAAACTTACATCCTCAGTATCAATCTGCATTGTTGCCAACAGCCTGATGCAGCTCATCTTCATCGGCGATGGTGTCCTGCACCAGATCATCAATGAACCGGTGCCCTCCAGCCATCTGGGTTGCCACATACTCAACGAATTTCTGGTACTGGTTCCAGGCCTCCCTTCTTGCTGCATCTTTTTCATTTTCACCGATACTCGGTGTATGGGCAAACCAGAGCTGCACAAAAACAGCAAACGCTTCGGCCATGGCATTGATATCACGTTCCAGACGGGTGGCATGACGGCCAAGCCGGTCAAGCCTTCGCAACAACAGCTTCATATCGGTGGAATCATCGAAATACTCTTTCAGTGCTGATCCAATGACGCTGCTTTCAGTCGCATTGATTCTCTTGCAGTATGCCTTGAACTGGGCATAGAGTTCCGGAGAGAGGTAGGGGTGAATGTTCTTGCGTTTCATAATGGTAAATGACCTCCTTGTGGGGTTCTGCTTAAATCGATAATGGGCGCCCGCCCATGTTGACTGCCATTCCGGTTGTTTTCTGCATCCTCTATAGAAAGTGTGTTTTCAGTAATGGTCTCTTCATGAGAGAAATCATTTGAATCATCCCGGTGAAGGAAAGCACGATCTTCGGCTGCTCCATCTTCATCCGGCCGCTCTGCTTCGGTTTCAAGGGCATTAGTCCTGCTTACCTCTCCTGAGGGGACTTCGACCCGTTGAACTTGACAGACTGCCTGATCGAACCATGAATTGCACTCCCCTTTCTTGAGGAGTTCTGCATACTGCTCGTCCGGATCATCCGGGGCAGGAAGCCAGGCCCTCTCCCTGAAGCGTTCGTCCTGATAGTACATGAGTTTTTTAGCCCGGTAAGGTGGCAATCCGCCTATCATCACCAAAGCATCATCGCCCGGCAACTGAAGAATTTCACCGGGC
>TBL_comb47_HYPODRAFT_10005924_pt1 | contig 13414 bp, 14 predicted proteins | sample TroBogypolimnion_40_FD_10682 | JGI IMG/M metagenome (IMG submission 10682)
TACCCCCATCCAAACGGGCAATGGGTCGACATCTATCCCTGGGATTTTGATAGCGCACACAGGATGGCCAAAGAAAATGGCATACAGCTTGTGACTTTCAAGAAAGAAAATGGCGACAGGCTATATTTCTGTTTCGAAAAATAAACATCTCGGTAAAGTCACCACCTACTCATTAAATAACAACATCACACGCAGCGAAGGAAGAATGCGTGAATAACAAGATTTTCCGTTATCTTCAAACTTCCTTGAAGAATATTTTGGATGTACAAGGCGATATCGGCCCAGAGACGGTGGTGTTGGATCTGCCATGTACCGCAGAGTCTCTGGAATTTTTCCACGAAAACATCTCATGCACATTTGAGTTAACAGTGAGCTTGCGGGGCACGCTAGGCGAAATCACCGAGGCCATAGATGAGAAATACAGCAGGCGTTTCTGGGGTCATGGCATATGGCAACCTCGCACTGCCGAGTATGTCTACTCTGGGTTGAACATCGTTAATGAGATCAACAAGCTGCAGCCCAAAGCTGTGCTGGACGTGGGATGCCGATATAATCAATTCAAATCGCTCATACCCAATTTAACAGGAATAGACAAATACAATACCTGGGCCGATCAGGTCGTTGACATACGAGATTATCAAGCTCCGCCGGAACACTTTGATGCAGTGATCGTGTTCGGTGGCATCAATTTTGGTGAATACGCTGATGTGAGTGCGGCATTTAAGAAAGTGTTTGAACTTACTGCACCCGGCGGCCGTGTGTATGTCAGAGCCAATCCCGGCGGAGAACCAAAACAGTATCTAGATGCAAAGTTCATAGATATTTTTGCCTGGGACCAGCAAGCAGCTTTGATGATTGCACAAGAAAATTCTGTATCGCTGATAACCTTCATAGAAGACAGCGACAGATTGTTTTTTGAATACCAAAAGTGAAAGTGGTGGGTTTATTCTGTTTCCAAGGAAACCCACCGAAAACTCATTGAGATCAAGCCGCTAGGCGGATCTCAGATGCAACGTTGTTGTCGTTAGCATTTATCATTATGGACTATCCGGTTACCCGGAGGCGTGCCTAACCCACTGACTCCTGCGACCCTTTACACGTCTGTCGATTCCAGTATCAGCCCCATCAAAAGCAGAGTAAGCTCCAGGACCTCTCATTATCGTTCCCATTACCTGATCCACTAACCAAATCTTCATTTCAATCTGCTCATTAGTGTATTTGCCATTCCTAGGTGTGCATTCCTTGTAATGATCAACAATAAGTCTTGCTCTGTGTCCTTTCTTCTGATGCCGCATATAAGGAGCAACATCTTTCAAAAGATTATAAGCGTTATTGCCAATAAGCCTAAGCTCATATGACACATTATGCTTTTGGTTCTTTTGTGCACGTGCCTTGATACTGCCGCCCCATTTTTCTTGTATTGCCTTCAATATAGCTTCATCGCAATTGAAAAATTCAACACATGGGCCTCGTATATATTCTGGCTGGTGTTTGCTATCGCGCATTAAGGAAACACTTCCATCTGCGTCTAAGAATCCAGCTGTATAAATTTCCAACATCATATTATCTTCTGATGTAGTTATTTATACCCGTGTCCAAAAAACCGTGTCCTTACCTCCTTCTGTTTTTGGTGGAGCTGGGCGGATTCGAACCGCCGTCCAGCCCGCTTATTATGATGCTATCAACATCAGCATTTCTATTTAAGCATCTTCCTCGAGATAGTCAACCTTAGACCATTCAAATCCACATTTCACGTCACAGAAACCGACGTTCTTTTCAGCATTGTGATACAATGGGGCCCAATAGGCCCACTGTTGGTTTCCGCCTTGGAATTGGTGCAGCATTGCTTCGGTTGGCTGGCCACAGTGGCTGCAGGGTTGCCCCTGTGTCCACTGCATGGTCTTGTTGGGATCTGCGTCTGGTGGATATCTCAAATCTTCAGACCGCTGGTACCACTGGATATGGCCAAGCCTGTGGTCTGGCTAAGGTAGCTTTTCTTCACTCCCTCTTCCGTGGGTGCTATGAACATCACGTTGTTCATGCCAACCTTGATCTTGGCATCAACATTGACCGTGAGCACAAATCCAGGCAACAGCTGCATGCCCATCCTTCCGCTCTGTGGATCCATGCCGATCTGCACGCTCAGAGGTTTGCTCATTGTTATGCTGTGATCGTCCGCTGCAGTTATCTTCGTTATAATCTCTTCGCCGCTAACCATCTTCACGGTGCAGACATCGTCAACCTTCCACGATTTCTCTAATAACATGTGCTGTGCTCCTGTTTTGTCATAGTGTACCAACAATAGATCAAAGTCACAAGATCAGCGGGTCTGTACTACGCCACCCGTGGTAAGCTTTCCAATAATGGGCTTATCAAACTCAGCAGGTATGTCCCATTGGCGGCCAACAAATCCAACATTACGCAAGCTGCCAGCCTGCCAATTGGCTTCGTTGACATTATGACCTTGATTACCGCCCGCCAATCTTACTCTTTCTGTACTAGGGTCAACACCTCTGATAAATGCCACATGATGCTGTATGCCAGTTGCAGTTGGTGTAAGCATCACTACCAAATCATTACGGCGCCATGTGGTTGGGTCTGTTAATGGTAGAGCTGTAGCACCGGTCTTTGCTATCCATTGAGTCCTGTATGAATCTGCTTGGAATGATACAAGGGCTTTGGCTCCTGCTCCTTGCAATGTGGTACCAGCAAACGCAGCGCACCAGGCGACTGAATCACCCGGGCCTAACCTTGCAGCAGCTGCAATACCTCCGGTGTGTGAAAAACAATTCATGATGTTTGGATTACCTGGTGCGCCGCCTTGTGCTTTCCAGGCTCCGCCTGCCCCTTCCTGTATGCATTGATTCAGCAGATTTTCCAATCTACCAAATACCGAATCGCCAGATGCCACTGGTACTCCACCTGCAACATCTGGATTGCCAGCAAGATCATTTGGATCGCTGGTTTTAGGACCAGCAGGTTCACCTTGTGCCTGGTTGATGGTGCTACCTGGAGTACCGCCTCCGCCTGCCCCTATTTCTATCTGTATAGGGGATGCTTCCGCCGCTGCAGTAGTGAGTTTATAGTATGCTATTTGTTCTGGATTAGGTGCATAGTTTGCTAATGGCGGAGGTACTGGTATGGCTAATTGCGAGAGCACGCTATTGCCCAACTGAGGAGCATTCCACAAAGCCACCTGTTGATAGTTGACAAACACAGTGGGACTGCTATATACGTCTACGACACCAGGATCTGTGAGATCCAATGCTTGTGGTACTAGAGCTGTGATGTAAGGCATGTACTAACTCAGATGCTTGACGAGATCGTCATGCCCGCCAATATACACCCCATCCAACCAAATCTGAGGCACAGTCTTGGCAGCTGGCGCTATTTCCAGCAATGCCTCTCTGGTGGTCCACTTTTGATTTTCTTTGAGGGTCCTACCATCCTTGCCATTGACTGCTATGATCTTCTCGTCATAGGTGATGCCCTTATTGTCAAACAGAGCTTTGGCGCGTGTGCAGTATGGGCAGTGATCTTTGGTGTAGATGATGGCATGCATGAACGTATCCTTTGAGATATTTATTGGTGTACAGCGTGGGTTAGTGTGCCATCTGCAGCACGATTTATCCACACAGAACCGGCAGGGATGGGCCAACCTGCATGCTGATAATGCCATGCCCATTTGGTCACATAAACCACTGTAGGTTCTTCGCTGCGCACTATAACCATACCAGAATCTAACACTGCCTTGGCAAAATACCTATCGCTCCACAGGCGCTGTCCTGGTTCAACTATCCAACCAGTCATGGCAGGCAAAGCCTTGCGCGTGAGAAACCAGCTGTTGGTATCAATCATGTTCTCGCCGTTGCTTTCAATGCGGTCCACATACATCTCACGATCGTCTTGGCTGTGTATGACCCTGGTGGCTATCACGCCGTCTGCCCCGCTTTGAGACAGCACGTCAACCATCATCTGCACATGATTAGGCTTCAGGTAGTTGTCGGCATCAATGAAACCAACAGCATCATAGCCCTGGCTGAAAGCACTTATTGCTGCCAATGCTCGCGGGGTAGCACCAGCATCTGCATGCGCCCTGGGCAGCTTGTAGTGATCCGCATCCAGCTTGTCTATCATGGGATGTGGATTGCCGTCGCTGACCATCATGTGGCGAGTGTTGGCAAAAGTCTGTGCCAACACGCTGTCATGGCAGCGGCGTAAAGTAGCAGTATCTTCGGCATGATAGGGCGTGATGATGGCAACTTGCATCAGAGGCTGAAGCCTCTGAAGCTATCTGTGCTTACGTCCTGTTTGGTACCACCGCTCACATACCCCGAGATTTCTGTTTCTTGAGGGGCTACTTGGACTTCTGCACCAGCTATCCACTTCTGCGTCCAAGGCAAGGGATTGGTACTGCCTCGATATTTGCTTGGCAGGCCCACGGCTGTCATTCTCTTGTGCGCAATCCATTCCACGTAATCGCTGAGCAGCTGATAGTTGAGGCCGATCATGCTGCCATCTTTGAACAGATATTCTGCCCAACGCTTTTCTTGATCCACTGCATCTTCAAACAGCTGGATGGCTTCTGCTTGGCATTCTACTTCTATCTGTGCATAGTCTGGATCATCTTTTGGCAGGATCTTGAGCAGCGTCTGCGTGCTGGCCAAGTGCAGGTTCTCGTCACGAGCGATGAACTTGATGATCTTGGCGTTGCCCTCCATCTTCTTGACTTCGGCAAAGGCCCAGCTGCATGCAAAGCTCACATAGAAGCGCACACCTTCCAGTATGTTCACGCTCATCAGGGCCAACCAAAGCAGCCTCTTGTGCCTGTATTGATCATAACCTGGACGTGGACCAGGTCCGTTCAATGCTAGGTCGTTGTTCATGGCAATCAGTTCATCGTAGTTCTTGCTGATGTCCCCAGCACAGTCCACGATCTCTTGGATGTCCATCATCTCGTCAAAGATCTTGCTGGGATTGGTGTAGACGTTGCGAATAATGTGGGTATAGCTGCGGCTGTGGATGGTCTCGCTAAACGTCCAGGTGGTGATCCAGTTTTCCAGCTCAGGTAAGCTGCAGATTGGTCCAAATGCTACGCTTGGTGCACGCCCCTGCACGCTGTCCAGCAGTATCTGCCGCTTGAGGTTGCTGGTGAATATGTGCTGTTCGTGCGCGGTGAGATCCTTGAAGTCCTTGGCATCTCTGAATATATCAACTTCTGTTGGTAACCAAAAAAAGGATAATTGTTTCTCCGTAAGCTTGTCTAGCGTCTTGTACTTCATTGTATCATAGCGCTGGATGCTCACACCCCCAAGTGGATCCAAGAAAGCCAGGCTCTTGGTGTGATCTGATCGGTTAGCGACGTCAAAAACGCTCATGATTGTTTCCTCATCTGTGTGTTTCTAGTATATAGCAGGCAGGCTTGGTTGCCAACCTGCTTAGATCGTGCAGCTCTCGCAGTTGGCATCGTCAACCGGCGGCAGCTCGGCCACATCCTCTGAGATCATCTTGGTCACATTAAGCTCGCCTTGACCATCGTAAGTCTGAAAATAATAAAGCTGCTTGCCACCGTATTTGTAAAACATCAACAAGTGGCCCAGCATCTCGCTTAGCGGTATCTTATCATCTTGATAGTGTTGAGGATTGTATGACGTATTGACCGATATGCCTTGGTCAATGTACTTCTGTAGCACTGCGCATATCTTGAGATAGCCTTCCGGACTCTTCTGATCCCAGAGCAGCTCGTACTTGTTCTTGAGCCTGCGGAACTCTGGTACCACCTGCTTGAGCACGCCATGCTTGCTCTGTTTCACGCTGATCAAACTGCGCGGTGGTTCGATGCCGTTGGTGGCATTGGCGATCTGCGCTGAAGTTTCCGCTGGCATCACTGCCATCAGCGTGCTGTTGCGTATGCCAACTACCTGCAGATCCTCGCGCAGTTCTGCCCAAGGCATGCGCTCAACATGCGGAACCAACTCGTCAATGTCACGCTTGCGAGTGTCAATTGGTACGATGCCATTGCCATACTTGGTTTCTTCGCTTTTGGCACATGCGCCCTTGGTGCGTGCTAGATCTACGCTGGCCTTGATCAAGTAGTAGCTCATGGCTTCCATGTATTCATCTACCAATGGCAATGCCGCTTGATCGCTGTAGCTCACACCGTTCTTGGCTAGCCAATAGGCAAAATTGATGATGCCCACTCCCAGAGGACGGCGGTTCATGGTGCTGCGATATGCAGCCTTCACTGGATAGCTCTGATAATCCAAGAGGTTGTCCAAAGCCATCACTGCTAGCTTGCAGGGCTTTTCAAAGTCTGCTGGGCTCTTGATGTTGCCCCAGTTGATGGCACTGAGCGTGCACAGACTGATCTCTCCGTCCTCGTCGTTGAGGTCATTCAATGGCTTGGTAGGCAAGTCAATCTCAGCGCAGAGATTGCTTTGCTTGATTGGTGCGATGCTTTCAATGAAAGCGCCATGCTGATTAGCATTGTCCACGTTCTGTAGATAGATTCGACCAGTGTCCTTGCGTTCTTGCATGAAGTTGCTGAATAGGTCAATGGCCTTGACTGTCTTCTTGCGTAGCTTCTTGTTCTTCTCGGCTGCTTCGTAAAGAGTGCGGAAACGATCCTGATCAGCGAAGAATGCGTCGTACAATCCGGGTACGTCGCTGGGTGAGAACAGAGTGATGTCTCCTCCCTGTATCAGCCTCTCATAGAACAGCTTGCTGAACTGCACACCATAATCCATGTGGCGCACGCGGTTGTCTTCCGTTCCGCGATTGTTCTTGAGCACCAGCATCTCTTCTGCTTCAAGATGCCAGATCGGATAGTAAAGGGTAGCTGCTCCATTGCGTACACCGCCCTGTGAGCAAGAACGAGTAGCTGCCTGGAACAGCTTGTAGAAGGGTACCACACCAGTGTGGCTGGCATCGCCGTTCCTGATAGGACTACCAATAGCACGGATAGATCCTGCACCTATGCCAATGCCAGCTTTCTGGCTAACGTATTTCACAACAGCACTGGCAGTGGCATTGATGCTGTCTAGGCTGTCACCTGTTTCAATCAGCACGCAACTGCTGAACTGGCGCTGCGGAGTGCGAACGCCTGCCATGATAGGCGTAGGCAAGCTGATGTCGTGCCTGCTGATGGCATCGTAATAGTCACGTATGACATTTAATCTGGTCAGCTTATCATGGCGAATGAACAGCGTGGCTGCGATCAGTGCATAGGCCATCTGCGGAGTTTCCTTGATCTCGCCAGTGACGCGATTCTGTACCAGATACTTGCCGCGCATCTGCTCCATGGCCACGTAGGTTAGGCTTGCATCCCGCTCGTGATCAATGAAGCGATTGATCTGATCCCAGTCGTTCTCAGTGTATTCTTCCAACAGCTGTGCATCATAGAAACCGTCAGCCACGTTCTTTTTCACGAGATCAAGGATATGCCAAGGTTTATATGCGTTGTAAACCTCCTTGCGCAGATGATAGTTGACCAAACGTCCGGCCACATACTGATAGTTTGGTGTTTCTTCGCTGATCAGATCAGCTGCTGCCTTGATCAGCGTTTCTTGTAGATCAGCGGTCTTGATGCCGTTGTAGAACTGTATCTGGCTGCGTATCTCCACTTCGCTGGCGCTGACACCTTGGATACCTTCAGTGGCCCAAAACACCACCTTATGCAGCTTCTCGATGTTCAGTGCCTCCTTGCTGCCGTTACGCTTGGTTACTAGTATCTCGTTTTTTGGTGAAGTGGCCATGATCATCTCTTTATCTTTCCCTGCTATTGTATGGTGGACAGTTGCTTTCAGCAACAGGTATATTTAACGCCTGTATTGGTTTATGACAGCATCAAGAAAACGCTAAAAACCCAACAAATGCTTGGAAAAATAAGCATAATTTGGCATATTTTTGACAAAAGTCTTAATGCGTCTTGACCTGATTGACCAACCATTTCTGCAGCATATGAGGTTGAAATCTTTGGAGTTAAAACTCACATCAGGCCACTTGTGCGTGAAGCGTGTTTATTGGAATTTCTCTGATACAGCGTTTTTGCAAATCGTACTTGTACATATGCATGACACGCATATCTGGCAGTTCTGCCAAATGCCAGACCTTGTGTCTGTCGTATCCAACCACCAATTGGTCATCTACTATGCATACCAAACCTTCCCAGGCTTGGCTGGGTTGTCTCAGCATGGCCAATGTCAGTTTATCGCTGTGGACCTGTCCAAGCTGAAGTGTCCAAAAGATACCAAGACTTATGCTGTTTGCATCAAAAATCTTGTTATCTAACAGCGTCCACGGATCAGGCCATGTGGACGGCTCCATGTAATCGAGGAATGGCTTGCTGGTCGGAGCTTGGTTCCAAAAATCCAATGCTATCTTAGACTTTATCTTTGGATCAACCTCAGTTTCCAATTTGATCCTGAGATCTTTCCAGTGCTGTCTTAACTGCTGAGAATGTACCAAAAAGGGGTTATGCATGTACAGTGCTGAGCTTAGAATTTCCATTCTGTGGTAATATATTTCAGTATACCCGACGCTGAACCTGTGCTGGTATAGAGAATTTCCAACGTTCCCGAAACCACTGTCACACCAAAGGTTATAGACACTGCATTGTTCAACGACACTGACTGATCCACAAGCTCAGCTGTAGCACCATCGCTGACCACATACAATGTTCCCCCTCTGCGATAGGTGTCCATGGTCACTGTGTAGGGTATCTGCAGCGTGAAAGTGGATATGCCCGATAGACTGTAGGTTATGCCGGTGCTGACGCTGGTTTGGTTTGGCAACAGAGTCACACTCATGGGGGTTGGCACGTTTTGAACTATTTCTGTTTGCTGTGCATCTAAAACCATATTGACATTTGGCTGACCGTTATAGATGCGGTAAGTCCTGTTGTTCTGATCAAACACGTCTCCTACGCTGCTGCATGCTTGGCTTCCCGGAGTCCAATATATAGCCGGTACCACGGCAACAGTACCAACGTTTTTGAAACTATTGCCCACGCTGGTTACTCCGCGATTATATGTGTCAACCTGGATGCCATAGGAATCAATGTTGTTAAATAGATTCTGCGTGACATTCACATAGCTTGGCCCAGATGTGGTACCCAGCAACTGCAGGCCAACATAGCAATTTCTTATCTGCGAGGTTTGCATAGCAATGCGTTGTATTGCATCACTCGTTGACAAAGCATAACTGCAATTCGAGAAGGTTGAATCGATCACTGTGATGTCAGAGGTCGCGAAAGCATTGCCAAGGCTTTCAATCAATATGCCGCCTGAATTGAATGCAGGATCATTGGGGCTGGACCAAGATCCGATGATTGAAACATATTGGAAATTGATGTAGGAGCAACGCTGTAACAACACTGCTTGATTGACAGTGCTGAGGCTAGCATCTATGTTCATATATCGCCAAGTGATCCCTGTGGGCAACACAGCGCCATTCAATCCAATGTTGGTGCCTGTCTGTCCTAGGCTATCAGCTGTCCTAAAGATAGGAGCTGTAGCGCCAGCTGCAAGTTTTATGCTGGTATGGCCGCGACCTTCACCTGATAGGATTATATAAGGATATATGTCTATGGTCTGTGTGACCAGATAGGTACCTGCAGGGAAATTTATCACATTCCTGCTGCTGAGATTTGAAACTGGATTTGCTGCTATTCTAGCCCATTGATCGGCTATGGCTTGCTGTATGGCTGCAGTGTCGTCTGCGATGCCATCGCCCACAGCACCATAATCCTTGACGTTCAAGCTATCGTCCAGTATCGACCCCAGTTCTCTGGGCACTGTGCCCTGAGCAGAAATCCCAGTATAACCCTGATAGGTATGTGTGATGATTTGATCGTTGGGACTCCACTGGGTGAGGATTTGGCTGTTTCCGGTATACGTGTTGCCGTTGCCGATGAACAGTTGCCGAGTGTCCAGACACCATCCAAACTCGGCTTCGTTCAGGCTGGCTGGTAAATCTGCGAAGAGCCCCCGGCGTTGCTGCAAGCGGCTGATTGAAACTATGGCCATCTAAGGGTTATCTCCAGTGAACAGAGATATTTATCGCAACCTTGCTATGGATTGTTATCCATATCCCATTGGTGCCGATGTTCTGGCACACGTTTGATCTCTGCTGATATGTCATCTACCCTGTGTCCAAAATAGAATTTTGAACACTGTCCAAACACATAAGTGTTTGGAGCCTGCACTGCTATGTCATCTACAAAATCACAGAGCTTGGTGTTGAGATAGTTCAAACCATACTGCAGGATGTTTTGTCTAAAAAAGAAAATGTTGTTTATCCAGATGAAATGAGTTTTGCTTGGTTCCAGATGTCTTACCATATCATGATAGCCTGTGACCAAGTTGCAGTGATGATAGCAGTGAAACAGACCTTGAAAAATCTTCCAGTGTTTGATCATATTTTCCCGATCACCAAAATAGTCAACTATTTCCTGTTCTTGCCTATTACTGGCTTGCCTAAAAGTTTCATGCGCAAGTTTGTTACCCCAGCAGTATTCTTCTTCAATCTCAATGTTAGGATCATAGTCCTTCATAAAACTGTATAGATCACTGCCTTGCCAATTGGCATGAATGTGTCGCCAGACATTCAGAGAACGCGAGTTGTAGTCATAGGTATCTATTCTGCATTCTGCAGACGCTCCGCGCATGTACCATTCCACAAAGCTTTTGAAACCACTGGCAGTGGTCCATAAGCTATCGGCCTTGATCTCAATATAAGACTGTTCAAACCAAAGCACCCCAGTGTTGAATAGGAACACAGGTGTCTTGGCTTGCTTTAATCTATGACGCAACCATTCTATGAATTTTTCCTGTGTCTCGTTTTCAAATGGTTCAACCATAGCATCATGATTTGATCTCACTTGAGACACAGCTTTTACCAACTTTTGACCGTCATCTTCCGGGTATATGTAGAATTTTTGTTCACGTATGTTTATTGGCACATTCACCACACGAAACCCATGTTCCAATGATTTTGATATAATGTTCCATCCAAATTTTCGTTGGTCGGTGTGCAACAATGGGCTGTGACTTGGTTGTAACCACCTGGGGGTGTAATCATCATGAATATTTTGATTGCTGCGAGTGAAAGGTACTAGGTGTTTTATGCCTTTTTCGCGGTATCCAAGTTGCGGGCGACCGCACAGTTTCCATAGTGACAGATTGATTGCAAATGCCTGTTCATGTAAATTGGGATATTGGTCCTCATTATGCATCAAGATGTGACCAGATATCATCCATGGTTTCTGGCAGTGATCGTGCCAATAGCTATCAAGAGCATAACTTCTTCTTAGGCCTGTACCGCTTGCATATATCACCACGTGCGTGAAATCTGTGAAATCTGCCATGTGGTTCAGTATGGCATTACAATCAGCATTTACATAGGGTACTATGATGCTATCCAAAGCAAAATCTAGATCAATGAGGACATCTTCTATGTTGGCCTGGAATTGTTTCCTGCGGTTCCATATGGCATACCCCACCTTTACATCAGCCATGTTAGAACACGAACCGCTCATAATAGTCAGCCACTTTCTGGCTCCAAAGCAAAGTGCTTTCTTCAAACTCGTGGCCGCTCCACACAAACTTTTGGAACTCGCATTCTCTGCTAACCATGAATACCACCGTGGTTTCAATGTTGGTACCATGTATGTTGTTGTGCGCCATGGCATAGGCGGCTAGCTGCAGGCGATAATCTTCCACCCATTCTCTTTTTTTAGGCTTGATGGTGGTCTTGAAATCCATGATAGCCGGGCGTCCCATGTACATGCCAACCAAGTCGGTGGTACCGGCCCAGAGGTTTTCATAGTAAAGATGGCTCTCAACACCCCATACCTCGTCAACGTCAATCAACCCTTCTGCGATCACAGTATCAGCCATGCGCTGCGCCATGAGCCTGCCATAGTTGTTGCCGCCCGGACGTGGCTCACCTAACACATAGGCTTCCAGATGAGCATGCATGGTAGTGCCCAACCCAGCTGATTCTTCCGTGATTTGTTTGGCTTTGTCCTCGCCTATGCGCTTCTTCCACGCGATCAGATGAGTCATGTCCTTGGTCTTGCTGAGGATCGTGGTCACGCTGGGAATCTTGTTGCCCGCATCATCCACATACACTCGGCCCTGTCCGCCGCCGTCTTGCCTGTCCAGTTTCTTATAGGTGTATATGGGATTGTACTTGATCATCTGAGCCTCATGGTTAGACTCAAGTTTAGCCGCAAAGATCAGTTTTGTCTAGCTAACTCGGGATGATATTTGGCTATCATCATGTCTGCTAACAATTCTGCGCGGGCTGCCGACGCAGCTTGATCGCCTTGCTTCTTGATGTTTTTGAGCCCTAGTTTCACGTCTGGTTTCTCTGGAAGGGCATCTATTTCTTCCATGCTCATGTCATGCACCCTGGCTACTAATTCCTGCACATGCGGTTTCTTGCTTTTCAACAGGAACGCTTCTGGTCCATGAAGAGTGCTGCGCATTATTCGTGTACCGTGTCACTTTTGCCTGGGCCGACATTATCTGTGATATGTATGCGTGTGCCATTGGCCAAGTGATCATAGATGGCACACAGTATGCAATCGTTATCAAATGTCTGTGCATCAACAAATTCACCGTGCGCAGACACGGCATTGCCATTGCGCATGATGCTGGGCAGCATCCTCGTAAGGTCAGCAGCCAATCCAGCATGCATCTGCTTGAGTTCAGCCTGAGATATCTTATCTCGTCTTATGGTTTTCTTTACCTGTTTAAGTGCATGTTCTATCCCAGCTTTATCGGTACTGATTGCTGTACCTTTAACTCCGTGAGGTTCCATCATTACGTACAGAGTTTTGTCTTTAATCTCATTAATCTTCATCGTCTTACCACTGTACGTTCCATTGGAAAGTCCTATTGGTATTAGGGTTAGTCTGCTGCGTTATGGTGTAGCCAAGATTCTGGAAGTAATTGATTATGGTACCCATCTGATCAGCGTATGGTCGTGTCTGGTTTGGATCGAGAGCATTTCCGCCCTGTGCTACCATATAGTAATCATAGCTAGCAGGATATCCAATCACACTCATTGTACCTGCTCCATATCCAATCGTGGCTGTCGCTGTTGCAAGATTACCGTTAAGGTTTTGCGGTGCACTTATGGTTATTGTTGGTGCCGAATCGTACCCCTGCCCCTGGCTAGTAATAGCTATGGTACTGATGCTGAACCCAATGATCGGTGTGCTACTAGGTTGCGTTGGTTGCACAGTCTCGCCTGCGCCAGCCAAGATGTTCACTTGCGGCGGGCTGCTGTAATCCTGTCCGCCATTGGTTACCACGACCTGTTCTATGCCAGTGCTATACAAGCTTACGTTAGCTGTTGCTGCTCCTTCAATGGTAACGTTTGGTATGCTGGTATAATTGGTACCTTG
>TBL_comb47_HYPODRAFT_10005926_pt1 | contig 13412 bp, 8 predicted proteins | sample TroBogypolimnion_40_FD_10682 | JGI IMG/M metagenome (IMG submission 10682)
CACAAAGGCACAGAGATTTACCCGCCGAAGGCGTGGCACAAAGAAAACGTTTTCCGGTTTAACGGCTCCACGGTTTTCCGGTTTGACTGTAATACCGTTAAACTGTCATGCCGTAATACCGTTTTATCCTTTTGAAACTCAATCTTTTTCCTTTGAAAGACTTTTCAAATTCCTGAGAGTTCCTTATTTGCTAAAACTGCGGGAACCGCAGTCCGCCGCTGACTACTGACTACTGACTACTGAATTCTGACTACTTTTGCAATTACCTCAAAATATTGAACCGATCTGATAGATCAGAACTGCGGCGATGAACGCCAGCACCGTGCTGTATACGGCGGAGAATATCGCCCAGCGCCATTTGCCGGTCTCTTTTTTGATCGTCACCAGGGTTACCAGGCATGGCGCGTAAGCCATCACAAATACCATCATGGCGAAGGCGCGGATACGGCTCCAGCCGGGGTCTTCCGCCAGTTGCTGGGAAATGGAGGAGGAATCGCCGTCCGCGGTTTCTCCCATGGCGTATGCAGTGCCGAGAGTTCCCAAAACCACCTCTTTGGCGGCCAGGCCGCCGATCAGGGCAATATTTTCTTTCCATTCAAATCCGGCCATTCTGGTTAACGGAGTCATGAAAGCGCCGGCCATCCCGGCGAAAGAATGTTGAAGCTGCTGCTGAGCGGCTTGATTGCTCAGCTCCGTAACTTTTTCATGATATGCGGCGTAGGCTTTAATCACCGCCTCATTCGCCGTGTTCACGCCTTTTTTATAAGATTCCAGTTCCAACGCAAAATTCTGTCTGATTTTGGGCAGTCCTTCAGTGGATTTTTTTAACTTGATTGGATATTTTTTCAGGAATGCGACTGTATGCTCAAGTTCGTCCGCTGTGAAAATGGCCGCATACGGCGTGTGCTGAGCTTGATTTATAAAAATGCCGCCGGCGGTTTTAATGCTGTCTTCCAGCGATTTCGCATCGTATCTGGGGTAATACATCAGCGTCCACAGAATCAGGTTGACGGCGAGAATCACGGTTGCCGCTTTCTTGATATACATATAGGTACGGTTCCAGGTATCAAGCAGGACGCCGTTCAAGGTCGGCAGATGGTAAACCGGCAGTTCCATGACAAACGGCGTCTGTTCGCCGCGGATAATGGTCTTGCGCAACACGAAGGCCGAACCCAGCGCGAATACCCAGGAGATCATCCACAACAGAAACATCATTGCCCCTTGAGCGCTGGCGAAAAACGCCGCGATCAGCATGGCGTAAACCGGCATTTTGGCCCCGCAGTTCATGAACGGCGCGACCAGGATGGTAATCAGCCGGTCTTTCTCCTCCCGCAGCGTCCTCGCCGCCATCACGCCGGGAACGGCGCAACCGCCCGCGCCGAGGCCGCCGGAAATGAGCATTGCCAGAATGGATTTACCTTGAAGTCCGAACATTTTCAGCAGGCGGTCCATGATGAACGCCACCCTGGCGATATAGCCGGAGTCTTCCAGCGCGGAAATGAACAGAAACATGAAAAAGATAAGCGGGACAAAACTCATTACGCTGCCGACTCCGCTGATGATGCCGTCGCAGACCAGCGATTTCAGCCAGGGGAGGGCGATGACATTTCCGGCAAACCGGTTGAGCCCGGCAAAGAACAGTTCCAGTAACCCGGTCGGACTGGTCCAGGCTCCGTTAAACAGCGGGATCCAGTTGATTTCTCTGGAGATTTGAAAAACAAAGATGAAGAGCGAGTAGACAATTGCACAGAGAATGATCGGGCCGAGAAAGCGGTTGCAGACGAACCGGTCAATTCTGTCGGACAGCATCAGCCGGGCGTTTTCAGACATCTGGATTGCCGCATGAATCGCGCCGGCGGCGAATGCATGTCTGGACTCGGCGACGGCAGTGGGGGAATCCTCATGGGAATGCAGCTCAATCTGATGTTTGGCCTTTTGCAGCGCTTTTGAAACATTTTCCCACTCACTGCTTTGACGAACCTTTTCCAGCACCAGTTGATCGTCTTCCAGCAGTTTCAATGCCACCCAGCGCGCCGGCGGCTCGCCGGCAATATCCTTCTTTATGCCGGAAATAGCTTTTTCCAGTTCCGGCAGCACACTTTCCAATTCGTGCGGAAACTCTGTCGGATGCGGCAGCTTTTTGGTGCGGATTGCCTTGATGCAGGCAGTTTTAAGTTCGTCGAACCCGCCTTTCCGGTTGGCAATGGTCGGGACCGCTTCCGCGCCGATGATTGACGACAGCACCGCGCAGTCAATGGCAATGCCTTTCCGGTCGGCAATGTCAATCATATTCAGCGCAATCACCATCGGGACATTCAGTTCCACCAGTTGGGCCGTAAGGTAAAGATTGCGTTCCAGGTTGCTGGCGTCCACCACGTTCAGGATTAGATCCGGATGCTGGTTCAGGATGTGGTCGCGGGAAACAATTTCTTCCTGGGAATATGCGGTCATGGAGTAAATACCCGGCAGATCGGTGATCTCCACTTTTTCTCCATGAAAATCTGACGTTCCGGAAATAAATTCAACCGTAACGCCGGGATAATTGCCGACATGCTGGGATGCTCCGGTAAGACCGTTGAAAAGGCAGGTTTTGCCGGAATTAGGGTTGCCGACAACCGCTATTTTGTAATGTTTTTTCATTTTGTCTCTTTTCCTGAATTCGCGGGTCGTTTTCTGGATGAATAAACGTGTTCCTCATTTAACGACCAAATAATTTGAATATCCAATGCCCAACACGGAATATCCAACATTCAAGGTAAAAAATACCGCGATCTTCCTGGTTTTTTGAACCGGTATCCATACTCTTAAATAAATTTTAAATTAGCTAGTCTTGCGTGATTTACGAAGCGATCTTGCAAATCGAAATCTTTATGATTGTATTTTGCTTTTCCTTCATCAGTTGGATATTTCCCGCATCCGCGGGATCCCGCCTTGCGGGACGGGATATTGGATATTCGTTTTTACCCATCGACTTTATTGAATACCCTTCATTTTGCTATTTCTACTTCGATCATTTGCCCTTCGGCTACGCGCAGCGCCAGCGAATATCCTTTTACTTTAATTGCTATCGGGTCGTACAGCGGAGCATAGCGCTCAACTTTGATTACCGCTCCGCGGGTGATTCCCATGTCCATCAGGCGCCGTTTGATGGCGCTGTCGCCTTTGATTCTAACAACTACGGCATTGCTGCCTTCCTCCACATCTGCTAATGTCATTTTGTCTGATAACCTTAAATTATTATAAAATATGGCTGATATTACTTCAGCCTTGTTCTTTTTTACATTTGCCGCATACGCCGAATATCTGTAGTCTATGATTGGTAATGGTGAAATCATAAGCTTGCGCCAGCGCCTGCTGCATTTCCTCAATCTCCGGATTCAGGACTTCAATCAGTTCTTTACATTCAGTGCATATCATGTGATCATGGTGCTCGTGACCATATTTATGTTCATAGTGTTTCAAGCCGCCGAAATTTATTTCATCGGCAATTCCCGCGTCGCATATTATCTTCATGGCGCGATAGACAGTGGCGTAGCCGATATTGGGATAACGGGCCTTGGTCAGTTCATAAAGTTTAAGCACGGTCAGATGCTTTTCCGTGTTGATGAAAATATCGAAAACCTGCTCTCGCGGTTTGCTGCGGCGAATTCCATTTTCCTGCAAATATTGATCAAAAATATGTCTGGCCGAACGCTTCATATATCTTCTTTCTGAAAATGATTATCAGTATCAATATAAGCGTGCGGTTGCTGTTGTCAAGTCTGCAATAGAGGATTTCGCATTTTCCGCACAATAAAGCTGAACATGTTCTCGCACAAAGCCACGGAGGCACGGAGAGAATAACAATGGCAAGTTTTACTTTTCTGTTTTTTTACTAGAATTTATGGGTAAAAAACGAATATCCAATATCCAACAAGGAATATCCAACTGATGAAGGAAAGGCAGAATACAAAAGACAATCATCGAGATTTCGATCTGCAAGACCGTTTTATAAATATTGATTCAACCTTCAACCAGGCTTTAAGGAAACCGACGAGCTAATTGCAATTTTATTCAAGAGCATAGATACTGGAGCGATAACGATATTTTTTTACCTTGAATGTTTGGATATTCCTTGTTGGATATTGGATATTCCTTGTTGGATATTGGATATTCAAATTATTTGACCGTTAAAAACGGATGCGGTTATTTATACAGAAAACGACCCACGAATTCAGGAGAAGAGACACTTTTCTTTGTGTCTTTGCGTCTTTGTGCGAGAATAAGGAACTGCTGAGAAATAAACTTGATTTACAGCTCCTAAAATAAAATCACTGGAAAAGTTCGGGCTGTCCGGAATCAAATTTTGATTTGCGGTTGTGAACGGGCGGAAGCCCGAGTTTTTCTCTTGCTTTATTGGTCGCCACGCGTCCCTGCGGGGTGCGCATCAGATAGCCTTCCTGGATCAGGAACGGCTCGTAGACATCCTCAATGGTGCCTTCGTCTTCGCTTACCGCCACGGAAATGGTTTTAATGCCGACCGGGCCGCCGTTGTAATTCTGGATAATGACCTCCAGTATCCGGTTATCCATTTCGTCCAGTCCTTCATTGTCGATATCGAGCATTGTCAGCGCGGCGGAAGCGGTTTTGCCGGTGATGGCGCTGTCTGCCCTGACCTGGGCATAGTCTCTGGCCCAGCACAGCAGATTGTTGGCGATGCGCGGCGTGCCGCGGCAGCGGCGCGCTATTTCGTGAGCGCCTTCCTGGTCTATGGTAATGCCGAGAATACCGGCGGAACGGCAGATAATGGTTTCCAGATCTTCCACTTTGTAATAATCCAGCCGGCAGGCGAGGGCAAAGCGTGAACGCAGCGGCGCGGACAGCATGCCCTGGCGGGTGGTTGCGCCAAGCAGGGTAAAGCGGGGAACGTTCAGCCGCACCGAACGCGCTCCCGGTCCCTGGTCAATCATGATATCAATGAAGAAGTCTTCCATGGCGCTGTAAAGATACTCTTCCACGGTAGTATTCAAACGGTGGATTTCGTCAATGAACAGGATGTCGCCTTCTTCGAGCGAAGTCAGGAGGCCGGCCAGGTCGCCGGGTTTTTCAATCACCGGGCCGCTGGAAGATTTAATGTTGGCGCCTTTTTCGTGCGCGATGATATAGGCGAGGGTGGTCTTGCCGAGTCCGGGAGGGCCGCTGAGCAACAGATGCCCAAGCGGTTCGTTTCTGCCTTTGGCGGCTTCGACATAGAGTTCCACTCTTTCTTTTACTTTCACCTGTCCGGGAAAGTCGGCGAACTTCAGCGGCCTGAGCGTATTGTCACGGGTTGCGTCTTTTTTGTTAAGCGTGGATGTAATGAACCGTTCCGCCATTTTGCGTATATAAACCTTTTTTTAGTTGTTGCTGACTAAGAGACACAGAGAAATACACTTCACCATTCTCTTATGCCTTCCTTCTTTATTCTTTGCTTTCAGGATTTATTCTGACTCCTGAATTCTGACTACTGACTTCCGGAACCCGCCTTAGTTGTTGTTATCTCACAGACACATAGGCATAAAGTTCAACTGCTGTTTTTGCGTCTGCGTGCCTTATCATTTTTCTAAATTATCCACTTAATTACGGTTTGTAAATGTTCCTTAATGAAATTATCTTATTTAGTTAAAATTTCCAATCAGATTCAATAAAAAGAAAGGATGTTTAGAAGATGCTCGACTTGCAATTGTCAAAACTGGCGGCGAATACGATCCGCGTATTGTCCGCGGAAGCTGTTCAGAAAGCCAAATCCGGCCACCCCGGCATGCCGATGGGATGCGCCGACTTCGCGTTCACCTTGTGGTACAAATACATGAAACACAATCCGAAGAACCCCAAATGGCTGGGACGCGACAGATTTATCCTCTCCGCCGGACATGGTTCCATGCTGGAATATTCGCTGCTGCATCTGTTCGATTACGGCCTGACGATAGATGAAATCAAGCAGTTCAGACAGTGGGGCAGCAAGACTCCGGGACATCCGGAATATAACCATACCGCCGGAGCCGATATCACTACCGGTCCGCTGGGCAGCGGTTTTGCGTCCGCGGTCGGCATGTCCATGGCGAACAAATATTTCGCCGCTAAAACCGGTCTGGACAAGTCCGGCCTGGTTGACAGCAAGATATTCATCATGTGCGGCGACGGCTGCATGATGGAAGGCGTCACTTCCGAAGCCGCTTCTCTGGCCGGACATCAGAAACTGGATAACCTGATCTGTTTTTATGATGACAACTCAATCACCATCGAAGGTTCAACCAACCTCGCTTTCTCTGAAAATGTAGGCGCAAGGTTTGTCGCATACGAATGGCGCGTAATCAACATCGCCAATGCCAATGATATTGAACAATGCGACAAGGCGCTGGCCGAAGCGGTTGTTTCCGATGGACGCCCCACTTTAATCATCGGCAAAACCAAGATCGGTTTCGGCTCGCCCAATAAGCAGGGCAAATCTTCAGCACACGGCGAACCGCTCGGCGCGGAAGAAGTCGAAGCCACCAAGAAAAATCTCGGCATGCCCGCGGAACCTTTCTTTGTCATGCCTGAAGTCAAAGCGTTCATCGACCAGCGCGTCGAATCGCTTATCACGGAAGCCGCCGGATGGGACAAGAAATTCCAGGCGTTCATCAATGACAATCCGGACAAAGCCGAACTCATTTCTAAAATGCTCAACCGCACCGTTCCGGCAAATATACTGGAAGAACTGCTGAAAGTGACTCCGGTCGGCAAACCGATTGCCAGCCGCGCTTCCGGCGGTGAAGTCCTCCAGCGCGCCGCCGCGCTCGTGCCGTCGCTTATCGGCGGTGCCGCCGACCTGGCGCCGTCCACCAAGACCAACATTAAAGACGCGCCCGACTTCAATCCGGAAAACCGCGGCGGCTGCAATTTCCATTTCGGCGTGCGCGAACTGGCGATGGGCATGGCCGGCAACGGCATGGCCTTGTACGAAACCATTATTCCGTACACCTCCACTTTCTTCGTATTCTCTGATTATATGAAACCGGCAATCCGTCTGGCTTCAATTCAGGGACTGCATGAAATCTATGTATTTACCCATGACTCGTTCTATGTCGGCGAAGACGGTCCGACGCACGAGCCCATCGAGCAGATGGCAATGCTGCGTTCGATTCCCGGCGTTACTCTGCTCCGTCCGGCGGAAGCCCATGAAGTAGCTCATGCCTGGGCGGCGGCGCTGCAAGCCAAGGGCCCGGTCGCGATTCTGCTGACCCGCCAGGACCTCGCGCCGTTCACCCCGGAACAGGCCGCCAGGGTTAATGTCGCCAAAGGCGCTTATGTGCTCAGTGACGATGAAGATTTCGACATGATTATGATTGCCACCGGTTCCGAAGTCAATCTGGCGCTGTCGGCCGCCGATTTGATCCGCGCCAAAGGCGTCAAGGTCAGGGTGGTATCCATGCCGTCTCAGGAGCTGTTCCTGAAGCAGGATGTTGACTATCAGGAAGAAGTTCTGCCGAGTTATTGCCTGAACCGTGTTTCGATTGAAGCGGGCAGCACGTTCGGCTGGCATCGTTTTGTCGGCAGAGACGGGCTGGCAATCGGAATGGATACTTTCGGCGCATCAGCGCCCTACAATGTGCTTGCCGAAAAATTCGGATTCACGCCCGAAGCGGTGGTGGAAAACATCAAGAATTTTTTCAGCGGCGGCTGCAGTTGCGGTGGCGGTTGCTGCAACGGATAACCGAACAGTTAATTCGCAAAAAATCAAAAACTCCCGGCGCTGTAAAGTTCCGGGAGTTTTTTTACCTTGGGAGCGCCGGCTTGTCCGCCTCTGGAGGATCGCCTGACCGGCTTTAAATTTAACTACTGAAATACACTTTAACCACGAAAAGCACGAAAGAACACGAAAAAAACAAATACACTTCACCATGAAGAGCATGAAGGTAATGAAGGGAGATTCTTTTTAAACTAAAAAAATTCAAATTCTTAACCAGACATGGCGGATAAATATCCTTCATGCTTACAAGATTGCAATTTCTCCTGGGAGCGCCGGTCGGCTGACCGGCTTTAGGTTTTAACCTAAAAAACACAAGAGCTAAAGTTTGACCCATATTTCCACAAAATTTATCCGCGATGTTCTGATTATTGCTTGAAATAATCCTTTTCCCCGGCATTTTTAGTCAACATTATCAATAATAGTAATAACAAGGAGTCCATAAAGGCATGAAACAGAAATGTTCACATTGCGGGAAAGCTGGCAAACGCGAGTGCCCGGCACTTGAAACTGTTATCTGCGCCCAGTGCTGCGGGACCAAACGCATATCGGAAATAGCCTGTTCTTCTGACTGTGAGTACAATACTTTCGGAATGAAGTCCATTGAATCATTCAGGGAACTGGATAACAATTTGTTCAGCAATGTTATAATTCCGTATTTTAGAAACCAAGACATTATTTCTGTTCGAGAAGTTAATAAGCTAAGGTCTGAAAGTGCGGATGAAGCGAATTTTGGAATTAAGATGCATGTGCTTTTTCAAATAAGACTGTTTCACAAAAAACAGTCCAACGGCAAAACCGTTTTTGAGAACTGGCGGGATAATGGCTTTGAGAACCTCACCCACGACTGTCAGCTCCTGCTTCAATTCAAGAGCAGTGCATTGCCAACCGTGATTGAGTTACAGAAAATCATTGATGACAATTTTATCGAATGCATTGACCTTTTCGACAGGCGGCGAGGAAAATTCCTGCTGCTTGACCCGGCAATAGTGGAGGAACATTATCCAAGGTATACCAAAGTTATATCATGGCTTGAGCATTTTCCGGTATTTTCAAGACTGAGCGTTAATGGACAAACACTCCCTGAAATGTGCGCGAAAGGATTTATTGAAGAGATAGAACTGTGTGCCAGGAGCAAGCCATACTGCAAGGCTGAATTTCCAGAAAAACAGTATATGCTGGAGAATTTTGAGAGATGCAATGAACGTCCTCTTGAAATTTATAATAAGGCAAAGAATGAAATGTTAAACCATCTTGATTTAAAAACTTGCATAGCAGCTTATGATATGGGGAATAACCGGGAAAGAATTCTTAAAATCCTTTCTTCACTACCCGATTTTTCGGAAAATCCTGATTCCGCCCAACCCGGAACACAGTATTTTGACTGGCTACGGCGCGGCAAGTCTAAAACTATCGAGAATGACATGCCTGAGTTTTTCAGGTTTGATGATGACAGCGCACAGATTGGTCTTCTTGGTAACATTATTCTCAGGGGCAACAGCCTGTTGCTGGAAACCAGTTCAGAACAGAAATTTGATTTCGCCAAGCGGATGGCGCATGAATACTTTGGTAATATGATTGCGCCGGAAAAAGAAGTTGTTCAGGATATTGCTCAAGAACTTAGAAAGGACTGCCATGCTTTTGATTATGCCGATAATTCCAGAAATGAAAAAGAAATACCGCCTGAAATATATCACGAATTAATGAATAAATTAATGGATGAGCATTATCATAAATTTATAGATGGTCTGGTTCCGCAACTGAGGGGCCATACTCCCCGCGAAGCCGCCGGGATTCCTGAATTGCGACCGGCGCTGGTGGATTTGATGAAAGGACATATTCGTAACAATGAATCTTTGGCTAAAGAGAAAAACAATGTACCGTATGACCTTTCCTGGTTGCTTGATGAGTTGGGCTTGGAAGAATTGAAATAATCGAAGACTGTGAATGGGATGGAACTTCTTTTTCAGCCGACTCAAGTATAAAGACGAACAGCCTTTACATTTATAACAGCACCTCGAACTATTGTCATCGGGGTCAAAACTTTTTTGTGTTTTTGTACAATAGTTCATCAATTTCCCGCATCTTTATTTAAACTTTTCCCATGAAACATCTGCGCATCGGGTCAAGTTTGTGCCCGGCAATATTTTTTGATTACGACTCTCCAAACGTTTCTGAATAACTTCAAATTTTGGAGTCAAGTCGGAAACGACGATTCAATTCTTGCGACGGATGTGGTATCCGCCGGTCTTCGGCACACCGCAAAATTCAATTTTCCCTTGCTCCCTGAGTTGCCGGATATGACGCTCGACGGTGCGGGTGGTTGTGCCGACCGCTTCGGCGATAGCATTGGCCCTGCATCCGGGATGCAACCGGATATATTCGAGAATTTTTACTCCGACATTTGCTCCGACATTTACTCCGACATTCGAAGTGTTCAAGTGCCGGAAAGCACAAAAGCCGAAAAACGACAACGTTCCTGCTCAACGAGTCTCCAGAGTCTCGGAAATCACAAAAATTAGTTAACGAAAATCTTAAGCAGATATCGTAATGTTGTTTGAAAATCTTATTAAACAGAGCCAATTGCAAAACTCAAGTTTTGCAGGAATTCAGGATTCAGAATGAAATTCTAATTCAAATCCGGATTTATTCTCATTTGAAACTCAATCTTTTTCCTTTGAAAGGCTTTTCAAATTCCTGAGAGTTCCTTATTTGCTAAAACTGCGGGAACCGCAGTCCGCCGCTGACTACTGACTACTGAATTCTGACTACTGTCCTTTTACATATAGTAAATTTGTCAACAGAGAACATGTAATCAGGTTCAATAAACGCGAAAAACGCGGTTTTGAAAGTTGCAGTCCAATGGCATGAAAAATGGTATTCCCGGTTCTTCTTCTTCTTGTTTCCTGATATTGACTATGCTAAAATCAGCCTAATACACTAATCTTTCATGGGAGCAACATAAGCTAATTTGCCACCGCGCTTTTTCCATGCCATATAGAGTCCAATCATAACTAACAGCGATGCCGACGTTAAAATAAAATCCCACATAAAGATATATTGATAATTACCCATATACTCAATATACATTCCTCCTACATATCCGCCAATAAACATAATTGTTGAACGAAATAATGCTGTCGCCGCGCTATACTGTCCAAAGCGTTCTTTAGGCAAAATAGCTACATATACCGGCAGTGACGCCGAATTATGCACTGTATAAACGATTGCCAGCAACATGGTAAAAACAAAGAAACTATTATAATCGCTAACAATATAAAAACCAAAAATATTGACTAATACTATCAGTAATAATCCTGCCATATAGACTGTTAGTGCATTAAACTTGTCAATCAAAATCCCTACAGGAATACTCAGTATTACTGATATTATCATATAGTAGACCATGATTTGTCCGTATCCAGGTAAATCAATGCCTAAGTTTTGTTTAGCATATAAAACATTGAAAGTAGACCGGCAAATCATCGAAACCTCGCCAAGTGAAATCATCACAAAAAACCAATAATAAAAAGGTATGGCGAAACATTCGGTAAAAAAAGTTTTGATACTGCCCAATATAGTTACCGTATTTTCCTTATCGCTAACAGGAGGATATTCACCCTCTTTAACTAGCATAATTAACACGAGCAACGCCCCGGCATACAAAGCTCCCATTAGAGTATTCACCCATTGGAAATATGATTCGGCATAAGGCAGTAAATAACGTGATATAGCCAGTCCTGCTAAAGCGCAAGTGACCTGAAAAACCGCCATAAAACGGCCGAATAATTTTTCAGGAATAACATCGACAAAAAGATAGTAAAATGTACAACTGATAAAGAGAAAAGATACACCTTGAACGACAATAAACGCGCATAGCAAAACTAAAATTACCTTGTCCACATCCCAATTGCCCAAATTAGCCAGGAGCGTTCCAAGTTCAGGCGACCATCCCACCCCCAAAAATGATAAAAAAACCAGCGGCACTGAAATCATCATATAAGGTAAGCGTCGGCCCAAACGACTCCGGACGCGGTCGCTTTTAAAACTGATAATAGGATTAATTATCATATTTAGCAAATAAGGAATACTGCCGATAAAGAGCGCAATTAATGAGTCTGAGGCATGATATTGCTTCATGATTACCGGCAGAATCATTGCGGCTCCTTGACTGGCAACTTGCCAGAAGAAAATTCCCCAGGCAATGACCGCAATGGTGATAATCAACCCGACACGTGAATAATTAACCCGTTCAACGGTATATTCACTGGCAACAATTTCCGGGGTCTCAGGAACCATTCTATAACGCAAAAACAATCTCTGCAAATAATTATTCATTTTGTCTCATTTTTATAGGTTATATTGAAAAGTTGTTTATCTCGACGGTGCCGGGTACGCTAACGTATTATCCTGCGAAACTCCCCTTGTATGGTAATTTCCCCCTGTGCCGTCATTCGTCTTTCTGTATTTTCAGCCATTCTCATTTAGACTCAATTTTTTTGGACTAAATTTTCACGTTTTTATATTCATCAAAGTCTTATTTTAAAAGAATTGTTACTTGAGAATCCATGTTTGTCCGAAATGAAGCACCCGCACATCTGAAACAACTGTATGTGCTTGGGAGACAACTTCAGCCCATATCCACTTTTCTCACCCATATTCGCTCCCGGTTCCTTTTTACCTTTGGTTTTCAAATTCTCTCGCTGACTCTAGAAACGCATGGATATTGTCTTCCGGCGTTCCGACAGTAAGTTCCGTCATAATTGAAGGGGCCCCTCGCAGGACATATTGTTTGTAAAGTTTCTTAATAGTTTCCGGAGTTCCATTCAGCATATCACGCACCGTGAATATATTGAAAGTGAAAAACACATCAGGAAGTTCGTTAAGAATGTCTTCAATAGTCAAATCCTCATCTACCCCAGGGTCAAAGTGGTCTATTTCAAGCATTCTGAGATATTTCAAATGGCCACGTTTTAACGTTTCGCAATGAAGACTTCGGTTATTGACACCGTACTCCTCATATAGCATTTTCATATATGGATAACAGAACTCGGCGTATGAGTCCGGCGATATCAGGCCGGAATAATCGTCTCCCATGCCGCAAGACTCTATATGAATACCGAATTCCTTTTCTGAAAAACTCATGACATTGCACTGAGCCTCAACAATTTTCTCCAGCAGTTCCTTTACAAGCTCAGCATCAGTCAGAATATCCATCATGATATCGCTTCCGCGCAGGATGGTCGCCGTGGTGAAAGGCCCTTGGAAACCAAAGTTGCCGAAAGAAGTTTTAAAAGGAGTCCCTTCAACCAATTTAAGCATCTTTTCATATTGCAGAAAAAGAGTCTTGCAGCATGGCTGTTCTGGAATTTCATTTGCAGCAGGCACTTTCAATCGGCGGACATCTTCAGCAGAAGAAAGAACCCGTTCATGGACTGCGGCCTGGTTATTTCCATCGAACTCTATTTTTGCTCCGAAAACAACAGCGTTCCAATAAGATGTATTGCCGTCAGGGATGTAAACCCCGATATCATGATTAAACTTATTCAGGAAATATTCCCGCGCTTTAATATGAGTTTCCAGTCTTTTTTCCGGGATCAGATAATAATCCGATATCTGAATGTTTGCTTTTTCGCAAAAAACTTCAGGTGGAATTGCCAATATC
>TBL_comb47_HYPODRAFT_10005928_pt1 | contig 13407 bp, 11 predicted proteins | sample TroBogypolimnion_40_FD_10682 | JGI IMG/M metagenome (IMG submission 10682)
TTCACCTGATATGAAAGTCGTATCCTATTCTATCTCTAATGAACGCAAGAACTTAATCAAGTACTTTGATACAATAGGCTACAGATATGATATATACAAACACAACAAAAGTGGGTTAATCATAGAATATTTACGATATATTGATTGTGTCCATGAAGAGAGAAAACAAATTACTACAAAAATACGTAAACTTCATAAAGAAAAAACTCCATGTGAAATATCAAGAGAATTAAACATAGATATTAAATCCGTGCGTAACATACTCAAACTAACAGGAGAAAGAATTGGATTACCACCGAAAGGATACATATCGTTTGATGAATGGAAAGATCGTACATCTGTCACACTAACAACCATATTTTTACCACTTTTGTCAAAGGTTGAGTCTATCGAAAATGAGATTTGTGACATTACGATAGACTCACCAAACCAGAGTTTTATATGTGGTGACCAGTTTTGTGTTCATAATTGTCCGCGCCTCGTCTATGAAGCGAGTATGATGAAACAAGCGTTGGGAAACTATGCGTTATCCTACCGAAATCGGTTCGATACCATCTCACACGTGATGCATTACCCGCAGAAACCGTTGATCGAGACGAAATACAATAAAATGCTACATTATGATGAAATGCTAACCGGGATCAACCCAATTGTTGCAATCTCATCTTATACTGGGTTTAACCAGGAGGATTCTGTAATAATTAATAAAGCAGCAGTAGACCGAGGGATGTTCGTAACTACTGCGTACCGTACCATCATGTATGAAGAAAAAAAGAAGACCAACTGCAGCTTTGAAAAGATTGAAATACCACCATTAAAATCTCAAGTAAAAGGAATGAACTACAGCAAGTTAGGACCTAATGGAATTGTAATGAAAGGTGTTCCAGTCTATAAGGGTGATATATTGGTTGGAAAAACCTTGACCAAAGTACAAAAAGATGAACAAGAAGAAAAAATTGACTGCTCGTTATCTGTATCCTCTGGTGAAGATGGTATCATTGATAGCATCTGGTCAGGGCCAGGTGAAGATGGATACTTTATGGTCAAGATTAAAATCCGGCAGTTACGTACCCCTGAAGTGGGTGACAAATTCGCATGCACGGATGACTTGACTTCTGTCTTGACAGAAAATGGCTGGAAAAGTATAAAAGATACTACAGTCCATGAAAAAGTTGCTACCCTTCAAGATGGAGAGGTAAGGTACGAGTATCCCTTACAGAAGTTTGTCTATGATTATAAAGGTAAAATGTACCATCTTGAATCTCAACTACTGGATATGCTGGTCACACCGAACCACAAATTGTATATTAAAAAACGGGACTCGGATAGCTTTGAACTTATTGAGGCAGAGAAAACGTTCGGAAAACGTGTATCTCACAAAAAGAATGGAGAATGGAAAGGAGTAGGTGATGTTTCTATGGTCTTTGAAGCGTACAAAAACTATCCAGAAAAAGTAGTATCAACGAATGACTGGTGTTCTTTTCTAGGGATCTGGTATGCAGAAGGATGGGCATGTGGTGAGAGGAATACGAGCGGTGCTATCGGAATTACTGCAAACAAACAACGTGTTCAGAAAGAACTTTTTAAGGTGTTAGAACACATGGATATAAAGTATACGTTTCATAAAGATACATTCAAACTGTGTATCTATCAACCACAACTCTACCAGCATCTTTTTACATTGAGCGTTAGGGTAGCAAAAAAGACACTACCAGCTTACGTATGGTCTCTCTCAAAAGAGAACTCTCAGAGCTTGTTGAAAGGGATGTTACTAAGTAAAACACAGAATTCAATCACATGGTCTTACTGGACGAGTAGTGTAAAACTTGCTGAAGACGTTCAACGTCTCGCACTTCATTGTGGTTGGAGCGCCAGTATGAATCTACCAGATGCTCGCAAAGCTGGAACAGAAATGACTATGAAAGACGGCTGTGTAAAGACAAACTTTGACAATTATCGTGTCTCGATCGTTACTACTAAGAATCAGCCAACAGTTAATCACAGTCATGTTAAATCACAACACATCCAAAGAGAAGAATGGGTAGACTTTGATGGAAAAGTGTACTGTCTTGAAGTTCCTGGAAACGTGTTTTACGTGAAACGTAATGGAAAACCGTACTGGACAGGTAACAGTCGTTCCAGTCAGAAAGGTGTCTGTGGACTTTTGATGGAACATGAAAACATGCCATTTACTTCTCAAGGAATTACCCCTGATCTCCTCATGAATCCGCACTGTTTTACAGGAGATAGTCTTGTTAGTTTAGCGAATGGTCTCGCCAAGCCTATTTCCGAGATGAATTTAGGTGGAGGTGAACATGTATGGACACATAACAAGCAAAAGGATGGGAAAGGTGGTATCGTACTCGGTCAAAACAAAAGCATGGGTTGTGGTGGCAACAAAGATATTATAAAACTAACCTTCGATGATGGACGGATCATTCGTTGTACTCCCGGACATAAGTTTTATACAACAGATGGCGTATGGAAAGAGGCAGCTAGTATCGATTTGGGTGTAGATAAGATTCAAATGACCATGGAAGGAGTAGTTGATACCAATTATGGTGATGAAAAAGACTGGTCACTCACCTCTGGAGACATGAAATTCTGTATGAAAACACAACTTGAACGAGAAAAGAGTCTTGCTATGGCACGAATACTCGGGTATGTACTAGCTGATGGAACCATCTGTCAGACCAAACGAGGAGATATTCGTTGTCCAGTAGCTTTCGGGCATCGTATTGATGCAACCGTTTTTAAACAAGATGTATTTTTATTATCAGAAGAAGACCCTAAAATCATACAAGGTGAAGTGTCAAAAATAGGTATGGGTAGTGTACTAATTGTAAATTTACCTTTTAAACTTTCCAGTTTTATTAGTAAACTTGAGGGTATTACAATTGGTCGTCGTACACAACAAGAAACAAGCTGGCAATCTTTTCTCTATACTAGTCCTAAATCAATTGTACGTGAGTTTTTAGCAGGACTTTTCGGTGGAGATGGACATGCCCCGTACACACGTGATGAACATGTTCAAGAAATTCGTTTTAGTCAAAGTTCAAGTGCTGAACATGAAGAGAGTTTTCTTGTAAAAATGAATGATCTATGTGAACTATTAAATCGATTCAATGTAAATGCATCTATTGAACGTGTAAGGTACTACCAATACGGAAAGAACCAAGTACAAGTACTTCCTGTAGACTCGGATAAGTCTGAGTGGATGTGCTGTACCTATATTATTGTCAAGGATAGTTTAACCTTTTGTGAAACAATTGGTATGCGTTATTGTATTGAGAAGGTGTGCCGACTCTCACTATCTAGATCATATAAAACTTTCCAAAAACGTGTAAAAGAACAGTATGAACAAGTGTTTTCTCTGGTAGATACTTTTTGTGAACAAGGAAAAACAAGGATGCAAGCAATAGAGCTTGCTCGACTAGAGTTGGTGAAAACTGGTGTACCACTGAATGAGTACTATACACTCGGTATCAACGCGATGACTCAAATAGGTAATCGTCGGAAACAAGTACGATCGAAAGATGTCCTTCACTTGTCTTATAAGTATTTTCCTAACTTCAAACAGTATATTAAAGATCATGGTTGTGAAGATTGGTTTTCAAGTAAATTATACATTACTGACAAAGAAAACCAATACATTCCTACGTATTCCATGCGAGTAATTGGAAGGGCAGCAGATGGTAACGAACCGATTTATTGCTTCAATGTCTCGACATTTAATAATTTTATAATTTGTGGGGCAGTTGTGAGCAATTCGATACCGAGTCGTATGACGATGTCACAGCTCGTTGAATGCCTCTATGGAAAACTTTCATGTTTGAAAGGGACCTTTGGAGACGCTACAGCATTTACTGACCAGAGTATCAATCCCGTTGAACCCATTGCTAAGATGCTCGAAGCCTACGGATTTCAACGGTACGGTAACGAAAGGCTTTACAGCGGCTTTACAGGAGAGTTACTAGACTCTGAATTGTTTATTGGTCCGACCTATTACCAGCGGTTGAAACACTTGGTTGCAGATAAAGTCCACTGTCTCACTACCGATCACGAAGTCCTAACCTTACTTGGTTGGAAACCAATTACTAGTCTCGCAATGAACGATGAAATCGCTACCTTGAATGATACGAATAACCTTGTCTACCAAACTCCTATACATATCTATGATTATCCTGATTACAACGGGCATCTGTACACAGTAGAAAATTCTCTCGTTAGTCTAACGGTGACGGAACAACACCGTATGTGGGTACGTGATACCACTGATTCTGTGTTTTATTTTAAAACGCCTCCACAACTAATGGGTAAACATGTTATCTACAAAAAAGATGCTGAATGGAATCCACCAGAAGAGTATCACAAAAAAGTAGAAAATATTGATCTGAAGATTGTATCGGATAGTGTTCAATTCAAAGGAGTCTTACCAGAATGGATAGTATTGTTGAACACTGATCAGGCGAGGACGGTTATCGATTCTTTATTTTTACCGAACAAGTACTATTATACGACTGCCAAGCTTGCTGATCAAGTGCAGCACTTGTGTTTGCATGCGGGTTGGATTTGCATGATTAACTCGACTAAAAATAATATATCCTTCTGTATCAAGAAATCGAGTATGAACTACTATGAACCATACAACGAACAATTTTATCAACAAGCAGGAAAAACGTGTCGCGTGATTTGTTTGACGGTACCTAATGAAATCTTTTATGTTCGACGGAATGGTAAAGCGGTATGGACTGGAAATTCTCGAGCAACTGGAAATGTGACAATGATGCATCACCAACCAAGTGAAGGTCGATCTCGGGAAGGTGGCTTACGTGTTGGTGAAATGGAACGTGACGCTCTTATCAGTCATGGTGGTGCCGCATTTATTCAAGAAACTCTCTTTCACATGAGTGATCAATACCAGGTGAATGTATGCGAGGTTTGTGGTAATATTTTATCATCGGCAACCGTTTGCCGAGTGTGTAAAAACGGACATATCAATCGGACAAACATCCCGTACTGTGCCAAACTATTGTTTCAAGAACTAGAAGCTATGGGGATTAAAATTCAGATTAATACAAAGTAGGAGAGGTTCTTTCAGAACAAATTTATAAATTTACACGATTAATCGTATAAATTATATACGACGCCCATCTAGATACTCCAAATCATACTTTGTATAATGATATTTTATAGCACTATGATATGACTTTCCGTCAAAATGAACAAGATAGGTAGGTTCTTTCTTATCTTTATTTATCCATATTACTGTGCCAACGTTTCCATGTGTTACTCCAACCGTACCATTTCCACCATTCGAATTAAAGAAATAGGGTTGTGTTTTTTTAACGCGTTCACCTACCACAAACATTATGTCTTTTATATACTTAATTATTTATACGATTACTCGTTTAAATTTATTAGAATTTACCCACCTGGATATTCTTTACTAATACTGCATTGCCATTCAGGATAAACAACGCCTTCTTGATCTCTTCACCCTTTCCATTTTGGGTAAAATGAATCTGGAACTCATATGGTTCAGGCACGCTCGACCAAATCGGGTTTACGCCAAACATCCACGGCATCTGTTCCAACTCTTTCTGGGTTGCTTGTCCATAGAGGATCGACTTGTCTTTTACGTTCAAGAGGGCCTTGTGGTCAGTTGACAAACGTTTAACCGTCATGTCGTAGAACAATTTAACACTATTGGGGATGTTGTATTCAGTGCGGCTGGGACGTTTTCTTGTCTTGTCTTGTGAACGCTTCTGCTTCGTTGAGTGCTGCTTCTTCGTAGACTTTGCTTTTGTCATTCTTTATAAGAAGATAGATTATTTTATACAGTTTTGTATAAATTTTCTACGCACCATGAATCGAACATGGAACCGAAGGACAATTGAGACAACTACAATCCTTCGCTCTACCAATTGAGCTATGCGTAGGTGTATTATACTTATCCCTTTAAATCAGTTTAGTTACCTAAATATGAAATCTAGTAAATAAAAGTATAAATATAAACAAAGTATGCCCTGTAAAAAACCAGGTTGTACGAGTATCCCTAAACCTCGTAAACAATATTGTGACGAGCATAGTGGTAAAAAATTATGTAAATACGAAAACTGTAAAAGTGGTGCTTGCGGAAAAACTAGTTTTTGTGTATTACACGGAGGTGGAAAAAGGTGTGAATATGACAATTGTAATTCGGGAGCATTAAGTCCAACAGAATTTTGTAGAAAACATGGAGGTGGAAAACGTTGTCAAGAACCAAACTGTAAATCATCTGCAATTAGTCCAACAGAATTTTGTAAAAAACATGGAGGTGGAAAACGTTGTAAACATGAAAATTGTAATTTTTCTGCTAAAGGAAAAACAGTTTTTTGTGTATCACATGGAGGTGGAAAACGTTGTAAAGAACCAACTTGTAAAAAAGGAGCAGAGGGATCAACTGACTTTTGTGTATCTCACGGGGGTGGAAAACGATGTAAGGAAGATGGTTGTAAATCAGGCGCAAGATTACCATCAGATTTCTGTGTATCACATGGTGGTGGAAAAAGATGTCAAGAATCTGAATGTAAATCAGCTGTACAAGGTAAGACAAATTTTTGCAAAAAGCACGGAGGTGGAAAACGTTGTAAGGAAATAAACTGTAAAAATGGTGCTGAAAGAAAAACCGAATTTTGTGTATCACATGGAGGTGGAAAACGTTGTAAAGAAGATGGTTGTAGATGCTGCGCTATTGGTAAGACAGAATACTGCAAAAAACATGGAGGTGGTAATAGATGTCCAAACTGTATAGATTGGATTGATTCTAGGAGCGGGAACAGTAGATACGATGGCTACTGTGCTACATGTTTTAAACGTATTTTTCCAGACGATCCTAGATCTTGTGTTATTCATGAAAATACGAAGGAAATGCGGGTAAGAAACGCTATAATAGAAAAATTTAAAGGATTTATCCATGATACACCCATATACACGAATCATTGTGATTGTACACATCGTAGGAGAATAGATCATCGTAAGTTAATAGGGAATACAATTCTAGCCGTCGAGACTGATGAGTTTGCTCATAAAAGATATAATGAAATAGATGAAAAAATTAGATACGATGATCTGTACATGGTACATAGTGGAAAATGGATTTATATAAGGTTTAATCCTGATAAAATAAAAGAAAATAAAACAGACGTAGATATTGAGGATCGTATCACTATACTGTTAAAAACTATTGAAAGTCAGATTAGACGTGTAGAAAACGAAGAGAATAAAGAACTAATTGAAATTATCAGATTATTCTACGATTAACACTCGTAAAATTGAATTTTTACCATAAAACACACGGAAATAAACATAATCATGGCAACACGTGACCTGTACGAGAAGGCTTGTCTGGAATGGTCGTTGAAACACACAGATTTGTTGCTCAGTAGTGATCACTACCTTAACAAGTACCCTATGGGTATTGATCATGTAGAAGAAAAAGATGATGAAGACCGGAAATTCGACCTGGACCAAGGACACTTTTACGATAATGAGTTGTACCACTGGCACAATATACTGTGCGAAGCAGCAGCAACCAAGAAGGACAAAAAAGTCAAAAAGTCAAAATAGACAACGTTTAATGTTAGAGTTAGTCTAACATTAAGAAAGTTCTACAGTAAATTTAACAGACTTTTTTGGATAACTTGTAGATAATTGAAAAAATATTGTAATTCAGTTCTTCAACGTCCAGTATTCTCTCTGGGCCATGTATCCTCCAGTAGACTATCCCATTTTTTATGAACTGTTCCGTGGGTGGATCGACATAGTAAAATCCGACCAGTTCGTAGAGATTGGGACCCACTCGGTGACCTTCATCACTCATGTCATCGACAACGGCGTATTGCAGGGTAGGATACTTATTTACGACTGAGCAAATCGTGTATAACAGTAACCATGTAGCTATCCCACGACGACGGTACAATGGTTCTACATTTAAGGATAAGATAGAGAGATCCGTATTGTAGACATAGGTTAGATGGGCAACCTTTTTATTATTATCCGTATCTACAAGTTTGTATCCATTATCCTGTGTATAAAGTTTGTACTTCTTTACCAAAATTTGTTCCAAACGACGAATAGCTACAGACCACATTTTATGTTTGTACTCATCCTTATATGCGTTTACAAAAAATCAATTATGATATGATACAACACGAAGCAACCTGTTTGATCGCTTGTTGTTCCAATTTGTATGCTTCATCCACCAATTCGTTCTTGATAATGTTTGCTGCTTCTTGTTCCAACTTGTCTTTCAAGATGTTTGCTTCAGCAACCACTTGATCCTTAATGACATTCACTTCCTTGTTTGCTTCTTGGATTAACTTGTCTTTTAAGGCATTTGCTTCTGCAACCATGAGATCCTTGACAGTGTTTAATTCTGACACTGCGGCATCTTCCAATTTATCTTTCAATGCATACGCTTCCGCAACCATGAGATCCTTTACATCATCTACATTCACATGTTCTTGTGTCAACTTATCTTTTAATACTGTTGCCCCAGCGACCAGTTGATACTTAATGATATCAACTTCTCTGTTTGTTTCTTGTACCAATTTGTCTTTCAATGCAGTTGCTTCTGCAACCACAATATCCTTCACAACTTGTAGTTCATTGTTTACTTCTGTGACTACTTGGTCTTTCAAGATAGTTGCTTCCGTGTTCACGAGATCCTTTACAACTTGTAGTTCCTTGTTTACTTCTGCGACCACTTGGTCTTTGATAGAAGTTGCTTGGTCGTCACACATTTTATTAAGGAATAAACAAATTTTTTCTCTAATAATTGGTTCTACGGTAGGAGTTACGGTAGGGTCTACGGTAGGGTCTACCATAGGGTCCAACATACATCGTGAACAAACACCGGTATTTCTGTAACGTTTTTTCAATTCAACCAGAATAGTTTTATAAAAATCTGTAACGAGCATTGGCCTATAGTTTGTGTTAAATACTTGGTTAAACAAGTACATCTGAGAAGCACACAGGACAGTTTTTTTACCAGAACGCATACAGTTGACCACAAGTTCGTTCCATTGTTTGGTTTTGACGATATCGTGGATACTTTCGTACTGAAGTGAATGATCAAGCAAGTAGACGATACATTCCATAAGTTCATTTAGTGATTCTTTGGACGAGAAATAATCAAAAATCCGCAACTCGATCCCGTGATAATGGTGTTTGTTAAAATTGATATCGATACCGATTTCTTCTAGTTTCGTATAAGCAGATTGTGCGTGATACTGGTGGTACCAGAACGAAGAAGGTATCACGGCAGTTTTAATATTGAGTAATTTACCGGTCTGCATGCTCGACGATGGATAGGTTCCTACTCCAATGTACCGAGAGACCGCACACCGCTGTGATGCTGGTGAAAAAATAAAGGAAGATTTATGAAAAGGATCAGGACTCCCATACATGACGATAAAAATAGGTTCAAACAGTTGAAAGAGACGGATAGCATTCTGGTGTTCCTTGACAAATAATTCATGGTTATCAATGTCTCCCTTGTCGTTTAAAAATGTTGGTAAGGTTATATTGATATGGTACGTACCATTGTTAAACATACTAACGTTTTTCATATTGGTCATACGAATTGCAAAAGGGTGATTCTGACTCATTAGACCAACGTCGCCGAACGGAAAAAAAGGTTTGATTTCCCTTATAAAATCCGTCTGGATGGTGGATAGTTCTTGAAGCACACTTGAAACGGTGGTTTTATAAAAATTTTGTGTGATAAATTCAATGGTATCTCCATCATATACAAAATCTACATTATAATGGTCAGCGAAATAGGGACAGTTTTTCATCAGATACTCGTGAAGTGTCTCCCCACAAAAAAGAGGATTGGGTTTTGGTTCCTTTTCGTAGGTAGTCTGTGGTTGATTGAACCGATCTGTTTTTGTAAAAGAATGACTGTTGACAAGAAGTGGTAATTCGATTTCACTCATACTATGATAGAACTCGTAAAAGGCAGAATCGAGTAATTTCTGCTGATAAGAAGTATAGTAATCTATACTGTACCGTTCTCTGGCATGATTTTTTAAAAAGAAATACTTACTGACGCGAGCTTTTTTTAGACATTCTAGGTACATCTCATTTTCAATACCGATTCCCCAGTATACTTCATTTTTACAGTACATTTGTTTGTATCTCTTGTGCTTTTCAAGACTTATTTTCTGACTCATGCCTTTATCTTAGTATTTTATAATAAATCCGTAAAGATACCTGTCAATCGTCTTCTTTTCGTTCAAAAAAATAATTATAAATATCGGTCTTCAGGTCGTCTGGAAAGGCATTTGTGGGTACCAAAACACCCTTTAAATCTCGCTGAACATGAACTTCAGGAGAATAACCATACTTTATAAGGATTTGCCAACGCTCGTGATACTTTCGGTTGATTTTGCTACCGTGAAAGTGGTGGCGGATAACTCCAGGTGTATAACCGAAACGTAATGTTTTCATTTTTTTCTGAAAATCTAGTACGGTTTGTTTGTAATGTTCCGATGACTCGTCATGCAGCGATTTCAAGCCATTTCCAATTAATGATAACATCATAATATTGTCACCAGAACCAAGGATGGCAAGTTCGTATAATCCACCAATTTTTTCATAGGCTTTCCGTGTAATTGCCCAGGCAAACCCTGGATGCCATTGGTTTGGTCCTTGATTGACATAGGGTTTCTCTTTAGTAAACATGTAGCCGGCACTGTTAAAGACCCTCATGGTAAACTCTTCTCGGTCCATGTCCACTGCGTGACTAAACAATTGTACGATATCCCGTGAACCATTCAGAATTTTAAGCGTATCTAATGCCCAGGTCGAGCTTTCAAATTCTAGATCGGCGTCAATCCAGGCAAATGCTTTATAAGTAGGAGGCAAGAGGTGTTTCACTCCCAAGTTTATCATGTTTTCCTTATGCCATAGTGGAGTTGTCGTTCGAAGCTGAAGGTGTCGAGGATTTTTTGGATCGGTAATGATAAATTTTTGGTTTCCATAGGTCATCTCAACGATGTAAAGGATCACGTTGGTTTCTTCTAGTTCAAAACGGTTGATAAATTCTTTCATCAAGATGTATCGACGAGCATACAGACATGGATTCGATACAACAGCGATAACGTGTAGTTTTTCTTCAATGGGATCATTGTTCTGGATGGCTTCTTTCATTTCATTTTTGGTATAGGAGATATAATCGATTTCAATACCATTAATAATCGTCATTTTATTACATAATTATAAAATATTTTAGGTTATACCGTTTCCCAATCTGTCTCTGTCTCTGTCTCTTCTGTCGCTGTCGCGTGTACTAGTTCTGACTCAGGAATTTGTTCAGAGACACGGATAATTTTTGGTTCTGATTCAATTTTAATTTCTATCATTTCACAATCTTCAAAAGAAATAACTTTATCTCTCAGGTTGATACAACCCATTTATCAATAATATTTTATTTTAAGCCCCATTTTTTACAAAATGTTTAATCGTTTACCAAGCACTACTAGGTAACTCTTTATCATAGAAAAATAGACCAGTTCCTCCATATCCGATAAAAGTCTTCCAACCTAACAATTTCAATTCTTCAATAATATTTTCACTGAAAGACTCGGTCTTTTTCATGTCACTGACATGGGTTCGGTTAAACAGTTCGATATCAAAAAAATCGTTCTGGTTGTTACGTAAGATATGACGATATATCTTTTTACGCATTTTTTGAAGCAAATATTGGTCTAAGGTAGATGCAAATGTTTGTGGGTCTGATAGATGGTATGGAAAGGTATTCATTGTATCGTTTCGTTTGTATTAGACACTGTTTTTAAGCCAAAATCTTTATAATAAAGATGTTATTATGGATTCGTGACGAAACCAAACACGGGGAAAGAAGAACCCCTTTGGTACCATGTGATGTACTATGTTTGTTTCAACGAGGTATTCTCGTCACCGTTGAACGATCTACCACACGTTGTTTTTGTGATAAAGAATATGAAGATATCGGAGCAACAATGGTACCATCTGGATCCTGGAAACACGCTCCACTTGACACTATTATTATTGGTTTGAAAGAATTACCGGATGAAGATACACCCTTAGAACATACCCATCTTTTTTTTGGACACTGTTACAAAGGCCAATATGGCGCGAAAAAACTACTAGAACGTTTTCGACAGGGAAAAGGGCGTTTGTGGGATCTAGAATACCTGATAGATGATTACGGAAAGCGTGTCGTGTCTTTTGGAAAAATTGCCGGAAAAGTAGGGATGTGTGTAGGATTGTTGGAATCTATTAGTAAACGAAAGGTAAATGCAACTCGTCTGTATCTTACACGATACAATACACTCAGAGAACTCCAAGACTCTTCTCGACTCAATGTCCTTGTGATTGGTGCTAATGGTCGTTGTGGCCAAGGGGCATGCGAGGTTGCTATCGAGTTAGGGTTATCTGTAACTACACAGCGTCGAGGAGATCCACCACTTGATCTGACACGATTTGATCTGATTCTTAATTGTATTCTACTGACGGACCCTATCCCTCCGTTTAAACTTGATTTATCTCATCCGTGTGTCCTTGTTGATATCTCATGTGATGTGTCACACCCTTCTCATCCCTTTCCATTTTATAGAGAAACCACAACAATCGAGAATCCCGTACGAAAATTTGGTGAGGTCAGTGTGATTGCAATTGATCACCTTCCTTCGATTGTTCCGTATGACGCATCGGTAGACTTTTCACGACAACTGTTACCATATCTAGAAGAATTAGCAGACCCTTTACTACCACCTATCTTTCAACGTGTAAATGATAAGTGGATTAATTGTTCTTAAATTACAAGAGGGAGACCCTTGTAATTAAATCGTTCATTTTTATTTTGTTACAGACTTGTTAAATATAGTAAAATGAAGGGGAGGATGCCAACCAGGTTGACGCAAGAGAATATCATCCAAGGATTCGTAATCTTCTTCGTATTCTTCTTCATTTTCTTCTAGGTTTTTGTCGACTCGAAAACGGATTCCCATAGTATTTCTATCCCACCCGATGTTTTCAAGTGCATTATTAACAGTATTTTCTTGTAAGGAAATTTCATAACACGTATCTGAACCGAAAAATCTGTATTGGTAAATAAAAAGTCCATCCATATGACGCGGTGAATTAGATACATCTCCAAAAATAATATATTCACCAGTCTCTGTAAAATTTGCTATGAAATATTGTCCATCCATCATTTATTTGTACATTTATACGATTTTTAATATAAAAATCATATTTATTAGTATAAAACAAACATGGATAAGGTTCTTTTTATCGATAATCGTCTATCTTTATACATAAAAAATGATGGTATCAAAGATATGTTGAATGGATATCAATTGATTACCTTTACAG
>TBL_comb47_HYPODRAFT_10005930_pt1 | contig 13406 bp, 3 predicted proteins | sample TroBogypolimnion_40_FD_10682 | JGI IMG/M metagenome (IMG submission 10682)
TGGAGGAGCGCCACCCGGCGCAGTCGCCGTAATGGATGGCGCTGATCTCCATGACGCGCAGCGCCTTGGCCATTCCCCGCGGGATCGTCGTCCCTTCGTAGACGTCCGCGCTGTACACCGTACCGCCTTCCGGCTCCTGATCCGCCGCGAGCATCTTGCCCGGCCATTTGACGTTGGACGTGATGACGTTCGGGCGCTTGCGGGCGCGCACCGGCTGGGCATGGAAAATGTTGTGCTCGCCGGCATACAGCAGCTCCATGTTTCCGTCGTAGTCCATCAGGTAGAGATTGAACAGGCTGGGCGTGGACTCTCGGGACAGAACCGTGCTTTGCCCGGCGCGGGCGGAGACGAGGAACAGATCCTTGCCGATCGGGAACGGCGTTTGAAACGCCTTGTAGCAGGCCGGTGCGCTGAAATCAGCCTGGTAGGGTTTGTCTGCAGGACCCGCTCCGACTTCGGCCCAGGGGACGTGCGGCGTGAGGTTGTACACGCCATCCGGGTAGTTCATGCCCTCGGTCTGGTCGACCACACCCAGCGGCCCATCGTAAAACGCGTGGTGTCCCGGCGCGTGAAAGAGCGTCCTCAGCGTTCCGGGAATCGGCCGCGCGTTGACCAGGATATCCGGCCAATGGCTCTGGTTCCCCCAGTAGGCCGCAGCCCCGGTTCCGTCGGGGTTGACCGTCCACAGACTCTGGATGCGGTTCACCTCGCGGTCCACGTATTCCCAGCGGGTATAGAGAATCCGTCCGTCCGGCAGCAAGGCGGGGGTGAAATCGGCTTCATTGTTTGCGCTGATGAAGTAGATGTTCTTCCCTTCCGGGTCGCACCGCGCCAGGATGAACATCCGGAACTTCGAGTCGCCGCAGCGCAGGAATTGATTACACCTCGATGTCGAGAAGATGATGGTGCCGTCGGACGTGTAGATGGGATCAAGGTCGTTGTAGCTGCCCTTCGTGATTTGGCGCGTTCCGGTGCCGTCGATGCCGGTCTCGTACAGGTGGTACGCCGGTTCGTTCGTCAGTTTCATGCAGTAAAGAACGTGCGTGGCGTCGAAAGAGAGATCGGGCCGCCAGAAGGCTACCGGCGTGCCGTCCTGCGGCGCGAGCGTGCGCGCGGCGGCATCCGGGCCCAGCCCGTCGATGACGAGCAGACGTCCGCCGTAGGTGGCGCAGTTCTCCGTGCGCTGCCGGACTTCGTGATACGCTTCCGAACCGTGCACATACGGGTTGTCGATGCAGAGAATCGCTTTGAAGTCGATCTGCGCGTCGCCCAACAGGCACTCGCGTTTCAGCGCGCGGATGTCCAGAAACAGGCTCTCTGCTGTTTTCTCTGTGACCGCGTCCAGCCGTTTCTTCAATGCGGTCAGTTTGGCGCGGCGATCTGTGGCAGCGGATTGACCCTCTGCCTCCTGCCGCCGCAGCACGCGGTCCGTCCGTGTCCACTCATCCCAAGCGGCTGCGGCCGCGACCGCGTTCGTCCCGCGCTGCAACAGCCACTCGTTACGGATGAGATCGCTGAACGGCATGGCATACAGGAATTCGTCCGGCTCCAAGACCTTCGGCGTGAGGCGCGCCTCGTCGATCCACCCGTTGAACGGCCCCTCGCCCGCGCCGTCCCCGATGCAGATTTCGCCGTCGGAATAGACGACCGGAAAGGCGGTTCGCCCGACCCCTCCGCAAGGCGTATAGTCCACGTACATTTTGACGGTCTGGTCCGCGTAAGAGAACGCCACATGATGCCATTTACCGTCCTCGACATCGACGCCGGTGCTGAACGTCTGGTTCATGCCTTTTGCGGGAGGCCAGGGCGAGCCCTCGGGGTAGCTGTCGAAGCGGGTGCGGATTTTCTTGCCGCTGACCGACAGCGACCACGTGGCCGTGCCCTTGGCGCGATCGCGGACTTTGCCGATGATCAGCGGGTAGTCGTGGTGCGCGTTGACCTTGATGAACGCCTCCACGGTGAAGGCCGCAGGCCGGAACGTACCGGGCGCGGTGATCTTCGATTTGCCGTCGAAGAAAACCGAAGACCGGTTGTTCGCGTTCAGCACCGCGCCCCTGTTCCCGTCCGAGATCTGGCGGGTCGGCGAAGGGATCACGTCGGCGCTGAAGACCGGCGATCCGGAAGCGCGTATCGCCTGCATGTTCCCAAGGCCCGCCGTGTTGACCAGAGAGGTGACGGCGCAAGGGAGCTTCGCCGCATCATCGAACTGCCAATAGACCGGCGGCTCTGCCATTCCCGTACAGGCGCATCCAAGCAACACGGCCATCATCCAGGCCCGCCTGCGCGTCATATGCAGGCGGGCAGCCCTGCTCACCGTTATTCTGGACGTCATTCGGGGCTCATTGAACGTTGATGACCGTCCCTGCGGGGCGCAGGGTGTACAGGAACTCGGTCGTGGCCAGCAGGCGCGGCGTGATGCGCACCTCGTCGATCCAGCCGTCGAATGCCAGTTCGCCCGCGCCGTTGCCGATCATGATGTCGCCGGTCGTGTAGACGATCGGGTTGACGGTGGTGCCGGTCAATTTCAGCGAATAGTCGACGTAGATCTTGACGCGCTTCGCGGCTGTCTCGTACGTTAACGCCACATGGTGCCACTTGCCGTCCTCGACCGACACGCCCGTGCCGAAAACCTGGTTGAAGCCGGGGGTTCCGTTGGTTATTGATCCCCCGTCAGCGAACGTGTCGAAACGACTGCGCACACAGCCGGCGCTGTCGAGCGACAGCGACCAGGAGGGATAGTCGCTGTAGCGTGATTTGCCGACAATCAGCATCCAATTGGCGTGCCGGTTAACCCTGATGAAAGCCTCTGCCGTGAAGTTCGTGGGTTGTTGAAAACCGTTGGCCGAAACCTGGCCGCCTGCGGAACTGTTGGTGTTGGCCGGCAACCCCGCGTTGATGAAGAAAAGAGAGCCGCTGTTTGTCGGGTTGACAACCGCGCCTTTATACCCCTGGGTGATCTTGCGCGTGTTTGCCAGCGGAACCTCGGCGCTGAAGAGGGGGTTGGTAATGGCACCGTTGATCGCTTTGGCAGTTCCGTTCATCCACGGCGAGCCTGTTTCGCAGACGAGCGAAGTGGCCGCGCAGGGGAGCGTTTGGGCATCGTCGAACTGCCAGTAGAGTTGCGCGTCAACCGGAACCGAACCCGTGCTGAGGAATTGGCTCGGCTGCAGGACTGTGTCGCTGATGCGGGGCTCATCGAGCCAGCCGTCGAGACAGCGGCCGTCCCCTGCGCCTCTCCCCATAAAGAGCGACCTTGTTACATCGTACACCACGTTGCTGGTTGTATACCAATAGCCGTACTTCACATAATCCACATAAATGCTGGTCAGGCGCGTCGCGTCGTCATGCGTCACAGCCACGTGATGCCATTTTCCGTCTTCAATATTGATGCCATACGTGTTCTCGTTGAAGCCCGGCGAAGCGGCGTACAGGGGCTGCGTGTCGAAACGCGTTTTCACACGGCCGTCGCTCTCCATGTCTATGACCCAACTGGCTCCGACACTGTTCGTGAGCCTTTCACGCTCTTTACCGACGAGCGGCGTCCAGTTGACGTGCCGGTTGATTTTGACGAACGTTTCGACCGTGAAGTTGGTCGGGTAAGTCACAGTCGGGGAGTTTGTCACCTCAACATACCCGCCGCTTGTGGAATTTATCGGAGTGGCCGAGTTATTCGTGAAAAACAAGGAAGAGGTATTGTTCGCGTTGAGCAGCGCGCCGCCGAAAATGCCGCTGAAGATGTTCGTTCCGGGCACATCGGCGCGGAACGCGGGGAAGGCCGCGCCGCCGTCCGTTCTTTTGGAAACACCGTTGAATGCGGCTGCATTGAAGTCGCTGGACAGGTTGGTGGCGGTGGCGCCCGGCGCGGCGTCTTGAAACCGCCAGTAAGCCAAGGTGCCAGCTTGGACGCTGCCGGTGATTGACAGCAAGACCGCTGAAAGAATAACCGCTCTTGTCCGAACTGATTTATTCATAATAACACTCCTGTTCACACTTATGAGTCAGCCACGACAGTCCAACGTCTCATACCACTGCCGAAAAAGATTTGGTCTAAATCAGGCAGGGTAGGGGCAAGCGTCACCGCTTGCCCGGACGGGCGAGGACGCCCGTCCCTACCCTTCGAGACGCAGGTCTCACATTTGTGCTAAATACTTTTCGCCAGTGGTATCATGTGTCCGGCTGATACAAATTCCACTAAGATACATAAGAAAAATACAGCTTTTCGATACGAGAATGCAAGGAGAACTTCAGGAAACAGAGAGCAAAGTGCGGAGGATCAGCACTTCGTTAGCGGAGTGTGGCGTTGGCGCGGAAGAGGCCGGTGCCGGACGGCGCATTCGTATACGTGATGGTCTGGCCGGCACCGAGGATGTCCGTGTAGCCGGTAATGCCCGACCATGCGCCGCCCAGCAGATTGGTGCAACGTTCCAGCGAGTAGTAGCGCTGCTTGCCACCGTATTCGGCACCGGCTGGTATCGTCGGGCACCTCACGACTGGAGCGCCAGAAGCCCCTATTTCCAAAGCGAACACGCTGGCCGCGTTCGTGGGCTGCGTGCCGGCGATGTATTCGGCCCAGTTAGCCATGCCGTCATGGTCCCAATCGTTCGTTGCCGCAGCGTCGAAATTGTCCGTCACACCCCACTGTGCCAGCCACCAGGTGGGCGTACCGTGTGCCGCCAATTCCGGCCCTCCCGGCGTGCCGCCCGGCGTGCCGCTCGCGCGCCAGCTTGTCGGCAGCGCGTTGTTCCAGCGCGGGTGGATGAGCGCGAGCGAGGAGCCCTGGCCGTCGGGCANGATGGGCCACGGAGCGGTCGGCCTATAGGCGACGCGGTCGATCTCGTTCGACGCCGCGTCGATCAGTTGGATCGTGTCGCCGGCGTTGTCGAGCATGCCCGCCGTCCAGACCAGCGCGGGCGCGTCGTAGGGCGTATAGGGGCTTGATGCGATGACCAGATAGGCACCGGGATTCAGAAGCGTGCCGTTGGGGAACGCGTACGTGATGCCCTTCGAGAAGCTGTAGCCCGTCAGGTCGAGGGGCGCGCCGCCTGGGTTGGTCAGCTCGACGTATTCCGCCTGCCCGACTACGGCCGGGCAATAGTGGATCTCGGAGATCACCGCGTGGCCCGCACGCCAGTCGAAGGGGAGAGCGCCCATGTCGGCGCGGCTGCCGTCGGGGTCGTGCGCGAAAGCGGGGTCGCCCGAGTCGATGGCGGGCGAGCCGGTCTGGAGCGCGAAGTTGCCTGTGTCGGTGTTCTGGAAGAGCGGGTCGCCCACGGCGTTGCCGGTGCCGGGCACGGGGTCGGTATCGGAGAGGGTGTAGGACACATCGACCGTGGAGAGCGCGTCAAAGTAGAACGGCGAGATCTTCGCCTGAGAGACGATACAATTGCGCACCGTGGCCGATGCGCCGCCGCGGCCAACGACTTTCTCGTAGGCGGAGACGGCGTGGCTGACGTTGAGGAACGTGTTGTTCTCGACGAGCCCGTACGAGCCCTGGTCCTTAAGGCCGAGGCCCATGTCGACGTCGCGGATGACGTTGTGGCGGACGGTGACGTGGGAGCCTGAGCCGCAGGAGATGGCCTTGTCGAAGCAGCGTTCGATGAGGTTGCTCTCGACGAGGACGTCCTCAGAGGCTTCTCCTAGATCGACGGCGTCGTTGTTGGAGCCCATGAAATCGTGCAAGTGGTTGTTGCGGACAATACAGGTTCCATACATGCCGCCGAAATCGATGGCGTCCGTGTCGATGATATCGACGTTGCAGAACATGTCGCAATTCTCGATCAGGGTGTAAGGCGTGCGGCTGACTTTGAGGGCGTCGCCGACCGAGGTGATGTGCAGGCGGCTGTTTTGAATCACGAAGGAGTTGCCATCTACGGCGATGACGGGCAGGGAGACATCGTCGATGTCGAGTCCATAGAGCGATAGGTCAGAGCGGGAGGCGGAAATAGCGGCGATCATTTTGACCGGGTCAGCACCGGCCAAGGTGGCCCCGCGGATCACGACATTGGAAAAGACGCCGGCGTGGTCGGCCCGGTCAAAGGCGATGCAGCCCCAGCGCGGCACGACCTCGTTTGTGACGGCGAGATCGGGGTTCACATAAATGCGTACACGGGCGCTCGCGTTGGTGTTCGGCTCGATGCGCACCGGCGCGTTGGACGTGCCGGCCATCCGCAGTTGGCCCTGCACGTAGATGCTCGCCGCGTCCGGCATGCGGATCGTGACGCCGGGCCCGACCGTCAGGCTCGTGTTGGACGGAACGTAAATGTCACCCGAGGCCAGCCAGGGCGACCCTGCGGCCGTCAGGCTGAGATTCCCGGTCACAACGGAAGGCAGGAGGCTTTCGCCGGTCGTCGTGAACACGGCCTGAACCGTGACTTTTGCCGCACTGTCAGGCGTCACGACCAGAACCGGCGAATAGTTTGTGTAAACGCCGCCGGCTGCACGGCTCGCAACTGCCTGAAGGTCGAACCCGAGATCCGTGTAATTCGCCGAAGATTGGTGGATTTCAACAGCGATGACGTTTGTGCCCTCCACAAAGGTGATGGGCGATACGGTGAATGGGTTGTAATCGTTCTCGGTCGGGCTGGTGATGTTTGATGAGGCGAACGTCGAGATGGTGACTGCCCCGGTCGGCATGTTCGAGCGCAGGATCTCAGTGCCGTTGAGATAGACGATGGCGCCGTCGTCGCGAAGCAGGCCGAGGTCGAGTGAGCTGAGCGAAGCGGCGTTCGTGATCACAACGGTCCGGCGGAAATAGGCGGCGGTGATCAGGTTGGAGGCGGCGCCGATGACGGTCGACTCGTCGCCGTCGCCGTAGCCGAGCTGCCCCGGCCCCGAGAGCCAGGAGGTGTCATTGAAGGTCCGCTGTGTCCAGCCGGCGATCGCATTGGTCGGGACAATGTAGCGCCAGACAGAGCCTGCGGCCGACAGGCTCACCGCGCTAGCTGTTTGGTTGCTGTTCACGATCCAGTAGGCGAAGGCCTGCCCGATGTTGGGAACGGCGGTGAACGTGACAGGCAGTCCAGACAGCAGGGTGTTCGTAGAACCGTTGACAAGGGGCACGTAATTGGCCAACACGCGGCCGGTGCCGCCCACGGCCACCTGCACCTGGGCCGTCTGCCCCCCGCTGAAATAGCTGGCCACCTGCTGCATGGCAATCGCAGGCCGCTGGCGTGCGTAGGTGCGAATCGCCTCGATGTTGGTATCCCAGGCCGTCACGGATGAAATGCCGCCTTTCGAGCCGTATAATTTGGCGTGCTCGATGATCTCCGAGCGGATGCGCTGGGCCTCATAATCGATGATGGGAAGGATGCGGTTCGTGCTGAAGGAGCTGTTGAGGTGCGCCATCATGCGCTGAGCGCAATAAGACCGGAACTCCGTGTTGTTCAGGAGTTCGCGGAAAACGACCATGTTGGACGCCAGATCGGTTAGACGGTTGTCGTTCACGTTATTAAAGGCGCGGTCAAGATCGACAAAGCACCAGCGCCATTTGCCGCCCGGATTCCGATCGCGCCACCACTTCCTGTTATGAGACCACGAAGTNTCGTCGGCATAGACTTGCCCGGCCGCATAATCCGCAAGGTCCCCGATGTCGACCTGGCTCTTCACGTACTCGTAGTTTGCGGGAACGGCCATGCTGTTTGCGCCGAGGTACGCGATGAGCGCGTTCCAGCCGGCCGCGGTGCCGTAGTCGAGCAACTCTTCACCGCTGAGGCCGTCATTCTCGTAGAAATCGATGTCGGCCAAGTCGACGCCGTAGTTCTTTGAGCAGTACATCTCATCCATCTTCTCCTGGATGTTGATCAGCCCGTAGTAGGCTCCGTTCAGATAGCTGGCGCACGGGCGGAAGCCCTGCGTGGCGTTGTTGATGACCCCCTTGAGCGTCTGCTGGCCCAGCGTATCCCGGAGGAAGGCAACGGCCCAATCGTCGTTGCCGTTGCGCAGAACAAAGCGGTCGAAAAGCCCGATCGGCTTTTCGGGGAAAAGCTGGTAGCCGATCTCGGCGGTTCCGTATTTTCCGTCGAGGTAGACCGTGAAGGGCTTCTGCGGCCCCAGGAAGGTGTTGAGGCTGAACAGTCGGAAGCCCGCGTCGATTTTGAACGCCGTATTCGATGGGGTCGTGCAGAACTGGATCGAGCCGGGCACCTCGCGCTCCTTCAGGTTGTTCTTAAAGATGCCGGTGACGTTGTCTGTGAGCACAAGGGGGTCGATGACAAACGATACAGCGGGAAGGTCGGGCTTGCGCTGGTTCACAAGGAAGGTGCGGGTGGTCACCTCGCTCGGATGGAGACCGCTGGCGAAGGCGCGGGCACGCACCACGGTGTTGGTGGTGACGGTGAACGCGTTGGTGTAGAGTATCGACGCCGAGGTCGGTTGGCTGCTGTCGAGTGTGTAGCGGATGGCTGTCACGCCTGCGCCGGAGGAGAGGGTGACCGTGACGGGGCCGTTGATGAAGAGCGGCTCAGCAGGCGATACGATGGCGGAGGGCGCGCGGAACAGGTTCTGGGAAAGCTGAGGCAAGCGGTTGGTCGTTCCCGCCGTGGGCTCACTGAAGTACCCCCAGGTGCTTCCGCCGTCGGGATAACGCCCGTACGAGAGGTCGCCCTGCTGCCAGTCCATCGCTTTCTCGCCGTACCAACGGCCAGTCATGTCGGGCCCGTAGGTGACGCCGTCGATCCGGGTGCCGCCGGGAGTGAAGAGCCCGACCTCCTCGCCGGTGGCCGAGAGTTTGAAGTTGGTGTGATAATAGCGTGTGACAAAGCTGGCGTAGGGCCAGAAATCGCGCGTCAAGCTCAAGCCGGGCTTGGAGTCGTAACCGTCTGCCCAGACCAGCAGGTAGCCGCCCGCGGGGATCGACGCGCCACTGGGGAAAGTCCAGCGGAAAGGCTGCTCAAGATTGTCGGAGAGGTGATAGCCGCTCAGGTCGACGGCTGTTGAGCCTCCGTTGTACAGTTCGATCCAGTCGCCGAAATCCGTGAAGTCGTTGATCTCTGGCGTGGAGTAGACGTTGTCGGCTAAGAGTTCGTTGATGCCGAGGAAGGTGCGGCGGTAAACCGCGCCTGTCACCGGACTCGGAACCAGGCCAGACACAAAGGCCCGCGCGATGAACTCCGTATTGGTAGTGATTGCGAGAGGGACGGTGTAGAGCGGGGAATTGGTGGTAGGATCCGTGCCGTTCAGCGTGTAGCGGATGGCCGCCTGCGCGTTGGCGCACGTGACCGTCACCGAGAGCGTGCCGGTGAACACGCCGCCGGGGTTCGAGAACGCCGGAGCGGGCGCGACGCCGGGGAGTGCTTTGCCGTTGACGGTGCCCGGCGTGGCGGGGTAGAGATAGCCGGCGGTTTGAGCCACGGTTCCCGTGGAGGCCGCCCACGTCAGGTGCAGTTCGCTCATGAGGAGCAGGTCTGAGCTGTTAGTCCCTGCGTTGATAACCTGAAAAGCCAGCACGTTGGTGCCGTCGACCAGCAGGTGCGCGAACGCGTTCAGGTTGAAATCCTGGAAAACCACGGCGAGGGTGTCGCTGCGGTTCGCGGCATTGGCCGAATTCCACGCGAGCGACGCTGGCGCGTTGTTTGACGCCACGAGGGTTCCGTTCAGCCAGGCGGCGAAGCCGTCTTCGAATTTCAGGCGCAGCAGGACCTGCGCAACCGAGGCGCTGTCGTCGAGAACGAACGGATAGCGCACAAAAGCGGACCCCTGTTTATTATACATCTCGGCGTTGAGATCGGTCTGAATCAGCGGCAAATAGTCAGGGGAATTGTCGTAGCCGATGCCGTTGCCTGCCGGTTTCCACCCGGAAGCGTTGAAGGTGCGAGTGTTCCAGTCTAAAGCCAGTTGCGCCGCGTTGGTCGGCACCAGATAGCGCCCGGCCGTGCCGAACTCGATCGGAACCATGGTGCGCGTGCCCGTGGAGTCGAAGCCGTAGCTGACGTCGGCCGCTTGCGGCGGAAAGACGGGGTCGAAGGCGCACTCGAGCACGAGGTCGTCGCGGAAGAGCGCAAGGTACTCGCCTGCCGCGTCGAGCCCGAAATTGGTGTGCAGCTCCGCGAGCGGGTCGGTGCGGTTCTTCTGGGAGGCAAAGACGACGAGCTGCCCGTGCGCCGGAATCGACACGTCCGGGAAGGTCCACAATGTGGGTTTGTCGGCTTGGTCAGTGAGGTGCCAGCCCTTCAGCGAAACCGCCTGGGCGGTCGTGTTGCAGAGTTCGATCCAATCGGAGAAGTCGCCGTCCTCGTCCTGCAGGGTGCTGCGGTTCACGGCCATGATCTCGCTGATAATAACCGCGCCAGGCGGAATAAAGACCGAGTTCGTCGCGCCGGGCGTGACGGCTCTGGGAATGGAGTGCCAGTTGTCGGCGGTGTCGCCGAAGGCCAAGGAGTCGGAGCGTTCGAGTGAGCCGCCGAGGCCGTCAGCAGCCAGCGGCCAAGGCAATTGGTCGCCATAGGTGACTTCGTCCACCACGTAACGGGCCACGCTGCCGTCAACGGGATCAGGCGTGTTGGGCGCGCGGAGACGGACCGTGTCGCCCGAGTTATTGAGGGACTTCGACCATGGCCCCAAGATGACGACGTTCGTGCTGAGCCCGTAGCTCTGGCGGAACTCCGCGACGGCGTTGGTTGCGATGACCAGCAGAAACTGGCCGGGCAACAGGGTCAGGTTCGTTGGAAAGTCGTAGTTGATGCCGCCGGTCAGCGACCAGGTGTTAGAGGGATACTGCGCGTGATAGAGCGGAACCGGCGCGGCGGACACGTTGAGAAGCTCGACATATTCGACGGGCATGCGGCCGAGTGCGTTGGAGTCGGCGGGGTGATACATGATCTCATTGATCACCACAGGCCCGACTTTCGGACCCGCATTGCGCGCGCCGGTGCCGGTGCGGAACGCCTCCACGCTGGCTGGCGAACTGACGCCGAAGGTCGGCGCCGAAAGCGTCGTGAAGTCGCCCGTCCCATCCGGATAGCGCCCGAAAGAAGCGCCGTTCTGTGACGCTTCATACTGGTACTGGTCGACATAGCGGACAATCTTGTCCGTGCCGTCCGCCTCGGAAAGATAGATGCCGTCGCCTTTCGAACTGAGGGAAAAAGGGGTCAGCGAGTTGGTCATCTGGTACTGGTAAACCACGAGGTATCCCTGCGCCGGAATCACAGCGCCCGCCGGGAACCTGTATTTTTTTCGCTCAGCGCTGTCGTCGCTCAGATACCAGCCTGCGAGGCTGATGGCGTTGGTGGTGAGGTTGCGCAACTCCACGGCGTCCTCTTGGGGCGGGTCCGTGTGGGCCAGCACTTCGTTGATCACCACATCGCGCACGAAAAAGCGGTCAGGGCCACCGGGCGAACCGTTCAACTGCGCACTGGCGACCCAGTTGCTGGGGTTGTCCGGCGAGGCATACGGATCGACCAGCACGAGCGAACTTCCAAGACCCGCCGCCGCCAGCGGCCAGGGCGCTTTGTTGTTGTAGGTGACCGAGAAAACCGCTGTGCCTGCTGCGTTTGCGAGCGCCACCTTTTCGCCCTGGTTACTCAACTGTCCGCTGTACGCACCTGCGGCGAGATTGGTGACGTCCGGATAGAGAGCAGTGAAGGCCGCGCGGTTGACGGCCACGACGAGGTAGGCGCCGGCCCCCATCACGGTCGGGGTCGGGAAGGAGTAGGTGATTCCGTCCGTAAAATACCAGCCGCCCACATCCACTGCGTTGGTGCCGACGTTGTGGAGTTCGACGAACTCGGCGGTGTTGCCGCCGATCGGGTCGTACATGAGTTCGCTGAGGACGACTTGGGCCGTAGCACGCGGCGCGAGGACGGCTAAGATAAGGCTAGCGGCGAGCGCCGCGAAGGCTGCGGCACGCCTTTCGTTCTTCACCCTTGGGAACAACTTACTCACCGTCATGAAACGTCTCCACTTCGTTTCGCCCGGCGCACTCTCGCTCGCCGGAGTATCCTCGATAAAACGCACCCAACCTGACAGCTTCGTCACTCACCAGCAATGAAATGCCAATTCATATTTTTAGCCTTAATGCTTACAATACTCTAATAATTTTCTGCTTGCAATATGAAACCGGGCGGCGCGGCGCCGCCGCCATTTCGAGCTTGTCTGCGCAGGCGCGCGGCGGCTATTGTATGGGCCGATACATGAATGCACAAAACCGCTACATCCCTTGGCTTCGGCTGATCCGTCTGCCCAACCTGCTGACAGTGCCCGGCGATCCGGTCTCCGGCTTCCTGCTGGCGTCCGCCGGCGAGCCGCGTCCGCTCGCGTTGGCCGCTGCGGCAGGCGCATCGCTCTGCCTCTATGTCTTCGGGCTGATACTCAACGATCTCATGGACATCGAAACCGACTTGCGTGAGCGGCCCGAACGTCCGCTGCCTGCGGGTGAGATCACGGTGCCGCAGGCGCGCGTGGCAGCGGTCGCGATGTCGCTTTCGGGGCTCAACCTCGCGCTGGTAGCCGGGCGCCCCACTCTTTTTGTCGCCGCCGCGCTCGCGGGTATGATCGTGCTTTACAATGCCGCGCTCAAACGCGTGCCCGTGGCCGGTATCTGCGCGATGGGCCTCTGCCGCGGGCTGAGCCTGCTGCTCGGCGCGGTTGCCGCGCGTCCGGAATTCTTCGCGCGGCTGACCGCAACTGATATGCCGGTCTTTCTCGCTGCAGGCGGGCTGACGCTTTATGTGACAGGACTCTCGGCCGTCGCGAAGCGCGAGGCCGAGACCGACAAACCGCAGAGCTTTTCGCGCTGGCTGCCGTTCCTCGCGCTGCTGCTCGTCTTGCCGGCTCTGATCGCGGTGCTCTCGGCGCACAAGCGGTTCGACGCATTCACGCCCACAGTCTATGTGTTCCTGATGGTGATGACGCTGATGCGATCCTGGCTGCTCGGCGGGCTGATGTACCGGCTGCAGCCCGTGCCGGTGACGGTGAGCGGCCACATCCGCAACCTGCTGATGGTACAGGCCTGTTTCTGCGCGGCAGCCGGTTCGCAAGGGCTCATGCCCGCTGCGTTTTTCATGCTGCTTTCGTTTGTTTTCGCACGTCTCTCCGCACGCTTCTACAGCAGTTAGAAAGACCTGAAGCCAAGCCTACGGACGCTGCGGTTCGACAGCCTTCAATGCCGCCTGAGATATCTCCTGCGGTTTGGCGAATGCTCCTGTCATGTCATACGGCAACTGCCAGACATGATCGCCGGCTTTATTCGTGAAATAAATGTGGGAAGGTGTAAGTTTGTCCGGATTACCGTCGCCCCAGTACGCGTAGAAATCGGGCTGTGCATTGACGGGCCGCCGCACGTAGTTGTGGTTCATCGCGCTGTTGTGTGTCACGTCGCGCTCTTTGCTCCAGGTCTTGCCCTCGTCGCGGCTGAACCAGACCGCCACTTCGCCACCGCCGCCGACCGGCTGCGGGCCCCTCTCAGTGGGACC
>TBL_comb47_HYPODRAFT_10005931_pt1 | contig 13406 bp, 20 predicted proteins | sample TroBogypolimnion_40_FD_10682 | JGI IMG/M metagenome (IMG submission 10682)
TAGCATAAGCGGCAAAAAAGAGCAAGATTAACCCCTTCTTTCAACTCTTCTATTATTTATACGCTTCCAAGTAAAAATCCTTCATTTTAATGAGGACTTCTTAAGTTATTTTTGATTTATTATAAAGGAATAATTTATCTAATATTAGCCTTGATATTGAAGTAATTATTTGATATAATAGGCGAATTATAATTAGGCAATCAAACTTATGAATAATTCTGTTAATTATCAAGACTTAAAAAAGGCTGCACAAGATATATATAGCAACATAGACTCTGTCTTCTCTCCGATATTCAATGAAAAAATTACTTTTTCTGCCGAAGGATTTAGTCATATAATATTTAAAAATAATAATTCAATCAGAGAAGAGTCGTCTCAATTTTTAAGATTTAAATTACTTCCTTTGGCTAAAAAATTAATTGGAATATCTACAACCTACCAGGAGTTTGAAGAAACTATTAAAGAATTTGATATAAAAAAATACAAAAAGAAAATTAAAGAAAATCGATTAGTTAAATATTGGGGTATTATAGCAATCATAGACGGCCAAAAAATTAAAGTTATTATTAGAAAAATAGGTAACAACGGATCTTTACATTTTTGGAGTGTAATACCCGCTTGGGTAACTAATAAATACAGAGATACTAAATTTTATACAACAATGCATGGAAATCCAGAAGAAGATTAAAATATAAGATAATAAAAAGGGCTTCATTTCTGAAGTCTTTTTTATTATGCTTGCCCTCAGCTTACTCAGCCGAACAGGGCTGACGCCCCACAAGCACGTCATTATTATATAAAAAATTTTAACCAATGTCAATGAATAAATAAAAATTAAACTGGTTTAATTCCAGATTTAATTTAATTATAAAATAGACAACATATCATATATGATATATAATGATATTATAAATAATCCTAAAATATATGAAAATTAATAAAGATAAAGCAATTGATTTTGATCAATTTTTGCAAGAAAAACTTAAAAGTCCTAAATTCAAAAAATATTACGACTATTGCGGCCGTCAATTAGAACTTTCCGTTAAAATTTTACAACTTAGAAAAGAAAGAAAAATGAGCCAAGCCGCTTTAGCTAAAAAAATTGGTACTACTCAAAGCAATATCGCTCGAATGGAATGCGGTAATCAAAATTTCACAGTCAATCTACTTGATAAAGTAGCTAAAGCTTTAGATGCAAAATTAGAAATAAACCTAAAATAATCTGTCTTGACTTTTAAAACAAAAAGACCGACAATAATAATACTTTAGTCCAAGATAGGTTGGACTTAGCTATTATTTTATGAATCCAGACAAAGAAATTGCTTCCCCGCTTTGGTTTTCGGTTTCTTCTTCAGCTAAACTGGGCGGCGTTGATCCTAAAACTATTCGCCGGGCACTCAAGAACAATTCCGACCTCAAATATAAGATAGTTAAAGACCGTTATAAAATCGAGCTCGGTTCCCTGTTATTTTTTTTAAATAAAAATATTAAACTCAAAAATAAATTAAAGAAAAATGGTTTAGGCCAATATCTTGAGTAATTATGACTCTTTTAAATGGATTTATCAGGTGCTAATATAGAATATATAAACTTAAAAATAGATTTCTAAAAACCCCTCTTTTTTATCAATCTTCTAAAATTATGACTGTAAAAACTGAGAACTTAAATCGCCCCGTTACCCTAGCTGATATGTCTAGGTTATTTTTAGAAAATAATATTATTCTACTTAAGGCGATGGATGAAAAAATTAAGGCCAATAATGTGGTGCTACTGACAGCGATGGATAAAAAGATTGCAGCTAACAACATTGTTTTGCTTAAGGCGATGGATGAGAAGATTGCGGCTAACAACATTGTTTTGCTTAAGGCGATGGATGAGAAGATTGCGGCTAACAACATTGTTTTGCTTAAGGCGATGGATGAGAAGATTGCGGCTAACAACATTGTTTTGCTTAAGGCGATGGACGAAAGAATTAAAGCCAACAATGAATATATTTTTGCCAACTTCAACGACCAGACTAACCGAATCGTAAATTTATTCAGCGGCGTTATCAAAATAAAGAAGGATGGTTCTTTTAGAGCCGAAATTCTCTAAAAATTAAAAAATTCCCAAAAATAAAAAAATCACCCGATTCCGAAGGTGATTTTTTTATATACGAGTTCGCTGTTTACAAATTATAGAACAGCATCTTTAACCGCTTTCGCTAGACGGAACTTAACCACAGTCTTAGCTGGGATTTTAATAGTTTCGCCAGTAGCTGGGTTGCGGCCTTCACGAGCTTTTCTTTTTGCTTTAACTAATTTACCGAAGCCAGGAACGATGCATTCACCGTTCTTTTTAACTTCTTTGTAAGTCAGTTCAGCAATAGTTTCTAAAAACATTGCTACTTCTTTCTTAGCATAGCCAGTGGCTTCCGCTAAGTTGGCTACCATTTGAGCCTTTGTCATTTTAGACATAGTTGCATGGGGCTTTGTAATAAATAATTATCTTTTAAAAAAAATAATTAAAATCACTTCTGCCTAAATTATTAAATTGAAAATTTGTTTTTAAAATACAAACTTTCAATTAACCTTTATTTACAAGAGTATTATATCACACGTAAAAATATTTGCCAATAAACAGGGGTCAAGCCAGCCAATTACAAATTAAAAGCCGCTATCTGGGCCTTTACAAAAGATAAAAAATCATTATAATTCACTTTAACGTAACTTAAAAACCAAAAGAATGAAAAAGAAAATTTTGATTGCTGATATTGATCAAGTGTCCCTGATGTATTATGAAAAAATTTTTTTCAATCACGATATTGTTGCTACCACTAATGGCAAAGATGCACTTAAATTATTTTTAGAACATCAACCGGATTTAGTGATTATTAATTCTCAATTAAAAAATATTGATGGTTTTAAAGTCATTAAAGAAATTCGCGCTATCAGCGAAGCGGTAAAAATTTCCATGGTTACTACTTATCATGATGATAAGGAAAAAGCTTTAAATATCGGCTGCGATAGTTTTTATCTGAAGCCGATAAGTCCTGGCGATTTACGAAAAATCGTTGAATAGCAAAAGAGACCGAAAAAATCCGGTCTCTTTTTAAATGCTTTTTATTTCAAATCATAAGTTAGATTCATTTCAATAATTATTTCTTTAAGCCCGCTCGGTGTTTGCGGCGGCACACCGGAACTGCCAGCACTGCTTCCGCCGCCGATTCCTTCGGGATAAACCGGTGACGGCACTTGTAAAATATTTTCATACCAACCCGAAATATCTTTAAGTTTGACTCCCGCGGCCGTTGCCAAAACTTGCGCCTTCGCTTTAGCGTCGTTAATCGCTTTAATCCTGGCCTCCTGCTTTAAATCATTAACACTGGAAACATCAAAAGTTAAACCATTAACTTGATTGGCTCCGGCCGATGTGGCAACGGAAATTATTTTATTTAAATTATTTTTATCCTTATCATAATTACGAACTTTAATTATTAATTGTTCGTTGGCGTTATAACCGGAAACCACTGAAATATTATTTTTATAATCATACTGCGCCGCTAAAGTATAAGCTGAAGTGGAAATATCCGCCTCGGAAATTTTATTGGCATAAACGGCGGCCATTATTTTAGCCATTTTATCATTCAGCTGTCCTAAAGCCACATCCGCTGTTTTAGCTTTATCAATTTGGACGCCCAGCGTGACAATCGCCAAGTCCGGTTCATAAGAGACCTTGCCCTGCCCGGTCACCGTCACCTGCCGAGGCTGTTGGCTAGTTATTTTTTCTCTAAGAATTGAAACGATGGCAACAGCAATCACCCCTAAAACCACTAATAATAAAATGATGGTTTTAGGACTGCGCCAAGTTAATTTTTCTGGTTCCATAATAGCTAATTTAATTTTGTTACTCTGATATTATAGCACTTTTCTCTTTATTTTTAAATATTTTAAACGCTTTGGTTCAGCTAAACGCTCAATTGCATAGCGCAGCATCGTTCGCGGCATTAGACTGGCATACTGATCTAAAAAATCGACTAAGCTTTGTTCGTCTCGCTTACCCAATTCCCGCAACATCCAACCGCTGGCTTTATGCATCAAATCCTCCTGATCATTTAAAAGCAAGGCGGCTAGTTTAAGCACTTCCGCACTTTCGTGATTACGGATAAAAGCGATGGTTGACACCATGGCGAGCCGCCGCTCCCAGATATTTTTCGATTTAATTAAACGATAAAGAATGGCTCTCTTGTGAGGATGCCTCACCAAATAATCGCCCATTATTTTATAGACTGATAAATCAACTAAATCCCAATTATTGGCCGCCGCTCGATTTTTTAAATAAAAATTATAAATCTTTTGACGCTCTAAATCAGTCTTAGCCGCTTGATACTGATTAACTAAAATCGTTAAACCGATTAAACGCAGTTCGTGAACCTTATTAGCTAGTAAGCCGGCCACTTCGGCCAAACTTAAATCGGAAAACTCTCGAGCCAGGACTCTAGTTTCAGGCACGCTTAAACCCCAAAAAACATCGCCAGCACCATATTGGCCGGGACCGGTCTTAAAAAAATACCGAGAGTGCTCCGCTCTAACTGGCGAATACAAGGCTTTAGTTTTACTAATTAGTTTAGTTAACTTAGACATAAGTGTAACAAGATGGCTTAATTTACGTATGCTATATGAAGTAATTTAAAAATATCTCACCTTTCAGGAACTTTTTATCTAATTTTAGGTAAATTATTCCTGGAAGGGCGATAGTCATAAGACTTATCACAATCTAGGGTTAGTCGCCTAGATTCCCTTCTTTAAACAATAAATATATGTTTAGAGAAATCCTGGGATTCTTGCTAGTCATCCTGATTGTGAAATTCGCGCTTCCTCAAGAAGTGAGCGATCTAATAACCCAAATCTTGCTTAAAGTTTTAACTTTAGTAAGAGATGCCGTTAATCAGATTCCTGCTACCTTCTAAGACCCCAAAAAGCTTTCCTTCAACCGAAAGCTTTTTTCTTAATCTTAATAATGATAAGCTTTATTATTGATAATCGTGGCCGCACGATAAATCTGTTCCAGTAAAATCACGCGCGCCAGTTCATGCGGAAAAGTTAAGGGCGATAAAGATATTTGCGGATATTTATTTTCCAGTTCTTTGGCAAAACCTAAACTACCGGCAATTACCAGCACGATTTCCTGACGCTGAGTTATGGTCGCGGCAAAATCTAAAGAATTAAATAAAGCGCCGCGCTCTGACATCAGATATATCTGAGCCTCCTGTTTATTGTCCAGCACCGCCTCAATTCTAGCCGCCTCTATCTTTTTAGCCTTATCCTTAGTCGCATCGGAAAAGGCTTCCGCTTTAAGCTCTAAAATATTTAAACGCCCGTAAGGCTTAATCCTTTTAATATAAGAGGCGGCGGCCTCGCTTAAATAGGCTTCTTTAATTTTCCCAACGGTCACGAGTGTAATGTTTAACATGGCTTAATTTTAACAAAAAAATAAATAAGGTCCTAATTTTGATAAAAAAATAAAAAAATACTATAATATAATCATGAAAAAAATTATCCAAGAATTTAAAGAGTTTGCCGTTAAAGGCAACGCCATTGAACTGGCCACAGCGGTGATTATCGGCGGTGCTTTCGGTAAAATAGTGACCTCGCTAGTAGCCGATATTATTATGCCGATTGCCGGACTGCTCACTAAAGGCGAGTCTTTTACCAGCTGGAAAATCATTCTGCGAGAATCGGCCGGCGGCCTAGCACCGCTGACGCTTAATATCGGCACCTTCATCCAGAACATCGTCGACTTCTTAATCGTGACCGGTACAATCTTTTTAATGATTAAGCTGCTCGCCAGACTAAAAGAACAGCTAAAGCGCAATAAAGACGAGGAAGATAAAGTTGCCCCCGAACCGGAGCTGACTAAAGATCAAAAACTGCTAAGTGAAATCCGAGATTTACTAAAAAAATAAACACCAATAAAAAAGAGCCTTCTGTTTTTAGAAAGCTCTTTTTTTTATATCTATCTGGTAAAGGTTAAGCTTTTGGCAATCTTATCAATCACTTTTTCTAAATCGCTTCGATTCTGGCCGTCATACCAAGCCATCAAAGCGTAAATCTTGTTGCCATGGATAAAGACATATTTTATCTGGGTCTGACCGTCTTTAAAAGTTTTTTCTGGAGTTGAAGTCGGTTTTACGACGCTGTCTAAAACCCAAACGCTTAAAGTAAAATCAGAGCACTGAAAAACTCCTTTGTTAAAATAACAAGAACCGGGATATTTTAATTTCACGCCCATATCCTCGTCTTCATAAGTAAAAGTCTTTTTTATTTCTTCCTGGCTAACGGGCGGTAGAATATTCTTATTAGTACTGGTGGCGGAAAGATCCTCGGCCGTCGTCGTCGGTATCACGCAAGTAGTCGCCACATTATTATTTAAACCAGAAGAATTAGGGGTGAGCGGCTCTGTTTTAGAAACAGTTGAGCAGCCAGAAACTAAGAAAATAAGCGGTAAGATTAAAAGCCAAGATTTTTTCATAGATATAGCAAATTATTTTTTATCTTTATATTATAGCACTAATTGGCCAGCGCTGACCAACCCTAAAATTACTATTAAAAAAGCGAAGGCGATGCGGAAAATTAAACCGAAGCGGCCGGCGAGCCACATTAAGCCAATCAAAGGAAAACCGACTAAGGGCCATAAACTATTGCCTCGTTTTAAGCTCGATAAACCATCCAAAGAGGCTCCTTTTAAATCTTCTTCACTGGGAAAAGCGTGGGCGGCCACGGAAAATGATAACCATAAAAAAAGTATTCTTAGACTGGATCCGTGATTTAATAAAGAAACCGCATAAGCTAAAATAAAACTCAGCAAAGAATTAAAAATAATCGGCCCCGTCGATACAAAAAAAGATTGTAAGTAATTATGGGGCGCTTCATGGATTACGTAACCGCTGGGATTACCAAAACGAAAATAAACCGTTTTAACAACAGATAAACCGGATAATTTACAAAATATTTTATGGGCCCATTCATGAACCATGACCCCGGGAAAAGTTAAGAAAAAAAACATTAAAATTATCATTACTAAAACATTATAACATAAGACCAATAAAAAAATCACCTCGTTTTTAATGAGGTGATTTTTCTATTAAAAGTTTATTTATTTTTTAGGATTGGTTTTTGGAGCCACTGTGCGCATCATTCTAACATGGGTAATGCGAGTCGCTGGAGCTGCCTGGACAGTTGGAGCAACTGGAGTAGGGAAATAACTTGAGCTTGAATAGCTGGAGCAACTACCGGTTGCATCACGCCCTGATTCATCATTTGCCAACCACCAGCTTGAATCTGTCCGACATTGCCCTGGAATCCACAGGCCGCTGGCATTGCTTGGCCGCTGGCATAAGTAATGTTATCTGGCACCATTGATTCTGTTTGTGGAGCCTGAAACCGATTACCGCGCATCATTCTGCCACCTCTCATCATGCCACCACCAACGTTACCCTGTTCATAATTACCTTGTTTAAAAGTGCGGAAATTATTTCGATGGCCGCGTCCTTCGCGGTTTAAATGAGCCCCAACGGAAACGCCGATTGAAAAAACCGCTAAAATTACCACTATTTTAATAAAAATTGCCATTATTTTATGACCTTTGCAACCGCAATGATGATGACCGCAAGCGCCAGGGATTTTATCTTCTGGTTTTTCGCTAATCATGCCTATTTCCTTTTTTTCATCTTCCATAAAATTTAAAAATTAATTTTAATTAATATATAAATCCCTATCTGGTTTAATACACAAAAATGACCAAAATCTTCAAAAATATCGCTATTATTCATTATTCACTTCTTAAAGCATCAACCGGATCTAAACGGCTCGCTTTGTAAGCGGGGTAAAAACCGAAGAAAACGCCGACGAAGAAGGAGAAAGAAAAACCAATTAAAGGACCGGTGACAGAAGCCGCCAGGGTCATAATCTTAAAATAAGAAATAACCGGAATGGCAATCTGACCAACAATTATACCAATTAGACCGCCTAAAGTCGATAGGATAATAGATTCTAAGATAAATTGGCTTAAAATGTTGGATTGTTTGCCGCCGATCGCTTTCGCAATTCCAATTTCCTTGGTTCGCTCAGCTACCGTAACTAACATTACATTCATAATTCCAATTCCAGAAACCACCAAAGTAATGGCCGCAATTACCGTTAACAAAATAGACATTAAACTCGCTGAAGCTTGGGCGGAGGCCACCATACTGCCGGCGTCCATTAATCTAAAATCATCAGCCGCATCGGTTTTTAATTTATGTTCCGTTCGAAGCACACTCGTTATATTAGTGCTAACCGTAGCAACATTATCAACGCTATCCGCCTGAACATTAATCATTACCTGACCTTTAGAACCCAGTAAATCTTTTTCAGCCGTAGACAGCGGTACGATAACTGATTCGTCAACTGACATCGGCCCCATTCTCGAGCCGGTCTTATTTAAGATACCAATAACTTCTAATTTTTTACCGCCGACCGTAATCGTGCTGCCTAAAACATTCTGATTATCGGGAAACAAATCTGTGACGGCCGTGCTACCTAAAATAGCCACCATCGCTTTGGAATCTAAATCTGCTTGAGTAATAGTTCGTCCGCTCTGTAATTTAAGATTAGAAACGGAAAAATAATTTAAGTCAACGCCAGTTACACTATAATTCTTACTAACCGATCCATAAGAAACACTGGAATTACCTTCAATCGCTCCAGTAACAGCCGAAACATTAGGCACTTTGCTAGCGATTAGCTGAGCATCTGAAGCTTTAAATTTTGAAGTCGCCACGGCACCACGCCCTTGATTAGACATAACTAAGATGGAGTTAGCGCTCAAATTTTGAAACTGAGCATTAACCGCATCTTTAGCCCCTTGACCGATAGCAAACACCGCAATAACCGTTGACACCCCAATAATAATACCTAGCATCGACAAAAAACTTCTAGTCTTACTAGCAAACAAAGACTCAAACGCCATTTTAATAATTTCTAACATCATAGGTTTAAAAAGAAGTTTTTAGTTTATAATCAGAATCAACCACGACACCATCCTTCATGTAAATTATCCGATCGGCATATTTAGCCACCTCGGTCGTGTGAGTGACCATAATTAAAGTTTTACCACGGTCCTTAAAACCTTTAAATATTTTCATCAGTTCTAAACCCGCCTTAGAATCTAAGGCCCCAGTCGGCTCATCAGCTAAAATTATTTCCGGATCGTTAATTAAGGCACGACAGATAGCAATTCTTTGCTGCTGACCGCCTGAAAGCTCGCTCGGCTTATGCTTCGTTCGCTCTCCCATACCCACTGATTCCAGTAGCTCCCGAGCTTTTTCTTCACGTTCATGCCGTGGCGTCCCAGCGTAAAGCGCTGGTAAAGCCACATTCTTAATAGCCGACAATCTAGCAAATAAATTGAATTGCTGAAAAATAAAACCCATTTTTTTGTTGCGGATAAAAGCCAGAGTGTAATCATCTTTAACACCGCCCAAATCTTCACCGGCTAGGAGATACTTGCCGCTGTCTATCGGATGCAGGCAACCTAAAATATTAAGCAAAGTCGTCTTGCCGCAGCCAGATTCTCCCATAATGGCGACAAACTCCCCTTTATTTATTTTTAAGTCAACGCCGCGAAGCACCGGAATCTCTTCTCCGCCGGCTAAATAATAGGACTTATGGACATCATCTAATTCAATTTCAATATGATCATTCATAGATTAATATATAACTTTATCACCTAGATTTAAGCCGCTGATAATTTCCACGCTTTTACCATCGGTAAAGCCGGTGGTTACGGGCGTAAAGACATTGTCAGCTGTTTCTACTGATGGCTTGCCGTTTACATTTCTAACCGCTTCAACCGGAATGGCTAAGACGTTCGGCGCTTCAGCAGTAATAAAATTAATCGAAGCGGTCATGCCTTCTCTAACCTGATTTTCTTTGTTGCTGGTAAATAAAACGCGAACTAAATATGTAACGATGCCGTTGGAACTGGTTTGGGAAGTAAGTGAAATAAAACTAACTTCGCCATTTAAAGTTAAGCCATCAATCGCATCAAAAGTTGCTTCTGCCTTCTCTCCCACCGCAATTTTACTAATGTCAGATTCTTCAATATTAGCTTCAATATATAAAGTGTCATTATTAATAATGGTTGCCATCGGAGTGGTGTTATCGGTAACAATATCACCTTTCTTATAGTTAAGTTGGGAAACGACACCGTCAATCGGCGAAATTAGAGTCGCTTGGCTAATATTATATTTAGCCTGATCAACGTTAATTGAAGCTGAGGTGAGCTGTGCTCTGGCTGAAGCTAAATCAGCATTAGTGGCCGGAGCAGTTAAAGTGTCATAATTTATTTGAGCGCTTTTTACCGCCGCTACTTTATTGGCTACATTATTATTAGCATTAGCTAAGTTCTGATCAGCTGTGGTTTTAGCGGCCGCTAAATCACTTAAAGATTTTTGATAAGCTAACTGAAAGTTAGCTAAACTTCTCTTAGCGTTATCAATAGCTTGTAAATTGCTAGTCAAATTAGAACTGGCATTAGTAACTCCGGAACGATCACCGTCAATATTAGAAATAAGAGAATTTAACTGGCTTTGAGTGAAATTAGGTGTGGTAATAGTTTCATCTAAAGTACTCTTAGTGTCATACAAAAGTTTTTCCATCGAAGCTATGGCGGTGGCCGCCTGTTGCGCCGCGGTATCAATATCTGCGCGACTGCTGCCACTGTTTAAGGCTAAAACGGCGGAATTTAAATTGTTTTGATCGGTTTTAGCGATGACATAACTATTTTTTGCAGTATTATAAACACCGGCCTGACTAACACCTAATAAATCCTTAAAGTTGCTATTAATATTTAAATTATCAACCCCTAAGACAGCGTCTGCATCTTTTAAATCTCCAGTAATAGTAATATTTATTGACTTTAAAGAGTTTAGTAAGCTGGTATAAGAATCATTAACAATTTGGCTCGTTTGTTCATCGGAATTAAGCTGCAAATTATTTTGGGCGACCTGCACCGCATTTTGGGCGTTGCTCAAACTTTGGGCATTACTGCTTTGAGTTTGAGCTAAACTTATTTTAGCTTGAGCTAAACTCAAATTGGCTTGATCGATAGAATTTTGTGACGCCGCTCGCTGATCAGCGGTGGCCCCCGCTTCTTTAAGCTGAAGATTAGCTAAGGCCGATTGATAATTAGAATAAGCGTTACGTAAATTAAATTCTAAAGAGTCAGTTTGAATAGAAGCAACCTTATCGCCTTTTTTAACATTTTGTCCTTCTTTAACATAAACGTTATTAACGGTCGCGGTGGAGCCATTTCCGACATTAGGAAAAGACAAACTAACACCATCTTTAGCAACCACCTTACCGTCCGACTGAACCGAGATTTTTAAATCTTCTTTTTGGACGGTTGCTTGCTGTTTAACTACAGCCGCCACGGTTTGAGTCTTTTTCCCGTAATAATAATAAGCGGCCCCGCCTAAAGCGGCGATAACCAAAACTAAAATTAAAGTTTTTCTATTAAATATTTTCTTAAAAAATCCCTTACCTTTAGCTTTTTTACTTTCCTCAATAATTGATGACTTAGCCATAGTATTTTATCTTTATTCAAAAAATTAATTAATCATCACGAAACTGGCGACCTTCTTGTCGGTTACGGAATTATCTAGCCAAATCGTTAACATTTTATCAGCGTTAATATCTGAAAGAGTTGCCTCAATCATAGTTCTTTGACGACCAGTGCTGTTTGGATCAGCCTTTAGCATTTTAATGCCCACGGGAATAATCACCTTCTCTTCACCGGTACTCATGGCTTCTAAACGAGCAATCATAGCTGCCCTGTCCGTGCTACTACTGTTTCCACTAGCGCCACCGCGACCGCCGCCGCCCATATAACCGCCGCCGCCCTGTCCACGACCACTGCCACCTAAACTTAAAGATGGAGTTCTGGTACTACTAGCTGAGCCAGCAGTAGCATCAGTGCTAGTCGCTCTTTGCGGTTGATCAATTTTTAAAATGTCGACTTCATTACCCACAATAGACTTGACTAAACCTCTTATTTCTGGTGGAGTCGCTGGTTGGCCATAATCCGGTCTTCGACCCTGACCTCCTTTAGCTGGAGCCGGAGCCCCATTTGACCCGGTAGCGGTAGGCGCACTAGAAGTGCTGCAAGCCGAGAGAATCAGCAACAAGCCTAAACCGGCTGTGCCAAAAAGTAATTTCTTGTTCATTTTGATTATTTTTATATAAATTATTTATCTTTACCTATATAATACGCCAAACATTTTTTTTTCTTCATAAACTATAAATAAAAAGCGCATTTATAATTGATGCACTTAATATTTATAAATGGGGGGTTTAATTGGCTGGAGCGCCAGCTGGTGGAGTACCGTTATCAGTCGGAGGGGTGCCGCCACCGTTTATAGGAGCATTAGTGCTTCCAGTCGTGGAAAGACTACTTGAGTTAATTTTACTACAACCAGCCAAAATTAACAAACACGACAGCATGAGTAGTGGAACGATAATTTTTTTCTTCATATTTTTGATTTTTTTGTCGAAGGGGCGGCTAAATTACTTAAGCCACCCCTCCATTTTTTATATATAAATACTCTTACTTGGTACTTTAGGTTTTAGGTAAAAATTATTTATTTAAGCCGTCCATTCCGAAGTGTCCCCCCATCCCCATGCCTCCAGAAATACCAAGTTGAGTCATAATTGTTTGAGCCTGTTGATCTAAATTATAGGCCTGCACATACTGGCTAAAATTATTAGCATTTATCTTCTTCAAAATTGGAGCCTTGGTGCCCACAGCTGTTACCCAGGCGTTATAATCATTAGCGGCTAAAGCAGCTTTAATAGCGGCTTGTTTCGCTTTCATAGCGGTTATCTGAGTTGTTGTCGGTTTAGTTTTATTATTTCTAACATGCTTGATTAAATGAGTTGTTGACGAAGTGGCCGTGCCGGAGCTTCCTGTGCCAGCGGCTAAAGTCGCCGAGGAAAAACCAATCGCCGAAATAATAGTTAGCGCCATGAGCCCTAAAGCAATCTGTGATTTTTTATTATTTTTCATATTCTTATTAGTTAATTAGTGAAACAAACTTTCTGAAGAACCGGTTCTGATTATTACTACGTATTAAAAAAAAATTTCTTCATTTTTTTTCTACAAAAAAACCTCGGAATGTTTTGCACAAACCGAGGTTAAAATCAGGCGACTTTCTTTTCGATAAGAGCCACCGGATTAGTGATATCAAATTTACGACCAAGCCAAGTATCGCCGTCGCAAAATTTCGATCCACTCCAATAAAGAGAACGAACATAGAGAGCGTCTTCACGCCGATATGATTCCGAGAAGTTATAACCCAAACGGCGATATTTTGTCCCTAAGAAATTAAC
>TBL_comb47_HYPODRAFT_10005933_pt1 | contig 13406 bp, 11 predicted proteins | sample TroBogypolimnion_40_FD_10682 | JGI IMG/M metagenome (IMG submission 10682)
CCAAATTTCCCGCCGCTCATTCCTCCACCGGTGTGGCGCGGCCGCCGCCGCCACCGGCCTGCCGCTCTGGTTCGTCGAGCGCGAGCTGGCGCTCGCTGCTGAACCCGCCAAACCTGTTGCGCCTAACGACCGCCCCGGCATTGCCCTGATCGGCTCCGGTGGCATGGGCCAGTACGATACGCTGCTCGCCTCGAACTTTGGCCATGTGGTGGCGGTCTGCGATGTGGACCAGACACACGTGGAGCAGGCCGCCAAGCGCTTCACCAAGGATGGCAAGGTGCCGCAAGGCTACTCTGATTTCCGCAAATTACTGGAGAACAAGGATGTCCATGTCATCATCAACGGCTGCCCTGACCACTGGCACAGCCTGGTCAACATCGCCGCGGCGAATGCCAAGAAGGACATCTATTCAGAGAAGCCGATGACTCTGACCATCGACGAAGGCAAGCATGTGATCAAAGCGGTGCGCGACAACAAGGTGGTCCTGCAGACCGGTACCCAGCAACGCAGCAGCATCCGCTTCCGCATGGCCTGCGAATTGGTCCGCAACGGCCGCATCGGCAAACTCAAGGAAGTTGTGGTCTATTTGCCGGCCGGGCGGCGCGAGGGGCCCTTCACCAGCCAACCCGTTCCGGCGGAACTCAATTGGGATTTTTGGCAGGGCCAGGCACCCCAAAGAGACTACTTTCCCCAGCGCTGCCACCAGTTGTTCCGCTATTGGTATGAATACTCCGGCGGCACCATGACCGATTGGGGTGCCCATCACATGGACATCGCGTATTGGGCGATCGGCTTGCCGGCACCCATTCTGGTGGAAAGCAAGGCCCTCTCCACCCCGATTCCGGGCGGTTACACGACCATCGCCGACTACGAGGTGAAGTTCACCTATCCGAACGGGGTGATCCTTAACGTCCGCTCCACTCCCGACGAGGATCCATTTGGCGGAGTCATTAAGAAAGAGGGCCAACGCAACGGCATCCGCTTCGAAGGCAGCGACGGTTGGATCTGGGTGAATCGCGACGAGCTCAAGGCCACCGACCGCGAATTGCTCAGCAAGCCGTTGCCGGAAGGTGCCGAACGCCTCTATCTGAGCAACGACCACATGGGCAATCTCTTCGATTGCATGCGTTCGCGCAAGGACCCGATCTGCGCGGTGGAAATCGGCCACCGCTCGGCCTCGGTGTGCCACTTGGGCGCGATCTCGCTGCGCACCGGACTCAAACTCCAGTGGAATCCGGACAAGGAGGAGTTCATCGGCGAGCATGCCAAGGAAGGCAACGCACATGTCGCCCGCGAGATGCGCAAGCCCTATGACTACAGTTTCGTAAGCTGATGCCTACACGATGAAACCGTGAAGAAATATGCTTTACAGCCAATTATGAAAAATGCCGCTTCAAGGGAAATATACGCACAATCCAAAAACCCATCACCAAACAAATTTAAATGAACATGAACACAATCATAAAACCCATCCTCACCGCCCTGCTGCTGGTGCCGCTCAGCGCGCTCCACGCCGCCGAAACGACGGCAACCATCAGCAATACCGAGCCGCGTCGAGACACGCAGGGCGAGATCCTCGACGCCCATGACGGGTGCCTGGAGTATTTTGACGGCCGGTTCTATCTTTATGGAACGCGCTACGGCAAGACGGATGGTTTCGGGAAATCCAATCGCTACGTCTGCTACAGCTCACCTGACTTGACCACGTGGACTGCACACGGGCAAATGCTCAAAGACGCCCCAGACCGCACTTACTTCCGTCCTTACGTCAAGTTCAATAAACGGAGCGGAAAGTATGTCATGTGGTACAACGCCGATAACCAGTACGGCGTGGCGGTTGCGGATCGGCCAACCGGGCCTTTTATCATCAGCAATCCAAATGTCCAAGTGAAGTGGAGCAGAGGCTGCACCGGCGACCTGGGACTATTTGTTGACGACGACGGAACCGGCTATCTCACGTATACTCTTATTGGCGGAGGTGATTGGAGCTTGAACGGTAAACCGGTTATTCACCATACGGTTTTAGTCGAGAAACTCACGCCCGACTATCTAGGATCTACCCAGGAGGCCGGCGATTTCGTGGCCGGCAATTGCGAAAGCCCGGCGCTGTTCAAGCGCAACAATATCTACTACCTGCTGTTCGACAACACCTGTTGTTTCGGCACCGATGGTTCCGGGGCCCGCGTTTACACCGCTGCGGCTCCGTTGGGGCCATTTACTTACCGCGGGAACATCAATATCAAGGCGGCTTCCGCGCGCGACCTGCCGTCCCCGTTTACCCCTCCCGCTTCGGGCCGGCCCGACTGCATCATCAAGGCTCAGCAGACCCATGTGGCGACGTTGCCGACTCCTTCAGGGATTGTCTATCTGTGGATGGGCGACCGCTGGGGGTCACGACCGGACGGTACCAAGGGACACGATTTTCAGTATTGGAGCAGCCCACTGGCCTTCGACACGGATGGGATGATTCAACAGCTCAAATGGGAGGACCAATGGAAGTTCAGCCTGTTGCGGAATTAGAGAACCTTAAGCAGATGAACAAATGAAAAAACGATTGTATATCTTAGGGTGGGTCATCGCAATATTGTCAATGTTGCAGATGTCTGTTGAGACTGCGTGGGGGCGGTCGGCACTGATGCCGACTCATTTGAGGTGTGAGTACCGGGAGAATCCGCTGGGAATCGACAGCAGCATCCCGCGCTTGGCGTGGAAGATTGAAGATCGAGGCCAGACGTCAGAGATCAGAGGTCAGAAGCAAACCGCCTATCAGGTGCTGGTGGCGTCCACTCCTGAATTGTTAGCGAAAGACCAGGGCGACCTGTGGGACAGCAAGAAGGTGGCCTCCGACCAGAGCATCCAGGTCGAGTATGGCGGCAAACCGCTGGAGTCGCGGGCTTATTGCCACTGGAAAGTGCGTGTGTGGGTCAACGACGGTAAACCGACGGCTTGGAGCGCGCCGGCATTCTGGTCGATGGGTCTGTTGAAGCGGGGAGCTGGCAGGCGAAGTGGGTCAAGGCGGGTGGCGATACTTCGCCCTGGTTGCGCAGGGAGTTCACCCTAACAGCCGTGCCGGAGCGGGCGACGGTGTTTGTGAATGTGAAGGGCACCAAAACAACGGCACGCTGGTCCGGGCCTATTGCTTTGGTGATGCCAGCGACATCACCGTTCACGGCGTGCCTTTCCAAGGTGCGGCCAATGCTGCCGGTGATGCCGCCCTGTCCGGCTCGTGGGGTGGCGCAGCCGTGTTGGATTACTATCCTGACCCAAGCGATGCGACATACAAAAGACTCGTCAATTCCCTGCTGCAAGCCCCGGCAGACACGACCGGCATCAAACCGACCCTGACCCTCGGCGGGCTAACAACCGGTCATGCCTACCGCCTGCAAATCATCAGCAACGTGCCTCGCAACGGGGTTGTGGAGGTGGCAGGCTGCAAGCATAAACTGACCATCGGCGACGTCAAAACCCCCGCGCTGCTCACCGCCACCTGGCAGGCCACCGGTGGCACGCTCACCCTGCGGTGGATCGCCCAGGGCACACCCGGCACTCCGGTGCATTTCTCCGCCTACGCCCTGCACGACCTGGGTCCGGACAAGACAAATGAAAAATAACCTTATGTTAAATACACATGTTAGAACGTGAGGAATGGTTGCATTATTTGTGACCTCATTGAGCGTGGCTGGCCTGGCGCAGGACAACCCGGTGGTGAGCAAGCTCTTCAGCGACCACATGGTATTGCAGCGCGGGATGCTGGTGCCCGTCTGGGGCACGTGCAAGGCGGGCACCATGGTCACGGTCAAGTTCGGGGCGCAGGAGAAAAGCGCCGAGGCCCACAAGGATGGCAAGTGGATGGTCAAGTTGGATGCCCTGAAAGCCTCCGTCACACAGGCGGAGTTGACGATCACATCGGCCACCGGCAATGCTCCGGTGAAAGTTGCCGATGTGCTGGTGGGCGAAGTCTATCTTTGCGGCGGACAGTCGAATATGGCAATGTCTATGAAAGAACTCAGTGCCAATGACGAAATCGCCAAAGCCGGTTTTCCGCTGCTGCGCCAGTCCAGGCTCGGCGAAGGTTGGGCCGTTTGTTCCCCGGCAACCAACAGCGACTTCTGCGCCACGAGTTACTACTTCGGGCGTAGAATGGTGCAGGAGACCGGCGTCCCCATCGGCACTCTCAACGCTGCCTTGAGTGGCACCCCCATCGAGAAATGGATCGAACCCGAGGGTTTCAAGAGTGAACCTGCCTTGCGCGAGATGGAGATAAAATACATGGCGGGATACTGCTGTGCGTTCAGCTTGGTGCTGCGGCAGCGCAAGATAACACGTTGGACAAGGGGTTTCTCAAGCCGACGGCGTCCGTCAAGAACTGGACTTGGTGGCATTGGATGAATGGCAACATCACCAAGGAGGGCATCACCGCCGGCTTGGAAGCGATGAAGCGCATCGGGCTGGGCGGAGCGCAGATCTTCAATGTTTCCGATGTGCCGGAGGGGGCGGTTGCGTTCATGAGTCCGCAATGGCTGGAGCTGATGCAACATGCCGCAGCGGAGGCCGGCCGGCTCGGACTGGACCTGGGGTTTCACAATTGCGCCGGCTGGACGAGCAGCGGCGGCCCGTGGATTACGCCCGAACACGCGATGCAGACGGTGGTCAGCAGCGAGGCCCGGATCAGCGGCCCGGCCCACTTCGAGGCGGCTTTGCCCCAGTCCAGAGCCGAGCAGGGCTATTACCGCGACATCGCAGTGCTCGCCTTCCCGACGCCGCGCGGTTATGCCAGTGGCAGCGACACGTTCAAGCGCAAGGCAGGATTCGACGGCAGCGACTACCTGCAACCGAAGCCCGCCACGATTCCTGCCGCCGCCTGTGTGCCGCGTGATCGCATCGTGGATCTAACCGGAAGACTGTCGGCCGACGGCAGGCTGATTTCGAGGTCACCGGGCGTTTCCTGTGGGATTTCCGGCGGACCCTCAGCGACCTGTTCGGCGAGAACTATTTCGGATACTTCAGCGAGTTATGCCATAAGAACGGACTCATCTCGGCGGTTGAACCTTATGGCGGAAACTTTGAACAACTCCAGGCCGGCGCCCAGACCGATCTGGTGATGGGCGAGTTTTGGGCCGGCGCTGGCGAGTCGGCATCCGTGAAGCTGGCGGCCGCCATCGGCCACACCCACGGGCGTGCCGTGGTTGGTGCCGAAGCGTTCACCGCCCAACCGGAGAACGGACGCTGGCTCAACTATCCGGGCTCACTCAAGGCGCCGGGCGATTTGCAGTGGTGCGATGGCGTAAACCGCTTCATCTTCCACCGCTATGCGCACCAGCCGTGGTTGGATAAGTTTCCCGGCATGACCATGGCCCAGTATGGCATTCACTTCGAGCGGACCGTGACCTGGTGGGAGCAGGCACGCGCTTGGATGAGCTATTGCGCACGCTCCGAATTCCGTCTCCATCCGAGGTGTGAATACCGAACCGATCCGCTGGGGGTGGATGTGGCACAACCGCGCCTGGGATGTGAAATACTTGCCCACAAAAGGGGGAGGTGTCTGCTGAGGAAATTCTTGCGCCGCCGGGCATCGCCCCCACCATCGCCTGGCACGGTGCGCTTTACGCCGCTGCCAGCGCGAGGACTCGTCGGGATTCCTTGACCCGAAGCAAACCAAACCAAACCAAACTGCGGATGAACCCGAATCGTTCCACGATGACGACGCATGCGTACCGGTCCGACTCCGGCCCGGCAGCGGCATCAACACCCCTATTCCGATCATGTCCACTGCCCTACTGACACCCACCGTGGCCGCTGGAGCGCTCACGCCGGAATTTCTCGCCCAATTGCGCGAGGGTTACGAAATGACTGCGGGCGACCGAGCCTGCCACAACGCGGTGACCAACAATGACGTCAGTTCCCTTGCCCTCAACCGCGACGTGTTGCGCGGCGACGACGGGCACTTCAGCCACCGGATCAAGTCGAAGGGAATCACCCACCAGAAGAAGTCCGGGCGCTGCTGGATGTTCGCCGGCCTCAACGTGCTGCGGCCGCAGGTGATCCGCGAGCACGGCATGGCGGAATTCGAATTCTCGACCGCCTACCTCCAGTTTTGGGACAAGCTGGAAAAGTCGAACCTATATCTGGAGTCGGTCATCGAGTTGCGCGATGCCGACTACCTGGATCGCGACTGGGAGTCGGTGAACAAGCTCACCCTGGAGGACGGCGGGTGGTGGCACTACGTGGTGGGCTTGGTGGAGAAATACGGAGTGGTGCCGGCTGCGGCGATGCCCGAAACCCACTCCGGTTCGCACACCGAGACCCTCAATCACATTCTCGGGCGCCTGCTGCGGGCGCGCGCGGTCCGGATGCTTGAGCAGTACGCCGACGGGGCGGGCCTGGAGGTGTTGCGCGCCGGCAAACTCGCGGCCCTGCGGGATGTCTATCGTTTCCTGGTCATCAACCTCGGCGAACCTCCCGCCGAATTCGAGTGGCGCTACCGGCGCCGCAGCCAGCCGGATGGCAGTGGCGAAGACTCCGCAGTGAACATGCGGACCGTCGCGGAGGACTCTCTCACCCCGCTGGAGCGACACACCCCGCACTCGTTCAGCCGGAAGTATCTNGGCAGTTCGCTGGCTGACTTCGTTTGCCTTTACAACGATCCATACAACGAGTTGGGCCGCCACTATCGATTCAACCGGGCACACAACATCGTCGGCACCGAGTGCATGCACTTCGTCAACATCGACACCGCGCCGATGAAGAAAATTGCGACGGCCTCCATCCTTGCCAACGAGCCGGTTTGGTTCGCGGTGAACATGCACGTTGACCAGTCCGGGGAACACGGGTTGATGGAGCACCAACTCTTCGATTACGAGACGCTCTTCGGAATCGACCTGACCCTCAGCAAGGCCAACCGGGCCCGTTTCCATGTCGGGGGCTCCTGTCACGCCATGACCCTCATGGGTGTGGACCTCGCCAAGGACGGTCAGCCCCGCAAGTGGCTCGTTGAAAACAGTTGGGGCGACGAGAAGGGCAACAAAGGACTCTGGACCCTCCACGACAAGTGGTTCGACGAGCACGTCTATGCCATCATCGTGCACAAGCGCCATGTCCCGCCCGCCATCATGAAGCATTTCGAGGAGAAACCCATCGACCTGCCGGCTTGGTACCCGGGCGCGCGGGGGTGCTGCCTGCCCTAACCGACGCCGGCCGCGGTGAAACCGCCCTGCGAAACCAGTGTCAGTTGAATCGAATCGTCCACTTGACATCCCTGGATGTGGGCGAGGTGAGGCTGATTCTCGCCAGGCCAGCATCTTGTTGCAACGCAGCGGTGACTCCGCCGGCTTGGTCCTGGGCGGAAACCTCGGCTTTGAGCGCCGTGCGGGTGCCGTTGGTGGTGAGGGTGACGACGCGCAATTCATAGGCATCGCCGGCGACGAGCTTGCTGATGCCGGAGAGTTGTTGGGGCCCGGCGGCCCACGTTTCCTCCACGACATCGATGATGCCCTGGGTGATATGTCTGGAGGTGCTGAGCACCTGCGGGTGGGCCGCGAGCGGCTTCACCGCCAGGATCGCGCAGGTTGCGGGCGCAAGGGTCTGCTTGAGGCTGCCCTTGAATGGCCCGCTCATCTTGTTAGACCAGTATTCATAGGCGACGTACTGCGCCTGGTCATCGAGGCCGATGTTTGCCAGGGGGCGGTCAACGCTCAACTCTTGCTTGTCATCCCAGTTGAACAATCCCACCACATCGCGGCGGACCGCGCTGCGCGTATCGGTGAGCAGCCAGATGCCCGGGATGTCCGCCTCAAACAAGTCAACCGGCCGCGGCCGCAGGGGATGCGACGGCATGGTGCGTTTGAGGAGATCGACGCGCTCGGGAGTTAGATCCGGATACGAGTCGCTGCTGGCGCTCAACTGGCCGCTGAGGGTCACCCACGAGCAAATCGACCTGGCCTGATTGATAGGCAGGCTGGCTCTCACATACAATGGATCAGGATCGTTGTACCAGATGCGGCCGTGCAGATGATAGTTGCGGGCGCCGTAGGTGGGACCGGTGCGGATGCCGCCCCAATTCGGGCCGTTGTCCGGGCCGATGCGCATGGCGTCGATGAGACCGAAGGGGCCGCCGTAGCTGCGCATGTTCTGTGGCGCACAGCAACCGAGGATGAAGGTGTCTTTGCCGGCGGTTTGCCGGATGAGCTTCAAGCCGTCGCGATACGCCTCGATGTTGGTTTTGTCAGGATTGTGCAACACTGCATCGCCCATTTTGTCATCCTTGTAGGCATCGTTGACATAACAATGGTTCACCGCGGCGCCTGAACACAGGCCGTCCATTTTCAAATAGCCATAACCCCACTCCTTGACAATGCGCTGGATCTCATCTTGCAGGTAATGCAATACCTCGGGATGGGTCATGTCCAGCGCCGTGCCGCCCCAGGCGCTGTCATGCGGCTTGCCGTCGTCGCGCTTGACAAACCAGTCCTGGTGGTCCTTGTACCACGGGTCATCGTAGGTGCCGGAAAAAGGCATCAGCCAAATGCCAGGCACAAGTCCTAGCGCCCTGATCTTGTCGGCCGTGGCCTTCATCCCGGAGGCATACGGGCCGTCGGGCCGGACCCGGGTGAAGTTCTTGCGCGGGCCGTTCTTGGATTGGCCGTCCTGCCAGCCGTCGTCGATCTGGACCACCGAGAAACCATAGGGCGCGAAATTCTTTGCCGCGAACTCGGACTGTAGCGGCAGTTTCTTCTCGTCGGATGAGCCGCAGTGATACCACGTGCAATAGACAGTCGGCAAAGGCGGCAGCTTGATGTCCAACACCTTGGCCACGGCATCGGCCCAGGCCTCCATGCCGAGCCGGGCGTCATCGAAGTAGCCGAACGCGAAGGTTTCCAACTCCTCGGTTTTGCTAGGCGCGAGGCGCAGGCGGCCGTACTCGACCTGGGCGGTGAATTGCGGGTGCTTGTTGTTGAGGCCGGCGAAGGCGACGCCGCTGCCGCGAGCGGTGGTGATCCAACCGCCCACCACGCCATGGCGGGTTTGCGGATCGACGATGACCTGCCACATGTAACTGCCCTTGTTGTCCGCCAGATTGGAGATGCCGCCGGTGCCAAATCCCTTGAGGGACTCCGCGGGCTTGCCGAGATCCACGTCAATGGTGGCAATTGGAATCTTGTTGAGCACCTTGACATCGTTGCCTGTGTTAACCACCCGCATCTTGATCAAGGCAAATGGGAGACCGGGGAAAAGCATCACCTTGCCACCTCCGTTCGGGTCGGCGATCTCGATGGCCTCGCCCTTGCCGAAGGTGGCATCATTCACCGCGGCGACCGTGCCGGATCCGGCGGCACCGGCCAACGAGGCCACGCCGAAATTCCTGTGGCTCTTGGCATCGGTGAGCAAGAGCTTTCCAGAGTCATACGTCAGTTTGACGTTCTCGTTGCTGATGGTGACGGCCGACTGCGCCGCATGGACCGCAGTTGCGGAACACACCATGAGCGCACACATCTTGAGGATTCGAGCGTTGTTTTTCATAAGGGTTGCGAAGTCGCTTGCCGCCGAGACTACCCAAGTGGGCCGCGATGCCAAACGATTTGTGTGGATTTGGGGCAATCGAGCATGAGACACCTTCAGCGTCGCTCCTAAGTGTTGGTTCACGGGACGTCGACGTGTCTGTATTCAAATTTCTGCATCGTGGCGATTGCGCAGGTGATCATGGTATCAGCCGCAAGGATCCTGTGGAGGTCATTGGTGGAGAGTTCGAGGATGGCGAGGCGGTGCCCAGCCAGATTTTGCTGATAGCGGAGGCTCTGATCCGACGTGATAAACAAGTCGAATTCTGCTTCGGCCAGTTGCAGAAGATCGCCGTTTTTGGTACCACCCCAGCCGCGCTTTTGAACGTTGGTGCAGTCATGGCCGGCTAGCAACCTCCGCATCGTCCAGGGAACGCACTCGTCCAGCAGGATTTTCATGCTGGAGCTAACAAGGCCGCTTCGGAGCACTCCAGCACGTTGCGGGCCATTTCAAGCGTGATGGAGGGGAAGCACTCCAGGAACTCGTCCAAGGAATAATTGGATTCGAGGTAATCGAAGAGGGTCTTCACAGGGACACGGGTTCCCTTGAAGACAGGGGTGCCTCCGAGGATGTCAGGGTGGACCGTAACCAGGTCAGGCGTATTCATGGCGGGGGATTCGGGTTGCGGCTTGCGGCACGATGGGGACAAGCACTCGTCTCCCCGTGAAGCTACCCGCATCGTTCTCAGTGTCAAGGGCGGAGTTCAGCGCCCACGCGGCTGCAGGTGTTCGAGTGCGTCGTTGGCGATGCGGATGACATCCGGATCCGTTTCGGTGACGAGCAGGGTCTTGATCGCCGCGACGGCGCTCACGTGTTGTCCGCCGTCCAGACCCTGGATCGCCCGCATTCTAACGGTTCTGTCAGGGTCTTCTAGCAGTTGAACCATTCGCTCGCCAACCGGGTTGGAATCCGCCTGGGAAAGGGATTGAGCCGCCTCGGCGCGGATGTCGGGATCCGGGTCATGGGTGAAGGAAAGCAGGAGTTGTTCGGATTTGGTGCTGGAACCGAGTTCGGCGGCTTGTTCGGCATCGAGGAAACGTCCGCTGGGTAGCGGTTGGACAACCTTCAAGATGCTTTCCGCGTCGCCAAGGCGGCGAAGCGAGTCGGCCACTTGCTCGCGGACCTGCGGGTCGGGGTCTTCCGTAAGCAGTTTGAGTTTCCCAAGGATGAAGGTTTCTCTCGGCTCGGCATAGATGGAGCCGCTAGCCAGGAGATCGGTGAGTTTGCTGATCGCATCAAGTCTAACATCGGAATTATGATCCACTAAGCGTGCTGCGAAGTAATCGACCTCTTGTTTCGGACTCACTTGCTCCTCTTCGGAAGCCAGCGTGACGGTGGCAAGCAGGTGGATGCCTGAGGCAAGCTCCAGCTTATCGAGGGTGATGCGGTATTGATCGACATAGAGGAGGAATTCCTTGGGCAGGCTCGGGCCCCGGTCCAAGACCCCGTTCTGCCGGATGTAGGAGAGGAATTCTCCACTCGTGGTTCCGCCGTTAGGCAGTTGGATCGTGTCGTACTCCAGCGGAGTGAATGGTTGCTCGCCGTAGTGCAATTCGAAGGGACTCCCGGGATTGGCAGACTCGAATTCCGAGGGGCGTTCGCACCAGATGGCGAGGGTTTTGTTGTTAGGGAGAATCAGAACGGCGGCTTTGCCGGCGTCGAGGGTGATTTCCTTGGTGAACGGGATGGCGTTTTCGGAGATGGCAATGCGTGGGGCGGACTTGTCGCGAATGAAGTTGCGGATGTGGATGCCGGCATAGCCGACGCAAGCGGCGAGCGCGAGGGTGCCGAGAGCGATGCCCCAGTTGCGCAGGATTTTGCGCCGACGTTTCCTGCGTTGATCCTGGGACCAGTTGGCCCGGTCCACGTCAGAGAACCCCAGTCCGATGAGGGCGACGAGGGTCACACAGATGGCGATGGGAAGTTCAAGCAACAGCAAGAAGAATCCTCCTCCGCTGTCTAACACAAGGCGTGAAATCAGGAGCAGGATCAACCCGGCAAGGACGGAGCGCTTGAAGCGCAGATTTGAGTTCCAACCCACGACAGCGGCAGTTGCCATGGCGGCAACCCAAGCCCCATCGTTGAGCCAATCGCCGAGCGGATAGGGCGGATGTTGCATGTGACCCGCCATGCAGACGTGGTGCAAGCCGCATATCACATAGCAAGCCACGGGGTGTCAGGCAAGCGGCTTAAGCGGCAGTTGGATGCGGAAGGTGGCACCGGGGCCATCGGCGTTGTTGAAGCCCTCGATGCAGCCGTCGTGGGCCTGGACGATGGTCTGGCAGAGGCGCAGGCCGACGCCCATGCCGTTGGGTTTGGTGGTGAAAAACGGCGTGAACAAGCGCTCAAAGGCTTCGGGAGGGAGTCCCTTGCCAGCGTCGCGCACGCATAATTCGACGCTGTGCTCGGCATGCGTGCGGGTGGTGATGAGGACCACGCGCTGCTCCGGCGGAACCTCGGCCGAGGCCTCGATGGCGTTGCGCACGAGGTTGAGGATGACCTGACTAATCTGAATCGCGTCGGCGTGAATGGCTGGCAAGTGCTCGGACAAGTTCAACTCAAGACGAATCCGGGCGTGCTCGGCCTCCGCTTGCAGAAAGGGCAGCACCTCCGCTACCAATGCGTTGAGATCGCGGCAGGCGCGCTTGGCTTGCTCCGGATTGGCGATGGCCCGCAGGTGGTTCACAATGTTGCGCATGCGTACGAGGTCGGCCTCAACGTCCTTGAGGATTTCCGTCGTATCCCCTTGCCGCAACCCAGCGGAGCTGATGCTCTTAAACGCGGCGAGGTTGAGGCCGATGGAGCTGAGCGGTTGGCCGAGCTGATGGATAATGCCGGCGCTGACTTCGCTGACCAGGGCGAGGCGTTGGGCATGGGCCAGCTCGTCGCGCAGGGCCTGCACCCTGATTTCCGCCGCGTGGGCCTCGGACTCATCGCGCACCGTCATAATGCGCACGCTGCGCCCCAGCCACGGGCCGATGTGTGTGCGGGTTTCCGTGGGGAAAATCGAGGCATCCTTGCGCAAGCCGTGCACCAAGGGGTCGCGCAGCGGGGATCGGAGATCCTCCTTGATGACCAAATGCCGCGACTGGGGTGCCACGAATGCAGCCACCGGTTGGCCGAGCATTTCCGCCAACTCATAGCCGTGCATTTCGGCGAACCGCTGGTTGCCGTCCACCAGGATGCCATTATCCACAATGGCAACCCCTTCAAAGGAGGCCTCGGCGAGTTGGCGGAAGCGCGCCTCGCTGTCCTGGATTTCAAGGGTGCGCTCGGCCACCAGGCGCTCCAGCATGCCGCGGCGGTTGAGCTGAGTGCCGAAGCTGATGGCGAACGCGGTGGTGAGAACCAATCCCATGATGGCGGGCCACCAGGCGTTCTGCTGCGAGCGCATGAAAAAGAACACGGGCCCGGCGAGAGCGGTCACGGTGAAGGCCTTGCCAAAGGCCAGAACCGGGCGCTGGGCGGCAATATCGGTGTCCGAGCGGCTGAGCGACTCCCATTGCTTGGCAAGAATCTCGGGTGGGGCGTCCTTGCGCAGGAGCGAGATGCCCAAGAATGCCGAATCGTCCGACGGGGTGGTCTTGAGCAGCGATTCCAACGATAAGTCGGCCACGACGAAGCCCCGCAAGCGCGGCACATCCCCGGCGCTACGAACGGGCTGGAAAATCACCAGACCCTTCCGGTTGCCGGTTGCCGGCACCAACTCGAGAGGCTCGGAAACGGTGCTCAGGCCGCTGCGTGCCGCTGTTTCCAACGCTTCGCGGCACAGCGGCTCGGAGCCGAGGTCATACCCCAGGAGAGGGCCGTTGTCAGCCAGCGGGACCACCTGCCAAACCGGAAAATACACG
>TBL_comb47_HYPODRAFT_10005934_pt1 | contig 13406 bp, 9 predicted proteins | sample TroBogypolimnion_40_FD_10682 | JGI IMG/M metagenome (IMG submission 10682)
AAATCGTGGGTGCTGAATAAAATTGTTAAAGAAGAGGATATCACCAATATTAAAAGTGTCAAGGTTGTTGAAAACGGTCCGGTAAGAGCTTGTGTTGAGACAGTGAAAACATGGGGCAAATCAAGGTTTATCGAACGCACCTACATCTATCGTTCCTATCCGCGCGTCGATTATGATATGGAGGTGCACTGGCTTGAAACAGGAAGCGATTCTACCGATTCTCCTATGTTAAGAGCTATTTTCCCAATATCCGTTACTAATCCTGAATTTGACTGTCAGGTTCCCTTTGATGTAGTTGGAAGGCCGATAGATGGTAAGATTCAGGGCAGAGAAGCCCCCTGGTCCCAAAGGTCAAAGGATGCCGGTTTCTTACCAACATGCGCTGACGGACAGGAAGTACCGGCTCAAAAATGGGTAGATGTTACTGATGGGAAAGTTGGTATTGCACTTCTGAATAAATCAAAATACGGTCATTCGATTCATAATGGGGAATTGCGATTAACGTTGATGAGGGCAGCTGGTTCTCCCGATTTATATCCAAATCTGGGTAAATTTAATATTAGTTATTCACTTTTCCCGCATACTGGCGATTGGAAAAATGGAGTTTGGGCTGAAGGCGAAGATTTTAATATTCCCGTGTATGCAGCAGAACCACCATCGATGGCACTTGTTAAAGAGCAAGCTAAAAGAAGACCCGAAGAAGCTTCATTTTTCTCAGTATTCCCTTCAAATGTTAAAATGACAGGGGTAAAACAATCTGAAGAGGGTGATGAGCTTATCGTTCGTTTTGTCGAGATGGAAGGGAAAGAAACTTTAGCAAAAATCAACCTGCCGGTGACGGCAAAAACCGTCCGGAGACTTAACATTATTGAGTTCCCGCTGGAGAATGCCGCAACACCTGAAATTCAGGACAAGACTGTCAGCCTGAAATTAAAACCACACGAAATAGTCACTCTTGGAATTAAGCAATAAAATATATGACAAAAATGAATGAAAATAAAAGAGAGATGCTCCGATATGTGGGAGACTTTAGCCAATTATTTGGAATTAAGGAGTATATCCTTGTTGACGGGAAAGCCAAAGGGGTCAGGGCTTACGATGTAAAAAACGGTTCAGGACTCGAATTTACGATCCTTGCAGACCGGTGTCTTGATATTGCCGGATTGTCATTCAAGGGAATTAACTGCAGTTACATTGCAAAAGCTGGTGTAGTAGCACCTGAATATTACGACGAAAACGGTGTCGGATTCCTGCGCAGCTATCTGGCAGGGTTCCTCACCACTTGTGGTTTACGGAATGTTGGCTCTCCCTGTGAAGAAAATGGTGAGTATTACCCCCTTCACGGCAGGATGGCAAACACCCCTGCAGAGCAGGTGAATGCTTCAACCCAATGGATTGATGATGTTCCTGTTCTGACTATCAGCGGACAGATGCGCGAGGCACGTCTTTTTGGCGAAAACCTGGTCCTGGGAAGAAAAATCATCTCGAAATATGGCGAAAACAAAATAACCCTTCAAAACACCGTTGAGAATCTGGGTTTTAAACGGGAGGAGCTGAATCTGTTGTTTCACTTTAACATGGGGTATCCGCTGCTCGATGCCGATTCAATTCTTGTCACTCCAACAGCCAAACTTATTCCGAGAGATCAGGAAGCAACAAACGGTGCTGCCATCTCAGGCGAATGTCAACCACCCACTCCGAACTATGCAGAACAGGTCTTTTATCATGATCTATATTCAGACAAGGCTGGCGATACCTGCGTTGCTCTGATTAACAAGAGACTCGAAATCGGTGTAGTTCTTCATTTCAGTAAAAATCAACTCTTCAATTTTGCCCAGTGGAAGCAAATGGGCGAAGGGGATTACGTGATGGGGATGGAGCCCTGCAACTGTTATGTTGGAGGCCGGATTGATCCGCGAAATGCGGATGTAAAGGAATACCTTGAACCGGGCGAAATCCGAACCATTGATCTGACCATCGAACTTCTGAAGGGGATGGAAGAGATTAATACGATGATTGGAAAGATAAGTAATTTGCAGTAAACAGAAATAGATTATAAAATACTATAAATTAAATTGTTAATTAATTCAAAAGACTGTTTAAGTTAAAAGATAATTACTGTTTTTCTTTGCTCCTAGGGTGCCAAATTTTATTGACCCCCAATAAAATTGGGAGCGCAGAAGTTAACACAAAATACCAACCCTGAAAAGGGTTGAACAAAGGTGAAATATTTAAAATTCAACCCTTTCCGGGTTACGGTTTGTGTGGTTATCTTCACCCCCGGGCTTTGCCGAGGGTCATTAATATTAAACCACTTCGTGGTATGGCCTATAAATAATACAGTTACTTACTCCTGGATTTTTAAGTAGAGTTATATAATTGAATTGTAATTGATTAAGGTCAAGTCGTAAAAAATAATTCAAATAAAAATAGAAAAAAAACCGTATGAAACGCAGCGAAATAAATCAGATTCTTGTTGATGCCAAGGCATTCATGGCTCAAAAACAATTTATCCTGCCCCCTTGGGCCTATTGGAGTGTTGATGATTGGAAAAAGAATAAGGAAGATACCCATGAAGTTATTGAAAACATGCTTGGATGGGATATCACCGACTTTGGAAATGATAATTTTAGTAAACAGGGTCTTCTTCTTTTCACTTTACGAAACGGAAATTTTAAGAAAGACAAAAAACCGTATGCCGAAAAAGTAATGATAGTGGAAGAGTTGCAGGAAACTCCAATGCACTTTCATTGGAGTAAAATGGAAGATATCATTAATCGCGGGGGCGGAAATCTGGTCATTGACTTGTGTGACTCAGACGAAAATGAGAATTTCTCAGACAAGCCATTTACTGTAAAAACAGATGGTGTTGTCCGCCGATTGCAATCCGGTGATTCGGTAATTCTGACACCTGGTGAAAGCATCTGCCTCGTTCAGGGATTATATCACCGGTTTTATGGAGAATCGGGGAAAGGCAAGGTATTAGTAGGAGAGGTGAGCGCAGTCAACGATGATGCAAATGATAACAATTTCAATCCTCCCGTAGGCCGTTTTCCGGAAATAGAGGAAGATGAAGCCCCGATCCATTTGCTGGCATCAGATTACAAGAAATTCCTGTAAGGGATGAGCAGAAAAATAATTGTGGCAGGAACAGGTTGTGCCCTTGCTGACTACTTGTATACAGGCATTCGCTTTAGTACTCCATTGTTCTTAAAATACCTTTCCAATCAGGATGGGGATGGAGGTCTGGCACCAGGAAAACTCGTTTTTACCGAGGAACTGGAGAAATTCTCAGGGGTTCCTTATTCAGAAATCAGCCATGAACTTACCGGTAGCCAGTCTCCTGAGGCTGTAAATATTGGCGGACCGGGTTTGGTTTCATTGATCAATGCTGCCCAGCTACTTCCCCGGGATGATTTTGAGGTCCGATTTTACGGAGGTACTGGGAATGACAGGACGGCAGATTTTATTGAAAATATGGTCAGTAAAACACCTCTAAACATTGATCATTATCACCGGATTTCAGAAAAAAGGACACCTTTTACAGATGTGCTTTCTGATCCTACTTATGACCATAATCATGGTGAGCGCACTTTTATAAACAATATCGGTGCAGCCTGGGATTATACTCCGGAACTGTTGGGTGATGATTTTTTTGAAGCTGATATCGTCTGCTTTGGGGGAACAGCGCTCGTCCCTAAGATTCACGATAACCTCACAACTCTGCTTACCCGCGCGAAGGATAGAGGTTGTCTGACTGTGGTCAATACCGTTTTTGATTTTCGCAATGAGAAGAGAAATCCGGGCCAGCCATGGCCACTGGTCGATACTCATGACGATTTCAGGTTGATTGACCTGTTGATCATGGATTGTGAAGAGTCACTGAAAATCAGTGGCAAAAAGTCGATTGAAGAAGCTGCACAATATTTTGTGAACCTTAATGTTACAACCCTGGTCATAACTAATGGTGCGCAGGAGTTTTACGTTTTCTCGAACGGAAGATTATTTGAAAAATCGGAATTACAGAAACTTCCGGTTTCCCAAAGGGTTAGCCATGATTTTATAAATAATCCTTCCTCAAAAGGGGATACCACGGGATGCGGTGATAATTTTGCCGGTGGAATCATTGCCTCATTAGCACTTCAGTTAAAAGCAGGAGAGGTTGGAAAACTAAATTTGATTGAAGCCATTGCCTGGGGAGTTGCTTCCGGTGGATTTGCCTGTTACTACATTGGGGGGACATATATTGAGCATGAAGAGGGCGAAAAGTACAAAATCGTGGAAATATTTAAATATCAGTATATCCAGCAAATTTCAGCAAAGTGATTGACGATTACCACAATAAATTAGTCCTTTTCGGCGCCGGTAAAATCGGTAGGTCATTCATTGGCCAATTGTTTAGCAGGGGAGGTTTCGAGGTGGTCTTTGTGGACGTTTTTAAACCGGTCATTGATGAGTTAAACATACGTCATAGTTACAAAGTTATTGTTAAAGACGAAGTTGAATCTTTCATTACCGTAAATAATGTCAGAGGAGTTTATGGCGGTGACGAAGAGGCGGTAATTCGCGAAATTGCAACAGCCCGGATTTTGGCTGTTTCAGTGGGATTCCACGGACTAAAGTCTGTCATGCATTTGATAGCTAAAGGATTAATTAGACGTTTTGAACTGCCTGATTCAAAACCGCTGGATATAATTATCGCTGAAAACCTCAGGAATGCCGCAGAATTTATCCATTCTGAACTTGAAAAATATTTGCCTGAAGGTTTTCCACTTGACGAAACAACAGGTTTGATTGAAACCAGCATAGGGAAAATGGTCCCCATCATGCTGAAAAAAGAGATGGAAGCAGACATACTTCAGGTTTTTGCGGAACCATACAACACGCTGATTCTCGATAAAAAGGGATTCAAAAACCCTATTCCGGCCATTGAAGGGCTTGCTCCTAAAGAAAATATGAAGGCCTGGGTCGACCGGAAACTGTTTATTCATAACCTTGGACATGCTACAACGGCCTATTTAGGCTTCCTTGCACATCCGAAATCTATTTTCCTGTGGGAAGTTTTATCAGATCTAAACATTAAACAGCAGGTTCGCGAAACCATGCTGCAGGCAGCCAATCTCATGTTTAAAAAATATCCCGATGAATTTACACTGGAGGCCCTGACAGAGCATACCGATGATCTGATCCGGCGTTTTCAAAATAAGGCGCTGGGTGATACAATCTTTAGAGTAGGATGTGACTTGCAGCGTAAACTTAGCGCTGAAGACCGTTTGGCCGGGGCAATTCGCCTTGCTCTGAAGCTGAATCTTCCTTATGATCTGATTCTTTATGGATTGGTTGCCGGTTTTCATTTCAGAGCTATCGACGAAGCTGGGAATCTTTTACCTGCTGACAAGGAATTTGCTGCAATTTATGCCAAAGGTGTTCCGGAGGTGATGACTGCAGTTTGTGGATTTGACCTGGTCGCAGATCAGCGTTTAATTGCCGAATCTGTTTTGATTGATCAATCTATCCTCTACTGATTCACATTTTAAAACTTCAACTTACAAATGAAAAAATCACTTTTCCTGTTCATTTCACTTTTCGCCTTCTTTAACACCTTCTCTCAGGACAATTCCTCAAATACCGAACGGATGAAGTGGTGGCGCGAAGCCCGTTTCGGGATGTTTATCCATTGGGATATGTCGAGTGTCGCAGGAACCGAAATCAGCTGGTCGCGGCTGGGTCCAAAACCACTCGACGGCTCCTGGGGTGCCCCAGCCGGAACAGGAGGTGATTCAATCTACGACAACCTGTACAAACGATTCAATCCGACGAGATTTAATGCAAGGAACTGGGTCGGAATTGCCAAAGATGCTGGTATGAAGTACCTCGTTTTTACAGCGAAGCATCATGGTGGATTCTGCATGTGGGATACAAAATACACAGATTATTCTATAATGAACACACCCTACGGGAAGGATATTATCAAAGAACTGTCTGCAGAATGTCATAAAGCCGGAATCCGGTTTGGGATTTATTACTCACCTCGCGACTGGCACCATCCTGACTATGGAATGGGCGATAACAGCAAGTATGAAACCTATATGACAGGGCAACTCAAAGAATTGCTTACCAATTACGGGCAGGTGGATATCGTTTGGTTTGACAGTTTTGGAACGGGCGAATCGATTAAATACTGGCATGCCGATAAAGTCCTGGATCTCGTTAGAACTTTGCAGCCACAGGTAGTTATCAATAACCGTTGTAGCTTCTTTGGTGAGAATATCCCGTCGCTGCAGGCTGATTTTGATACCCCTGAGCAAAAAATAGGGGCTTACCAACCTAACCGGAACTGGGAATCGTGCATGTGTGTGGTTGAGGCTCCAGGCGGCGGGTGGTCGTATCGCAAGGATGGCAAAGTCAAATCATTTGCAAAATGCATCAGGAACCTGGTCAGCTGCGCTACCGGTGATGGTAACCTGTTGCTCGATGTTGGTCCGGATTCGTCTGGCGAAATACCTGCCGACCAGGCAAGCCGTCTCGCAGAAATAGGCGACTGGATTAAAACGTACGGCGTTACAATTTATGGAACACAAGGGGGTCCCTTTCGGAATGGAAAATGGGGTGGTGGTACATTTACCGGAAATAAGGTATATGTTCACCTCTTTGAATCGGCTCCTGATACTGTAAATTTACCTGCTCTGAAAGAGAACCTTGTAGGCGCGAAAAATCTTTCATCTGGTAATGTCAAAGCAATCATCGCAAATGGCAAAATCAAGATAATAAGCTCTCCGATCGACCGCAATTCCCCCGATACCGTAATCGAATTGACCTTTGATCGCCCGGTGACCAGAATAGAAAATTAATAAAACAGACGACCTAAAATAGTTAGAATTTTCAACCATGAGACAATTTAATCTAATCCCCTTTTTGTTCTGCAGCCTGAGTATATTTGGTCAGAATAATCAAAATAAAACGGTCAATTTATCGTTTCCGGCTGAAATGAATTGTATTCCTCAGCCCTGTTACCGCTTTCGTAGTGATGGCAAGCCAGGAAGGGAAATCATCCTTGATTTTAAAGGGGGAAAACTTATGGGAACAGTTCAGATCGAAGTGAACACCAATCAGATAACCGAAGCTACTGAATTGTCACTTCCTGCAGCTGGTCAGTCCACCTGTCGTATTTTGCTTCCGGCCGGTATTGGTGTGAAAAAAGAATCTAAGGTTACCCTTGTAATGCGTCAGGGTAAAAAATCGCTAAAAAAGTCTTTTGCTGTACCTCCTATGCGCGAGTGGACGGTGTATATCTATCCACATTCACATGTCGATATTGGCTATACGAACACACAGGCGAATGTCGAGATCCTGCATAAACGGAATATCGATGAAGGGATCAAACTTGGTGAAGTGACCAAAAACTATCCGGAAGGGGCCCGTTACCGGTGGAACCCTGAAATCACCTGGCCGCTTGAGCGGTACTGGCAAACAGCAACTGCCAATCAGAAAGAGCGGGTAGTTAAAGCCATTCAGGATGGCTCGCTGTGTATCGATGCAAGCTATTTAAATTTGAATACCAGCAGTTGCTCCGAAGAGGAGCTATTTCAGGTTTTGCGTTTCAGCCGGGAGATGCAAAAGCTGACCGGAACGCTGATGAAAACTTATCAGCAGATGGATATTCCGGGAATATCGTGGGGGCTCATTCCGGTGATGGCTCAGCAGGGAGTCCGGTATATCATGGCCTGGCCTAATGGCTGCCGTGCCGGTAATGAACACATGGTGGATGAAAAACCTTTTTGGTGGGTAGGCCCCGACGGAAAGTCAAAGGTGCTCTATTTTCAGCCGGGTGGATATGCCAACAGCGGCAGTATGGATAAAGGTGGGACGACAGGCAGACCATGGTTTGGGCAGCGCGATGCAGATAAGATTCCTGCGGTCATCAAAACGGGCAGCGCAAATGTCGATTTTTCAAAGGCTCTTGTGAAGCGTGAACGACCCGATTATCTTTACAATTATTATGTCGTATCGTGGTGTTTGTGGGACAATTGTCCGCTCGATGCGGATGTTCCCGATGCCGTAAGAAAATGGAATGAACAGTATGCCTTTCCGCACCTGGTAATTGCCGGCGGAACTGAAATTATGCAGATGATCGAGAAGAATTATGGGGACAAGCTTCCCACAGTCAAAGGTGACTTCACCGAATACTGGACTGACGGACTTGGGACTGCAGCCGGACTTACCGCGATTAATCGTAATGCCAAGGAGCGTCTGGTGCAGACCGAAACCCTTTGGACGATGCTCCGGCCGGGAAAGGGAGCGCCAAGAGCAGAATTTGACGAAGCGTGGCGATATATCGCTTTGGGTTCGGAGCATACCTGGTGTGCCGAAAATCCAACGGAACCATTTTTCCAGGATGCGATATGGAAAGTAAAACAAAGTTATTTTCATGCTGCGGACGACCGCACTCAGACGTTGTTTGAAGAGGCGCTGGCACCGGCGACTGACCGGTCAACCGGAGCATTGGGCCCGGCTGAGGGACCTTCCGGAGGCGGGATTGCAGTAATCAATACCCAATCATGGCCACATGGTGGTCTGATTACCCTTTCCAGGGCAGAAAGCCAGCGCGGCGACCGCGTTACCGATAGTCAGGGAAAAGATGTGCTGTCACAGCGGCTTTCAACCGGTGAATTGGTGTTTCTGGCTTCGGATATTCCTGCACTAGGTTCTGCCCATTTCCAGGTTATGGCCGGCAAAGCGTTGTCGGCAGAGGGGTGTAAACTGGCTGGAAAAACAATAAGTAATCAACAGCTTCAGGTGAAGGTTGATCCCGTAACAGGAAATATTACCCAGCTTCTAAAAATAGCCACCGGAAAGAATTTTGCAGATGAAAAAATAAACGGAGGGCTTAACGCCTTTCGCTGGATGCCTGGTGACAGCGACAATGCCCGGGCCGATTCGTCAATCCAAATATCTGTGGTTGAATCGGGTCCGTTAGTGGTCGAACTTCGGGTAAACTCAAAGGCAACTGCCTGCCGTTCATTATCGCGCTCAGTCCGCCTTGTTGAAGGAGAGCCCTGGGTCGAGATTTCAGATGTCGTGGATAAACTGCCCTTACCAGCCAAAGACGGAATCCATTTTGGATTTGGCTTTGATATTCCCAATGCGATAACCCGGGTTGATATTCCCTGGGGGGTAATGGAAGTGGAAAAAGATCAGCTGCCCGGCGGTAACAGGAACTGGCTCACGATGCAACGGTGGGCTGATCTCTCCAATGATCAGGAAGGAGTAACCTGGTGTTCGCTCGATTCCCCATTGATGGAAAGTGGTTCGATGACCGCTAATCAGTCGGGAACCTGGAGCGGAGAGCGGAAACCGTGGCTTAAAAAGCTTGAACCGGCCCCTGCAATCTATTCCTGGGTGATGAATAATCACTGGTTTACCAACTTCCCATTGACACAAGATGGTCCGGTGACTTTCCGCTACCGGATCCTGCCTCACGGGGTTTATAATGCCGCTGCAGCAAACCGTTTTGGGCTTGAACAGGCGCAACCTTTGGTTTCGTTTGCCGCCAAAAATAACCCCATCTCAAAACCGTTGTTTGCCATTGAAGGATCGTCGGCTGTAACTGTCTCGATATTAAAATCACCATCGGCACAAAATTCAGTTATCCTTCGACTGCGATCGGTATCAGATAAGGATGAATCGGTGAAATTATCCTGGCCTGCCGGAAATCCGTCTTCTGTAAACCTTTGCGAAACAGAAGAGGTGGCAGGTCCTAAAATCAATAACACGCTTTCCGTGCCGGCTAATGGGATGGTGACTTTAAAAGTTGTTTGGTAACTCATTAATAGATTAAACTTTACTCGACTCTTGATATGATAAAAATTGATTAAATTTGTGAATCTGATTTTTTTGCCATGGACAAACCAGTAATAAATATTGACCCCGATATTTTTGGCGGAACCCCTGTATTCTTTGGAACCCGAGTTCCGATTAATAATCTTTTTAATTATCTGGAAACCGGCGATTCAATTGAGGTTTTTTTGGAAGATTTTGAAGGTGTAAGTAAAGATCAGGTTGTGACAGTTCTCGAGATGTCGCAGAAACTGATTGAAACTTCAACAAACATTCTGAATGAAAATTTTGCTTGATGAATGCGTGACAAAGCGCCTGAAAAACTATTTTCAACAAAATCTGATAGGTATCCCGTTATAATAGTCGTTTTAAATAGTCAGACGAGCAAAATTGAAGAACTGGTAATTTTTTACCATCCTTCAAATCACAGGTTCCAAACTTTCAGAAACATAAGGCATATATAATTTAAAATTAGGCATTTATAGAAATTTATTTAATTTTTAAAAGGATTATTCGGGGAAAGGGGAATCTTTGATATCCCCCGGGATCGTAGGGACATGTTAATTCTAAAAAGCTTACATCCGAGTTAACGCCCATTAAACATTTTAAAAGGAGGGTTAAAAATAAAACCCGATTGTATGACTTGCGTCAGTGACAACCGGGACTACGATATAAATATACCAACAAAAACTTATTTTTATTCTAATACAGAAATAATTTTTGATGAATTATACCGACTTTGAAATAGCTTTATCAAAACCTAGAATCGGAAGATTTCTTTTGGCAGCCAATGGTGATCAGGATAATGCATTATATCTTTATAAACAAAACATTCAACTTTCACAAACGCTATTTGCCCTTCTTAGCATTTTTGAGGTAATGCTACGTAATCAAATTGACCAATATTTCAGGAATCACTTTAACGACAATGAATGGCTTAAAAATAACTGTGACCAAGATGGAATCTTTAGCCTCCCTTCTTTTTTTAAATTTGGCTTTGAGACAAGAACTAAAATTCTAACCACATATATACAATTAGGCAAGCGGTATACTCATGACCGACTCGTGGCAGAGCTTAGTTTTGGCTTTTGGACCTATATGCTTGCCCCTGTTCAGTTTGCCGCTGGCGGACAGGGATTACATAAGATTTTTAGATTCCGGCCTAAAGGGACAACCCAAAAACTAATCTTTAACGAACTTGACGAAATAAGAATTTTAAGAAATCGAATTGCTCATCATGAGCCTTTGTGTTTTAATAAGCGTCATAATATCTCAGCCACTTCAACTAATATGGTTTATGATTATATCATTAAACAAACTATATGTCTTGGTTTTGATCCTGACAAACTGTACATGGGACTTGATGAGGCTAAAATGATCATTAAATCCATTGAAAAAATGAAAAATTAAAAGATGAATTTCGAACCGAACTATCATCATCTGCTCCAGGTACTGAATAACCAACGGCCAGACAGATTGCCTTTGTATGAGCACCATATCGATGCCCCGTTTATCTCTAAAGTGCTTGGAGAAACCATTTCATCAGAGGGATTGAAAACCCATGAACTTGAAGAGTATTATCGCAAGGTTATTGGCTTCTGGAAGGAGATGACCTATGATGGCTTCGATTTCGAAGCGGCAATCTGCGATATTCTGCCAGGCCATGGGGCAATTATGGGTGGAATGGCCGGACCTATTCAAACGCGGGAAGATTTTAACAACTATCCCTGGGACGATATCCCCCGGATATTCTGGGAAACCTATACCCCCCATTTTGAAGCTATCCGGAAAACATTACCTCTTGGGATGAAAGCTTACGGAGGTTGTGGATACGGGATCTTTGAAGCAAGCCAGGACCTGGTCGGATATGAATATTTATGTGTGATGCAATGTCTGGATCCTGATCTTTTTGGTGACATCTTCAGGAAGATAGGGGATCTTTGGGAGTTGTTATGGACGGGTGTGATCGAGAAATATTCCGATATCTTCGTTTTTTTCAGGATGGGGGATGACCTAGGGCACAAAACATCCACATTGCTTGAACCGGACATTATACGGCACCATATTTTTCCTCAGTATAAAAAAGTGATCGACCTTATTCATCAATCCGGGCATAAATTTCTTCTCCATTCCTGCGGAAATATCTTTCCTCTGATGGAGGATATTATTGAATTGGGAATTGATGCCAAACACTCTAATGAGGATCAGATTGCTGCATTTCCGGTTTGGATTGAAAAATACAGTGACCGTATTGGCCTCTTTGGCGGTTTTGATCTGAATCTGTTGGTTCTTGAAAAGCCTGAGGTAGTTCGTCAGGTAGTCTTAGACAGGGGTGCCCAATACCGCAATACTGCCAAGGGATATGGTCTTGGATCGGGTAATTCAATTCCTGGTTATATTCCCGTTGATGGTTTTATGGCGATGATTGAGGCAGTGAAGGAGATCAGAATAAATGAGTAATGCATTAATGGTTAATGCTCAATAGTAAAATAGCTAAGAAGAATGTTTCGATGGTCATTAACCATTATCGCATTATCAATTAATTATTAACGCATTAACCATTAACTAAAATGACCCCTAGAGAGCGGATACTCACAATCCTTAGCGGTGGAAAACCCGATCAGGTTCCCTGGTGCGGGGATCTGGATTATTGGGCAAATTCGCTGATCAAAAGGGGCCTAAAACCAAAAGGATTTATCGCTTCTGATGACTATATCCGATGGCATCACTATTTGGGAGTCGGATTTTACTTGCAAGGGTACTTCCCATACAAACAGGTCCTCACTAATTGTTTGGTAAATGAGTGGAATGAGGGGTTTAAACGCTTTAAGGAAATTATTACACCGGTTGGTTCAGTGCGCGAATGCTGGGAATATATTCCTACATCTTTCTCGGAAGGTCCTGTTGAGCATTTTATGAAATCGGGAGACGACATTCCCGTAATGAAATTTATTTATCAAAATACCCGTTTTGAACCCGATTATGAATTTGCCAGTCTGCGGTTGAAACAGGTTGGAGATCAGGGCGTCGTTCTTTGTTACCTTCCTAAAAGCCCGTTTATGCACCTGCTTGCCCTGGAAGCAGGTGTTGTCTCAGTAACCTTGGCAGCCCTTACAATGCCGGACGAATTTAAGGAGTTGCTGGATACCATGAAAATTGCCTTTGATCAGGCAGCCCAAATTGCACTGGACAGCCCGGCTGAGGTCTTAATGATACCAGAAAACCTCTCTTCAGAGATGGTTGGTCCCGAATTATTTCAGGTATATATGCATGATTATCAGACTGAATGGACAGGAAAGATTAAAACAGAAGGTAAATACTCTTTTATTCATATCGACGGAACATTGGGCGGACTGATTCAGCAGGAGGCTCAGGTTGGTTTTACGGTACTTGAAGCTTTGACTCCCTATCCGGTTGGTGATTTAAAATGGGAGGATCTTGCCCAAATCTGTGGAAATTCCGGGAGTATCCTTTGGGGTGGAATTCCCGGAGTCTATTTTACTGCCAGTGTAAGTGATAAGGAATTTGACCGGCATGTAAAGCACCTTCTGTCTATCATGGTTAAAGAA
>TBL_comb47_HYPODRAFT_10005935_pt1 | contig 13405 bp, 11 predicted proteins | sample TroBogypolimnion_40_FD_10682 | JGI IMG/M metagenome (IMG submission 10682)
TTTTGCGTGAGGTCAGACACCCCGACAGCGCTCAAGATCATGAAGACGATCAGTTGCAAGCCGCTTTGAGAAAACACGATGAATTGCATGAGGCTTAAACACAGGCCCGCCAAGACCAGGAAAAACACGGTGTAACGGATGGGGTAATAGGTGTTGATTCGCTCAAGGATCATGGTGTGGGCTCGTTCATTCAGGGGTTCAAAGAACATGGGGAGGGGGTAGGGCGGGTGTCGTCAAAGGCTTGCTTTGAGTGTAATGCAGTCTTTGTCACCCGTCGATGACCACGATGAGGCCCCGTTTGATGGCCCTGCCCATGCCGAGCAGTCTGGGCATCCAGAGGCCATGATCCATTCAACGCAAGGGTCATGGGGTCATCAACCCATCTGGCCATCAGCTCATCAGGCAGAAACTTGGCCGTCGTGCCCAACCTGCACAAGCGCAGCGTGAGCGCCAAGGCTGTGGCTGGGGATGAGTTAAATTTTCTTGAGCTTATCGGCCAACTTGTGTCTGGCGAGGGAGGAGACCTCAACCCGAAGTCTGGCCACCGACAGTTGCTTGTCTGCGGTGTGTTGAACCTCGTCCAAGTGACTCAAAATTTGTACCCGCAAGGACTGACTCTCTTCTTCGATGGCTTTGAGTTGGGCGCGCAATTGGCGTTGCTGCTCCATGCGTTGGCTGAGCAAATTGACCTGGGTCGCAATGGTCTTCCAGCGCTTCGAGAGTTGATCCTCCACGGGTTGCCTCAATTGATCAAAGAGCTCCGTGATCAAGGGGTCATCCCCAGTGTGGGACCGTTGTGCAGGGGTGCTTGCGTGGCTTGGAATTGGGTTTGAGCGCTGGCCTTGTGAGGAGCGCGAGGGTGTTTGAAAGTCTTGATGGGCGTGGGGGCCGCTCGTTTGAACCCCCAGCGAAGACGGTCTGCTGGGCGCAAGTGTGTCGGCGGCTTGGATGCCTTGAGCGTCCAAGGATTCCCAGCCCACTTCGGGGGTGTACTGCTTGAGGCCTTTGAAGGCTAGAAATTGATCTTGGTTCATGGTGGGCACTTTCCTCCAGCGTGCATCACCCGTGGGTGTGCGGTGCAGGGGTGGATGGTTGGTGGGGATTCAAGGCCAGGTGCTCACATCTTGGCTGTGTTTTGTCGGGTGAAGCGTTTTAAGAAGTCGGGAATGGCCATGGAGACCACCGATTTGGCTTCGGTGAGGGACTCTTGGGCTTTGCGCTGGCGGTGTCGGCTCAAAATCGAATAGGCCGCTGACGGTGGCGTGGTGGCCAACACGCTCGGTGTGGGCCTGGCCGGGGTCGCGACCAATTTGTCCAATTGACGCTCACCGCTCATCAAGGTCTTGGAGACCAAGCGAGTCTTGACGGCGTTTTGCAACTGGTCTTGGGCCTGGGAGGACATGCGGATGTCTTTGGCCGCCACCACCGCTTGAGCGAAGGACAAAAACGACTCGCCACAGGCATCGGGCAAGTCCATGAGGTAACCCTGTTCATACATGTCGCGCGCCGACTGACTCTCCAGAATCGGAGGAGCGAGCATGAAGCTCACGGGGAAGCGTTGACGGGTGAAGATGTTGGAATTGAGTTGTTCGGAGAGCACCCGAGTTGGGCAAACCAAGAGGGCAGGCGACTTGGTGATGGCCGAATCAAACACCCAGCGGTGACGGCTTAAAAAGCCAGACGTGGCCGCGAGTTCGATTTCTGACACGGAGGTGGGGACCAAGACCATGTCAAACTCAAACATCAACTCACCTGCGAGGGCGTCGGTCCATGTCAAATCGGCCACCACAATGTCGTGGCCTTGCACGGCGCGGCGCAAATGCATGCGCGCTTCAAACACAGGACGGTTGCCCCCCATTTCAATGGGCAGCGTCAAGTGTTGCACCAACACACCCACATTGGGCGCTCGCCTGAGCCAATTGCTCGAAGAACCATGCGGATCCCAGTCGATGAGGGTTGTGCGCATGCCCAGTTGGCACGAGAGAAATGCTGACAAATTGGCGGCAACGGTGCTCTTGCCCACGCCGCCTTTTTGACTGGTCACCAAAATTTTGAATGCCATGGCTTTAAAAACTCCAGGAATTTTGTTGAATCATGCACTGATGCGCATGGAGTCATCCCAAGCCCATCCATAAAATGAAAAACCAAATATCGATGCCCGGGAGAGGGATCGTAACGTTTTAGTTGAATAAGACCAACTATATCGTTGTTCTTAAACAACTTATTGGCCTGCTTTGATTTTTGAAGGTGCAAAACCACGCAATCTCTTTATTATCATATTATGAAATATGAGCACTCCATCCTCGAGAGATCAACAAAAAGCAAGGTCAAACCCGCTGTGCGCGGGCCATTAACGCGAATCAATGGAGGCACTCCAGCGCTCGTCCCAGTCGTGTTGTACCCCATCCAAATCGCGGCGTTGGCGTTTGGTGGGGCGACCTTGTTGAATGCTCGAGGCGGGGTCTTTTGTCAAGGCGTGCTCACTGGCATTTTTGGCGCGCAGTTCAATGCTCTCGGGTGTTTCTTGGTACAGGCCTTGGGCGGTGCTGGCGGGTCCGCGCATATTGCTCAAGCCCAATACCACCACGGTTTTGAGCTGATGGCCTTGGCGCATTTGCACGACATCGCCAGGCTTGATTTCTTTGGAGGGCTTGGCCGTCGTCTCATTGACATGGACTCGGCCTTTGATCAGTTCATCGCTGGCCAAGGTTCTGGTTTTAAAAAACCTGGCGGCCCAAAGCCACTTGTCAATGCGCATGGTTTAAATTGATTCGGAGATGATTGGTGCGGGCTGAAGGGGCAAGTGCGTGTCTCGGGTATAACGTGCATCACGTGCATCACGTGCATCGCCTGATTCAGGGGCGTCTGTTTAGATTATAAGGATTGAAACTTGAAGGGTGAAATCAGGACTCACCGCCGTTCTTGGAGTGCCGACTCGATTTGCTGAAAAACACTCCGCCATGGATGGGGCTCGAGGGTCTGCGGCGAGTCTGCAGCGTATGGAGTGTCTGTAAAGCTGTGAGGCCTAAAGAGTCTCATGCTGGTGTACCAAGGGCTGTCGCTGCGGTGGTGCAACCACCTCCAATCGCAGCTTTTGGGAATCATGAGCCAAGTCTCTTGGCCCAGAGCGGCACTCAAATGCGCCACACTGGTGTCCACGCTCACGACCCTGTCTAAGTTCTGGATCAGGCCGCCCGTTTGCTCAAAGTCAGTCAAGGACTCGCTCCAACTGCTGATGCCGCCATGCGTTTTCATCAAAGCGAGCTCTTCTTCACTTGGCTCCTTTTGCAAGCTGATGAAGTCAATACCTGCTGGTAAAAATGGCAACCAGTCCTCCAAGCGACAACTTCTTTTGTCATCATACTGATGTCGGGGGTTGCCCCGCCACACAAGCCCAACACGAGGATGTTTTGGCGTACCAAGGCGCTCGCTGAATTGGGCGATGATGGGCTCGGGCACCTTTAAGTAGGGGTCAGGGCGCAATTGGGCCAGGCTCACAATGCCCAGCCGCCAAGGCAAAGACAAGAGGGGCAAATGGGTGTCAAAGTGCGGGGGGCTGTCGCCTGCTTGCGTCCATTGGTCTACGCCAGGTAGAGCCTTGAGCACGCCCATCAAGGCCTGGGGCACCTCAAACACGACCCTCGCGCCAAAGGCCTTGAGGGCAGGCACGAAGCGGCTGAATTGAATGGTGTCGCCCAAGCCTTGTTCATAGTAAATCAAAATGGTGCGATTTTGCAGCGAGGCTTGGCCATCCCACAAGGGTTTTGGGTAGTGCCTTTTGATGCTGTCAAAGTTGCTCAACTTCCATCTCCACTCGTAAAGCGGCCAGCCTTCTAAAAAGTTGCCTTGTGCCAGCAGCAGCAGGGCCTTGTTCCAGTGCGCGTCGGTGTCATGGGGGGCCAGCACCAGCGCGCGGTCATAGCACACACTGGCCTCATCGAAGCGATGAAGGTCGGTGAGCAAGTTGCCCAAATTGGTGAGGGCAAAGCGGTTGTCAGGTTGAAGGCTGAGGGCTTGTTGGTAACACCACAATGCGCGATCGATTTGGTTTTTCTGCAGCAGTGCATTGCCCAAATTGTTGTAAGGCTCGGCGAACTGAGGGTTCAATTCAATGGCTTTTTGATAGCTCTCAATGGCCCCTTCCCAATCGTTGAGGTCCTTCAAGACGAGACCTCGGTTGGTGTAGGCCTCGAGGTAATTGGGTTTGAGCGCAATGGCGCGTGCATAATTTTGCAGCGCCAAGTCGAGGTTCTTGAGCTCGTGGTGAATGACCCCCAAGCTGTAAAAGCCCTCGGCATAATCGTTTTGCAGTTTCACCACTTCCTCGTGTGCAAGAAGTGCTGCGTTCAAGTCGCCCAGTTTTTGCAGGGCCAAACCCTTGTTGTAAAGCGCATTGATTTGATCAGGCGCCAGCGCCAAAGCCCGGTCAAAGTCCATGACGGCTTCAAGCCAACAATTCAACTCCAAGTCGATCAAGCCTTTGGAGAAAAAGTAAGCACTCACTTGGTCATTGAGGTCAATCGCTGCATTGAGACTGCTGAGGGCCAGCGCAGATTTTTTTTGTTCATGCAGCACCAAGCCTCGGTGGTAAAGCGCCACGCTGTCAAGGGGGTTGAGGTCAATCGCTCGGTTGAAGGATTCCACAGCACCCTCCAAATCGTGCTGCTGGGCCAAGGCGTTGCCCAAATTCAAGTGGGCCAGGGCAAATCGGGGATCGATGCAGAGGGCAGCCTGGTAGCTTTCAATGGCCTCAGACCAGCGCATCAGTTTGATCAAGACATTGCCGCGGTTGTTGAGTGAATGCGCATCTTGGGGGTTGAGTGCCAGTGCAGCATCGTAGTATCTCAGTGAAGTGGACCAAAGACCCAAATGTTGAGTCACTTCGCCCAAGGCGTCAACACATTCAGCGCCATTGGGGTCTAGCGTGTAAGCCTCTTGAAGGCAAGCCAACGCCAATTCCCATTGGCCCATGGCTTTGAGCAATTGACCTTTTTGTGTGTAGAGCATGGGCTCTTGAGGGTCGATGACCAAGGCTTGGTTCAAATGCGCCAGTGCCGCTTCCAAACGCTTCGTGTGCACGCCAATCACGCTCAGCATCACGTGGTATTTGGCCTTTACGGGTGGCCGCATCAAAAGGGTGTTGAACACCTCCTCGGCTTCCTGCCAAAGACTTTGCGCCATCAAAGACAAACCCCGTTGAAAGAGCGGATGGTCTGGATCAAGTGCGGTCAGCGGCGACTCGGGTGTTGACATTGTCTATGGCCATGAGGACATTGGAGTGGCGTATCGGTGTTGGAGTCCTCAGACGCGAAAGGGGCTCGATGGACAGAACGCCAATTGTGCACAAAAAAGAAACACTTAAACGCTGTGCGGCCCTTGGCGTGGAGACAGGTCTGAGAGGGTGCCCGCTCCTAGCTTATGGCTCATGGCTTTGGCGAAACCACGCGTGGGGTCACCGTCAAGATTGCTTTGCCCGATGTGACCACGGTGCCATCGGTGATTTGAACGGTGGCGTTGCGGTCGTCTTTGGTAAAGACCATCATGCTGGTTTGACCGCGCACAGTGCTGAGCAGTGTCCAGCCTTGCTTGGGGTACTGCTCGAGAAAAAATCGGTAGGCGATGACCGCATCCTTGCCCACATCAAGCGTGATTTTACCAACCCATGTGTCCCCTGAGCCCAAGATCAGGGTTTGCTCATTGATCATCTTGGCCCCAGCGGGCAAGGTGTTGGGCGCCAAACCTTCAAAAACGCTGCTGTTCAATGCTTGCTGTGGAGTTTCGTCCAGCGACGTTTTGGGTGTGCTCGAGCAGGCCGTGCAAAGCACCACCAAGGACAACACCAAGACCCGTGAAGACGTGAAAAAGGAAGGTTTCATGCAATGAACAGTGGGTTGAACAATAAAGCCTGTTGAGGGTATTCTCCATGAACAGGGCCGTGGGTGCAGTATAGGGGATTTGTGCCAAGCCCGAATCGATGCAGATCCGTCCCTTGGAGAGCACCTTGAGTTGAATGCGCCCTCAGGGTTTGAGCTGGGTCACACCCCCCATATAGGGGATCAACACCTGCGGAATCACCACACTGCCGTCGCTTTGTTGGTAGTTCTCTAAAACCGCCACGAGGGTGCGACCGACTGCCAGTCCTGAGCCATTGAGCGTGTGGACAAATTCGTTTTTTCCCTGCGCGTTTTTAAAGCGCGCTTGCAAGCGTCGGGCTTGAAACGCCTCACAGTTCGAGACCGAGCTGATTTCACGGTAGGTGTTTTGAGCCGGTAGCCAAACCTCCAAATCATGGGTCTTGGCCGCACCAAAGCCCAAGTCGCCGGTGCACAAGGCCACAACACGGTAGGGAAGTTGTAATTTTTGCAGGATGGTTTCTGCATGTCCCGTCATGGCGTGCAAGGCCTCTTCGCTGTGATCGGGGTGAACAATTTGGACCATCTCGACCTTGTCAAACTGGTGCTGGCGGATCATCCCGCGCGTGTCACGCCCATGCGCCCCCGCTTCTGAGCGAAAACACGGCGTGTGCGCGGTGAGTTTCATGGGCAACTCGTCCTCGCTCAGTACCGTGTCGCGCACAAAATTCGTGAGCGTGACTTCACTGGTGGGAATGAGATAGAGGGCGTGCGAGTCCGGGGCGCCTTCACCATTGCCCACGCCCCCATCTTGCCCACCTTTTTTGGCGGCAAACAAATCCTCTTCAAATTTGGGCAGTTGGCCCGTGCCTTTGAGAGTTTGGGCGTTCACAATGTAAGGCGTGTAGCACTCGGTGTAGCCGTGCAATTGGGTTTGTGTGTCGAGCATGAACTGCGCCAAGGCGCGGTGCAACCTGGCCAAAGGGCCTTTCATGACGGTGAACCTTGAGCCTGAGAGTTTGGCGCCAGTTTCAAAATCCAGTCCCAAGGGCTCGCCCAACTCCACATGGTCTTTGGGGGTGAAGCCCAATGGTTCGGCATTGGTGCCGAGCCCGTTCGGGCTCCAGCGGCGCAGTTCAATATTGGCCGATTCGTCTTTGCCAACGGGCACCTTCGGATCGGGCAAATTGGGCACCAAGGCGAGCAAGGTCTCGAGCTCAGTTTGAATCACTTCGAGTCGAGCGGCGGAACGCTCCAAGGCATCCTTCAGATCGGTGACTTGCTCCATGACCTGGGAGGCGTCTTCGCCCTTGGATTTCAGTTGACCGATTTGTTTGGACAAGGCATTTCGCTGCGCTTGAAATTGTTCGGTTTGGGTTTGTAGGGTTTTGCGCTCGTTTTCCAAGTCCTGATAGTGGGCGATGGACAAAAAAGGCTGGGGCGACTTGCGCGTTTCCAAGCGGGCCACCACATGGGGCAAATCACGGCGAAGTAAGTTGATGTCTAGCATGGCAGTTTTTGGGGCGTTCGATGGTGGTAAATGGGGTCTTGGGGGCGCATGGAAGTCATCGGTGTGAGCCGTAGGGACGAAGTCCTTTGGGTAGGGGGAACTTCACAGTTTCTTGCACACCACTCAAGTGACGCACACTCACCGCTCCTAACTCTCGCAGCTTGGCAATGACGGCTTGGATCAGCACATCAGGCGCCGAGGCGCCGGCGGTGAGGCCCACACGGCTGCGTCCATCAAACCACTCGGCTTGTAGCTCACTTGCGTCATCGACCATGAAGCTGGGTGTTCCAAACTTGGCGGCCACGTCACGCAAACGGTTGGAATTGGAGCTCGTGGGGCTGCCCACCACAATGACCACGTCGACTTGCGGGCTCATCAGTTTGACGGCGTCTTGTCGGTTTTGTGTGGCATAGCAAATGTCTTGCTGTTTGGGTGAGCGGATGGCGGGAAAGCGGTTTTGTACAGCGGCCAAAATGTCGGCCGCGTCGTCCATGGACAGGGTGGTTTGGGTGACCACGGCCAAGAGTTCCGTTTGTCGAGGGTTGACCAAGGCGACTTGCGCCACATCTTCCACCAAGTGGATGCCCTCGCTCAGTTGTCCCATGGTGCCCTCGACCTCCGGGTGACCTTTGTGTCCAATCATGATGAATTCGTAGCCTTCTTTGGACAGTTTGGCCACCTCCACATGCACTTTGCTCACCAGTGGGCACGTGGCATCAAAGATGCGAAAGCCTCGGGCCAGGGCTTCTCTTTCCACCGACTTGGGCACACCATGGGCACTGAAGATGAGGGTCGCTCCAAGTGGGACCTGGGCCAAGTCTTCTATGAAAATAGCCCCTTTGATTTTGAGATCATTGACCACAAAGGTGTTGTGAACGATCTCATGGCGAACATAAATGGGGGCACCAAATTTGTCCAAGGCTTGTTCAACAATTTCAATGGCACGGTCGACTCCCGCACAAAACCCTCGGGGTTCGGCCAAGAAGACTTCGCGGTCCAATGTTTGTAAAGTCATAAAACCCCCAACACCTTGACTTCAAAGACCACCGCATGGCCAGCCAAGGGATGATTGAAGTCAAATTGAACGGCACTCTCGGACACCTCCATGACGGTGCCAGCATAGTGGCCTTGGCCATTGGGGGTGGGGAACTGCACCACGTCCCCGACCGTGTAGACCTCCAGCGGGTCACCGAGCTTGGCAAGCAAACTGCGCTTGACCCACTGCTGCATCTCAGGGTTCTTGGGGCCAAAGGCGTCTGCAGCGGCAATCTTCAGGGTCACATGGGCGCCTTCTTCAAGGCCCAGCAAATGGGACTCCAAGGCCGGTGACAACTCACTTGACCCCAGGGTCAAGGTGGCCGGTTTGTCGTTGAAGGTATTGATCACGTCTCCTTTGCTGCCTGACAGCCGATAGTGCAAGGTGACAAAGGAGTGGGCATCAATTCGAGGGGTCATGGTGGGATCGAGCCCAGTTCAGGCCCATTCAAAAGTAGACTTGCATTTTAGGTCTGATTTGTCCTGAATTTTATGGAAATTTTGCGCCTCCCATGGCCAAAAATCCAGTACCAGGTTCCCCCTTGAGTCCTTGGCGCCAGTGACTGCGACTCGGCCAGGCTTGGCAAAGCCTGCAAGGCCCGCCAGAGTTCGGGTGTTCAAAACGAGAAGGTGTGGCCCCTTGTCCTTCACGATATGATGCGAAGAGATTACTTTTTTAAATCCAGCCCGGGGCCACAAACTTGAAAGCGAAATCACTTTCCGACTTGGGTCAACTCAAGGAGGAGATCCGCCGTCAGCAGCAATTGGATGCCGAGCGGCGTCGCCTCGAACTCGAAGAAGAAAAGCTGCGCCAGTCGCAAAAGAGTCTTTTTTTGAAGGCGGTGGGTGAAGTCTCGCCCATCCAACACGGCACGCGCGTTCGCCTCAAAGCCCCGCCACCGGCTCCCATCGCTTTTCAGCAAATCAAGGACGACCAAGACGTTCTTCAAGAGAGCTTGAGTGACGAGTTTGACGCATCGACCTTGCTTGATGTGGACGACCAGTTGAGTTTTCGCCGACCCGGGATCGGACTGGATGTGACCCGCAAGTTGCGCACTGGGGGTTGGTCCATTCAGGGCCAAATTGATTTGCATGGTCTCAGGCGTGAACAAGCCCGGGAAGCTCTCAATCAATTCGTGCGAGATGCCTGCAAAACCGGTTGGCGTTGCGTGCGAGTTGTGCACGGCAAGGGCCTTGGCTCGCCTGGCAAAGAGTCTGTTTTGAAGGCCAAAACCCAGGCGTGGTTGGTGCAAAAAAATGAGGTGTTGGCCTTCGTTCAGGCCAAGGCCTCAGAAGGTGGCGCCGGGGCTCTCGTGGTGCTGCTCAAAGGGGCCTTGTAAAAGAAAGCCAGCCCAAAAGGCTCATTCATGTGTTGCGCATCCAGTCAGCTGTTTTGAAAAAACTTTGAATAAGTTGGTCTTTTAGGCTTTCCTCGACGTCAAGCTCGGTCATGGCTTGGTGCATGCACAAAAGCCACTGGTTGCGCTCCAATAGACCAATCTTGAAGGGCAAGTGACGAGCCCTGAGCATGGGGTTCCCCACCTTTTCTTGGTAAAGGCTTGGGCCGCCAAGCCAGCCTGACAAGAACCAAAAAAGACGCTCTTGAGCGCGTATCAAATCGGGTCCATGCACCGCTCGCAGTGCCCGGTAATCTTCAGTGTCCATGAGTCGGTAAAACCGCTCGGTGAGTTTTTGCACGACGGCCTCCCCGCCCAAGCGTTCGTAAAGCGAGATGGGGGTGGGTGTTGCTTCGGGCTCAGGGGTCATGGTGGGATGATCGCGGGTGTTCAAGCCTTGTCATTTTGCACAAAACTTAAAAAGGTTGTTTGATGGCCATCACAAAGCAATCATTTTTTGGATGCAGACACGCCTTTTTCTTGGATGATCAAAGCGTTGCGTCTCTAAGGGTTTGCACAACTGAATTTTTCAAGACCCCCTTCAGGCCCCAGCTCCCGGCCATCCAAGCCAAGATGGCGCCCACCAAAACCCCTTGCAGCAGCAAAAAGGCATTGGGAGACCAAGGGAAGTCAAAGACATATTGGGCCAAAGCGCCGCCAATAAGCCAGGCCATGGCGCTCGATAGAAATCCTGACCAGGCACCCATGGCGAGGAGCTCCGTGCGCTGCACGTGAATGAGCAGCGTTTGGGTGGCCCCCAAAGCACGCAAGATGGCCTGGTCGCGAAGGCGCTCGTTTCGAGACAGGCCAATCGCTGCCAATAAAACGCCCAGACCCGCGGCCAAGGTGAAGCCAAACAAGGCCTCAATGGCCAAGGTGACTTGGTCCAAGACGGATTGAATTTGCTCGAGTGTGGCGTCCATGTCCACTTCTGTGATGTTGGGAAATTGACGAATCAAGGCGTTGTCAAAGTGGTTTTCTGGGGGCGCACGAAAAGACGCAATGAAAGTCAAAGGCACATCATCGCGCATGTCGGCGGCGTTGAACATGACAAAGAAATTGGCCCGCATTGATGTCCAATTGACCTCACGAATCGAGGTGATTTCCCCCCCATGTGACTCACCCGCGACATCAAAGACCAATCGGTCGCCCAGATGAAGCCCCAGGGTCTTGGCCATGCCCGCTTCCACGCTCAGCCCTTTGGGGGATTTTGCACTCCAAAGGCCTTGAGTGATGCGGTTGTGCTCGGGGGCATGGTTGGCAAAGGACAGGTTAAAGGAGTGGTCAACAAGACGGCGTGCTTGATCAAGGCTGTAATCTTGTGCTCGGACAGGGTGATCATTGATGGTGATCAAGCGCCCTCTGAACATGGGGTACCAATCCAAGTTGCCCACTTGGTGTGCTCGAAGGTAGGCCTGAAAGGACTCACTTTGTCCTGGGGACACATTGATGACAAAGCGGTTGGGCGCGTCTTTGGGGGAACTTTTTTGCCAGCTTTGGATCAAATCGGTTCTTAAAAGGACCAAGAGCATCAAGGCCAACAAGCCCACCGACAAGGCGCTCACTTGCAGCAGTGTGTAGGCCGGTCTTGATGTCAACTGGCGCAGGGCCAATGTCAGTCCAATGGGGAGAGAGATTTTTCTCTGGAGAAAGAGTAAAAGTTGTACAGCGCCCCAGGTCAGCAGGGCAAACACCAAGATGGCCAGTGCAAACCCGCCCACCACCAGGAAGCCCAATTTCAAGTTTTGGCTCACCGTCAACATGAGCGCAGCAAACCCGCCCAATCCCAAGGCCAGCACCCCGAGCGTCAAACCTTTGGGGGGACCCAAATCGCGGCGAATGATCCTCAGGGGTGTCACGCGAGACAACTGCATGATGGGTGGCCAACCAAAGGTCATCAACAAGGCAAGGCCTGTCGCCAGACCTTGCCACCAAGGCGCGGCTGAGGGCCAAGGCAGATCCTTTTCCAAAAGACCCGTGAGCAGTTCAATCAGGCCCAAATGCATACCAAAACCCAAGACCAGCCCGGTAACGGACGCGAGCAGAGCCACTGCACCAAACTCGATCAAATAGACTTTCTCAATGCTCGATTGGGTTTGACCGAGCACGCGGTAAAGTGCGCAGTCGTTGAGTCGCTTCATGGCAAAGCCTCTGGCCGCCAAGGCCACGGCCACAGCGCAGAGCAAGGCACAAAGGAGGGAGACCAAGTGCAAGAAAGCGGCGGCCTTGTCCAAGGTCGCACGCATCTCGGGTCGCCCGTCTTGAAGGGTCTCGAGCCGTATCCCTCTCATGCGGGGGTCACCAAGCTCGGCATTGAGCCAGGTTTGGTATTGCGCCAAACGGTCTCTCGAGCCGGCCAGCCCCAGTCGCCAATTGATGCGTGAGCCTTCAAGCACCAAATGGGTGGCGGGCAAGTCGAGCACATTGATCATCACCCGGGGAGAGAAATTCATGAAGCCTGAACCTTTGTCGGGTTCATCTTCGATCACGGCACAGGCACACAAAGTGACATCGCCCAGGACAATCTTGTCACCCACTGACAATGACAAGAAGTCGAGCACACTGGGGTCAACCCAGGCCTCGCCGGGCAAAGGTCTCCCCTGGTGTTTGGGGCTTGTTGATCGTGTCGCTGTGCCCACGGGGGTGGGGTCACGCAGTTTCATCACGCCTTTGAGGGGGTAGCTCTCTTGCACGGCTTTGAGGGAGACCAGGTGTGTGGCCGCATCCACCGCTTGGGCTGAGCGTGCCATGGTTGAGAGTGTCAAAGTTTGGGACAACTGAAGACCCAAGGATTGGGCCTGGTGTTTGAATGCCATGGGCACTTCACGGTCGCTCACCACCACCAAGTCACCCCCCAGGAGTTGGGTGGCATGGGACTCCAAGCCACGTTCGAGTCGATCGGACAAAAAAGACACCGAACTCATGGCGGCAACACCCAAGCAGACCGAAAAAAAGAGCAGTTTGAGCTCACCCGAGCGCAGATCTCTCAAGGTCGAGCGCAACGCTGTTTTAAAGGCATTCATAAATTAGTTGGGCTTGCGGGTTTAGGGCTTGTCGCTGCTGGGCAGTCCCAGTGGCATCACCAAGCGGTGTGTTGCGCTGTAGCACAAAAAGCTCTGGTGCAAGGCGCGCCCCAGGCAGCACAAATCCAAATTCTGGGCGAGTTCAAGGCCCATTTGGGTGATGCCGCTTCGAGAGATGATGATGGGCACACTCAATTGAGCGGATTTCAAAATCATTTCGCTCGTGAGTCGACCCGTTGTATAAAAAATGGGCCGAAAGTGCGGTTGTGCAGTCCATTGGGGGTTCATCCATAGCCAACCCGCCAGAGTGTCGATGGCATTGTGGCGCCCCACGTCTTCGACGGACATCAAGGCCTGGGTGCCATTGAACAAGGCACAGGCGTGGACCGAGCCCGCCGACTTGTAGGTGCTGTCTTGGGTGCGCGCTGTGTTCACGATCTCGAACACTTCATTGCGATCAATCGAGCCTGGGGGCAGGGTCATTTGCTGGAGTTCTTCAAACAAATGACTGTAGAGGCTGCCTTGGCCGCAGCCTGAGGTGATGGTGATGGAGGGCTGGGGGTGGCCAAGAGAATCCGCATCCGCATC
>TBL_comb47_HYPODRAFT_10005937_pt1 | contig 13402 bp, 6 predicted proteins | sample TroBogypolimnion_40_FD_10682 | JGI IMG/M metagenome (IMG submission 10682)
TTTTTTTATCAAACACTTTTCCTTTAATAACCATTTCTGAAGCTTCTGTTTTCTTTTCAGTTACAACCGGAGTTCCTGCATTTACAATAGTAATTGCTGCCATAAAAACAAGAGCAAATAATATAACTTTTTTCATTTTTTTATTGTATTAAAATTTTATGCAAAGATACTTCAAGAAAGTGCTTTAACATCAAAATTAGGGTTAATTAAATATTAAGATTTATCTGTTTATGTTAAGTTAATGTTAAGCCTATTATACTATAAAATGAGATAAATTTTTCAGAAATATTATCTTTTAAATTTATATAAACTTGTTAATTCATAATATGATATAACTGTACTATTATTAAAGCAAAAGGCACATCTACTTGAGTAAATGTGCCTTTTGTTTATAAAGATATTGTATTAGCTATTCTTGATTATCCATTCATTGAGATAAGAAACTCTTCATTTGATTGCGTAAATCTCATTTTTTCTTTAAGAAACTCCATTGCTTCCAATGGATTCATATCAGCCAAATGATTTCTTAAAATCCAGATACGTTGTAAAGCATCTTTGTCGAGTAATAAGTCATCACGTCTGGTACTTGATGCAACTATATCGATAGCAGGATAAATACGCTTGTTAGATAACTTACGATCTAACTGAAGCTCCATATTACCTGTACCTTTAAACTCTTCAAAAATAACTTCATCCATCTTTGAACCTGTTTCAGTTAAAGCAGTGGCAATAATAGTTAATGAACCACCATTTTCGATCTTACGAGCCGAGCCGAAGAAACGTTTTGGTTTGTGTAAAGCACTAGCTTCTACACCACCCGACAGCACTTTGCCCGAAGCAGGCGAAACAGTGTTGTAAGCTCTTGCCAAACGTGTAATTGAATCCAACAGAATAACCACATCATGACCACATTCGGTCATACGTTTTGCTTTTTCCAATACAATATTGGCAATTCTTACATGTCTTTCGGCAGGTTCGTCAAAAGTTGAAGAAATAACTTCAGCATTAACGTTTCTAGCCATATCAGTAACCTCTTCAGGACGTTCATCAATAAGTAAAACTATCAAATAAACTTCAGGATGATTAGCTGCAATAGCATTAGCTATCTCTTTCAACAAAACAGTTTTACCAGTTTTAGGCTGCGCAACAATTAAACCACGCTGACCTTTACCAATAGGTGTAAACATATCGATAACCCTTGTTGAAATGGTAGCACCGTTATGCCCTGTTAATTTAAACTTTTCTTCAGGGAACAATGGAGTGAGGAAATCAAAAGGAATCCTATCTCTAATATCCTCATTTCTTTTACCATTAACAAGATCAACTTTTATTAAAGGAAAAAACTTTTCACCTTCTTTTGGAGGGCGAATGCTACCTTTAACAGTATCTCCGGTTTTTAAACCAAAAAGTTTAATTTGTGATTGAGATACATAAATATCATCAGGAGAACTTAAATAATTGTAGTCAGATGAACGTAGGAAACCATATCCATCAGGCATAATTTCCAAAACACCTTCACTTTCAACAATACTATCTAAATCATTGAATTCTTCTTTTTTATATTCATGATTTCTGAATCTGTTTTCAGATTCTCTTGTATCAATAACCTCAGTTGGTGTTTCGTCTTTTATTTTTTCTTCAATAACTAAAGTCTCAATATTCTCAACATATGGAGGTATTATTGAAAAAGTTTCTTCAATTACCGGTTTGGGTTTTTCAATAACCTTAGCTTTATCAGCTATTATTGGCTTATGAATGATAACCGGTTTTTGAATAGGCTCAACTATACGAGGTCTTTCATGAACAGGCTCTTTTACTGGAACTTTAATTGGTTCTTTTGCCTTTTCAATAATCTCTGGCTTTTTATTTTTCTTATTAAAGAGGTCAGGCTTAACAGGTAAATCTTTTACTGTATTAGCTTTTTCAAGAATTTCTTTTGCAGGATGTTTTGAAGTAGGAGTAGCATTTGAAGTAGCTGCTCTTTGTTGTTCTTTAATCGGTTTAATGATTTTTTTCCTTTGACGAAATTCTTTTTTCTCTTCTTTCTTTTCTTTTTCCAGTATCTCAGGGCTAGGATTTATAGCCTGATGGTCGAGAATTTTATAAATAAGATCTTGTCTTAAAAGTTTATCAAACTTTGGGATCTTAAGATCTTTTGCGATATCTTTTAGTTCTGAAACTAATTTTTCGTTTAATGCTACGATGTCGTAAATCATGGGAGAATTACTTAATTAATATTTAATTATTGAATTGAGAGGTTTTATGTATTGACAAATTTTTTGCAAATAAATTGTATTAAATTTAAAACTATAAAAAGATTCTAAAAAACTTATACTTGAAGAACAATGTTATAGAATGTAATATTAAAAAATATTGAGATTTAATTCAGGATTTTTTTTGCAAAGATACAATTAAAAATCAAATTACAAATAAAAAATAAAAATAAACGTTCTTTGATAAATATAAAAATGATTAATATCTTTGCAAAATTAATAATAAATAGACAACATGATTCAAAGAATTCAAACAATTTACTTATTTATAGCTTTTTTAGCATCTGCAATATTGTTTTTTAACATACCTTTTGCAGTTTTTCAAATAACTTCACCTGTAAGTGTTGAGTTGCCATTTAATTTAATGTCAAAATATCAAAATGTTACTACTTTGCCTTTATTGATTTTAAACGCATTAGTAGTTGGGTTAAGTTTTGCAGCAATATTACTGTATAACAAAAGAACTTTGCAATTAAGAATAACAATGTTTTCTTTTTTAGCTAACATAATATTCATAATTGTATTATTTTTCAGTGCTGATAGTTTACAGAAACATTTAAATGTAGATGCTACATATAAATTTGGAAGTTTTATTCCACTTGTAGTATTAGTAATGTTAATACTTGCGAGCAAAGCTATCAAAAAAGATGAAAAACTGGTAAAAGATACTGACAGATTGCGTTAATATTATTTATTTAGCTCAATAATTTCAAGATCTTTTATATTTATTCCATCAATACAAAACCTAATAAGTGTAATAACCTGGTGAAAGCCGGATCGCCCGGCCGCACCCGGATTAATATGCAAAAGTTCATGCTTTTGGTCGTACATTACTTTTAATATATGCGAATGTCCTGAGATAAAAAGATTAGGAGCTTCAAGTTTAATAATATCTTTAACTTGTTTTGCATACCTATCTGGATAACCACCTATGTGAGTCATATATACTTTTACATTTTCGCAATTAAATATTAAAGATTCAGGATAGGATGATCTGACGATATGACCATCAATATTACCATAAACCGCCTTTAATGGTTTAAATGCATTCAATTCATCAGCAGTAGCTATATCACCGATATCTCCTGCATGCCATATTTCATTACAGTCAGCAAAAAAGTCATATATTTTGGGATGTACATAACAATGAGTATCCGATAATAATCCTATTTTAATCATTAGTTCTTTAATTTGATTCTTTTAATACGATGCTTTTTTATACTTTTGCAAAAGTTATTAAGCATGCAAAGATAACATTTTAAAGAGTAACGTTTATAAATAATTCTTCCTTTTTATTAATAACATTATATCATAACTAAACATTAAACTATTGAAAACATTAAAATTCAGGATATATCTACTAGCACTTTTGTCAATGTTATTTTGGGGAATGTCGTTTGTTTGGTCTAAAATTGTTTTTGAATACTATCATCCCATCACAACTGTTTTCTTAAGATTACTTATTTCTTCTACAATATTATATACAGTATTCAAGATATCAGGAAAATTAGAAGTAATACATAAATCACATATAAAACTCTTAATATTAACTGCTTTCTTCGAACCATTCTTATACTTTTTAGGCGAAAACTTCGGACTTCAATTAGTTGAACCAACTATAGCATCTGTAATTATTGCAACCATCCCTGTATTTACTTCTTTCTTTGCTTATATAATATTAAAAGAGAAGTTAAATAAGTTAAATATAATAGGTTTGATACTTTCGTTTATTGGAATATTAGTTATGGTTGTTGATAATAAGCTAAACTTTTTATTTTCGCCGAAAGGTATTGCTTTATTATTCTTAGCTGTTTTTGCTGCTGTTGGTTATGGAATATCTCTAAAAAAACTTGCTCATATCTATTCACCATTTTCAATAATAACCTATCAAAACTTAATAGGCTTACTTTTATTCTTACCGTTATTTTTGTTTTTTGATTTTAAACATTTCTTATCAGTACAACCAACAGTTCGTTTAGTAGGTTCTTTATTACAACTTTCAATCTTTGCTTCTTCATTAGCTTTTATTTGTTGGGTATATGTTATCAGGAATTTAGGTGTAAGCAAAGCCAGTATCTTTACTAATCTTATCCCAATTATAACTGCTATATTTTCTTTCTTTATATTAAATGAGATGTTAACTATAAATAAGATCTTTGGAATTATAATAGTATTATCGGGAGTTACACTATCACAAGTTGAAAAATTATTTATTAAATTTAATAAAAAATAATACTTTGATAACTAACTACTGAAGAGAGTAGATGAAATGTTTTTTGATTTTTTTAGAATAAAATGATAGCTAATTAAAATTACTTTATTAATTTTGCAAACCCTTAGAAAAAAAAGGCGAGGTAGCTCAGTTGGTTAGAGCGTCGGATTCATAACCCGGAGGTCACGAGTTCAATTCTCGTTCTCGCTACAGAACTTAAATGTTCATAATAAATTGACCTGTGGTGTAATTGGCAACACGTCTGATTCTGGATCAGAAGAGTTTAGGTTCGAGACCTAACAGGTCAACATAAATAAAAAAAGCACTCTGAATGGGTGCTTTTTTTATTTTAGTGAGGAAAAAAAGGGAGCATTTATCAATTCATCTTATGTTTTCCTATTTATTTACCTAAATATATATATTTAATAAAATTAATTTATACTTGTTAACCTCTCTTAAACAGCTCTATGGACACGTGTCCTAAAATGGCTTTATAGAGTATCAGTGTGTTAGGAGCATCTTTTTTTTTCGGGATGCATGAAAAAAGGCTTTTTCATGCATCCCGAAAATTCGAGGAGATAGAAAAAAGGTTTTTTCATGTTATATGAAAACGTGGGACGAGTGTCCGAAGCTTCGGACAAGCATCCCGAAAAATCGTGTAGCGTGAAAAAGGACTTTTTCATGCTACATTGAAATCAATGTATAGTGTCCGAGCCTTTGGATGCTCTACCCGAAAATAAAAGATGCTCGTCTAAAGGTTTTTTCATGCTACATGAAAATTCGGGACGTGTGCACAAATGTTTATTCTCATGCAATTATAATTCGGGGAATACAAACCAAGGTTTTTATTAATATCACAAAAAATTAGTACCATTAACTTTATGTTATTATTGATACCTCAAAAATAAAAGACATGTAAAATAAGAAAAAAGGACGTTACTTATTTTTTATTGAGATCTCATGATGCATATATTTTATAAACTGCAGCCCTGCCAAGCAATCTCATTACTTATTATACTCAAAAAAGATAGATATATGATAAAGAAAATCAGAGGTTTTAATTTAGGAAAAAGTTTCCCTATTTAGGACAATGTTATATTTGTATATTAATAAAAAACCAATAATAAATTATTTTACATGCTATATGTGAGCGAGATATAGAATTAATTAATAAGAAAGTTTTTATGGTATAAGTATTGTTTATAATAATTGTTATTCTATAAATTATATATTGTATAGAATGATTTTATGTATGTATAAACTTAGTTTTGCTTTGTAAATATATAAGCAAAATAATTAATATATATACATAGATTTAAAATTTATAATAGATTATTGTGTCTATTAAATAAAACTATATTGATATGAAGAAAATAATTTTGCTTTTATTAGGATTAGTAATTTTCTATTCCTTTGATAATGCTAATGCTCAAGTTGCTAAAAACAAGATAGCAGGAGTTTGTTTTAGAGTTGATGACAATCAATCAATTTCAAATTGGAATGACTATGCTGCCTTATTTAGCAAGTATAATTTTAATTTTTGTTTGTCCCAAAATCTGGATTTAAAATTATCAGACACAGCATATCTTAATTTGATTAGAAATCTAACACAACATGGCAATGAGATGTTAGATCATACTCCTTCACATAGTATGGTTTATATAATAATGAAGAATTATTCTGATACGATTGCGTACTCTGGAAATCCTTATGTTCATCATATTACTGGTAAAAAAGTATGTCTTGCTCAAGGTAATATTGTAAATACAACAATGGGTAATGGTCTAGTTGATTTAGTTAATGGCAACATGCTGATAAGTCATAATAATGGTGCGTTTAAGGTAATGGGGACTAATTCAAACCCCTATATTTTTGGTACTTATTTAAGTGGACTTAACAATATTTTTACTTTATATAAAGTTATGAATTTAAACCCAAATGATCCCGATACTATAATTATTAGATCCTATTGGGACGAAAATTTAACGTTGCCTAATTACTCAAATATGACTTTTACTAAACTAAATCAATATGATGTTAAGATTCCAAATGAAATAACACAGATGCTTGCTCAAAGAACGAAAGATGATGCCATTGCTAATAATTTGCCAATTCCCAAAACAATAATTTTACCTGGAGGTCCTTACCCTACGCTTTATGAAAATGATAAAAAAGAGGTATGGGGAGATTTATTTAATTATACTTCGGGAAGTTCTCAATATGATATGTCATTAAAATGTTACAATGAGTATGATCCATTAAAATTAAAGAGATGGGGTGTAACTTGGGGGGACTTTTATGAAGAAAGCACTACATTTAGCATGATTAAAACTACTATTGCTGATAAAATTGCAAGACACTGTGTTCAAATTGGACAAAGTCATTTCTTTAATTTGCTAGGTGGTTGGTCTGGCTATATTAGCAGAATGGATTCATTACTTGGCTGGCTCAATGATAATAATATTCCTGTAAAGACCTATAAACAGTGGACTGCTATTTTATTTGATAGCATACCTAATCCATATACTAATGTTTTTCCTTCGCTTGGAGTTGATTTAGATAAAAATGGTTTACCGGATGGTTATTCAAATTGTAATATTGATAATTCAGATGGTGTAAGTGCAAGTAATTATAAATGTGCTTCTATTAATGGTCTTGGAAATTTATTTTCAGTACAGCTCCTTGCTGGAGTAGAAAAAGGGATGAATAATTTCACTGCTTATACAAAAGGTGCTCCTGGAGATTCAATTCAAATTATTTTCTCTTACTATGGTAATCCTATATGGTATATTAAAAAGATTCCGGCAGATCAACCAAATTGGACAAAATATACTTTGCAATATAATATTCCTGATAGTGTAACATTAGTCTCTGTTTTTTCTTATGTGTCAGATTATGTTTCAGGAACTGTTAAGATTAGTGGAATGGAGTTGCTAAAATATTCTAAACTTAAACTTAATACTATAACAGGGCAAAAGATAAATACTAATAATTCCTTTGAATCGATAGACTTAAATGCAGCAATAATTGACTCTTTATATTTATCTCATGACATTCATTTTAGTCATGGAAATTCTAACAACCTTACTTTTAATATTGATAATAATAATATTTTGTCAATAAATAAAATCAATCCTTTTTGGATTGGAAAAGATTCAGTACTTATTACCGGAACTAATCCTGATAATTCCTCGGATAGTGTGTATGTAACATTTGAAGCTGTGCAACCGGAAATTTGTTATGGAGATAATATCAATTTATCTTTTGATCCTACTGCAAGTGTTATATGGTCTTCTCAGCCTGTTGATATTTCTATGACAGATGTTAACAATAATAATCAAGTAGTATATCCAAAAGAAAGTACTACCTATTTTGCAAATGTTGTTACTCAATCAGGAGATACTAACCTATATCAAATAAATGTAATAGTCCATCAAACACCAACTGCTATTGCTGGCAATAATTTGGCTGTTTGTTATAATGATACTATTAAACTATCTGCAAGTGGGGGAGTGCAATATTCATGGAATAATAGTGTCAAACAGGATGAGTTTTTTCAGGCAATTAATCAAGGGTATTATACTGTTAAAGTAACAGATGAACATGGTTGTTCAGCTAATGATAGTTTATATTTAACAGTTTATCCTATTCCAAATGTTGGAGATTTTGATGCAATATCTTCTATTTGTTATAATAGTTCTTCCTTAATAAAAGTTAATAACACAAGTGGTGCAATAAACTGGCAGGTATTAAATGAAAATCAATGGGATGATATTTCAGATGCTAATCTTTCTACTTATACTACACCTTTGTTAGCAACAAATACAGTTTATAGAATAAAAGCAAGTAATACCAATTGTACTGTTTATTCTGAACAACCCCTAACTGTTGTTGTAAATCCTATTATTACAGCAGGATACATCAGCAGTGCTTCGCAGGTTTGCACCGGATCTCCTGCAACTATTATTATTAATGGAAATAATGGAAACGTTGAATGGCAAGCATCAATTGATGGTATAAACGGTTGGACCCCTATTGGCAATACTGATCGAAATGCAACTACTTTTAATACTTCTCCTGTTTATAATAATACTTATTATAGAGCTAGAGTATATATTAATAATTGTGGTGAAGCTTACACTAATATTATTAGTGTAACAACTAAGCAGCCATCTATTGGAGGTAATATGACATTGGTTTCGCCTATATGCATTGGCAGCAATAGTAATTTGCAATTAAATGCTTATACAGGAAATATACAATGGCAGTCTTCTTATGATAAAGGAAATACATGGTCAAATATAATAACTGCTACTTTGCCTCAGTTTACGACATCATCATTAACAAAAACAACATATTTCAGAGCTAAAGTTATCTATCAGGATTGCCCTTTATCTTACTCAAATATAGATTCTGTTTTAGTAGATAGCCTTTCAATTGGAGGCTTATTATCAGGAGCCATCACAATATGTCAGGGGAACAATGCAACAATAACTTTATCTAACTACAAAGGTTCTATTCAATGGCAACAATCTATTGATAGCCTCAACTGGCAAACAGCAACAGGATTCCCATCTAACAATACATTTAATACAGGAAGTCTTAGTGCATCTACTTATTTCAGAGCTGCTGTTACTAATGGAAGTTGTCAGACATCTATAAGTAATACTATTAAAATTAAAGTTGATTCAATGTCAACCGGTGGGTATGCATTAGCTAATTCGCCTGTTTGTTATGGTGATCCAACTACTGTTTCTTTAAATGCTTATTATGGCAACATTCAATGGCAAATTTCATGGGATAATGCAACTACCTGGACAAATATTTCAACATCTAATATAAGTGGAAAGACCTCTCTGTTGAATCTTCCAAATCAAACATTAACACAATTATATAGAGCCACAGTTAAGAATGGCGTTTGTCCTGCTGTTTACTCAGTTTATGACACTGTTGTAGTAAATTATCATTCATTAGGAGGCACTGTTTTAACTGTTGTTCCAATTTGTCAGGGTAAGACTGCTAATTGTTATCTATATAATTATTTAGGGAGCATTCAATGGCAACAATCTCTTGATACTATTAGTTGGAACGACGTGACTTCGGGAGCTAATGCTACAACATCGACTTACACAACTCCGGTACTAAATAATACTATGTATTACAGGGCTAGACTTACTAATGGAGTCTGTCCGACAGTTTATTCTACTTTTAAACCGGTTGTTGTTAACCCTTTTGTTGCCCCAACTGTCACAATAAATACGATTATTGGAAACAATCCTCAATATATTCCTGCTGATTCTATCGCATTTAATGCAACTATTACTGATGGAGGAACTACACCTGTTTATAAATGGCTAAAGAACAACTCAACTATTGGCACAAACAGTGCAATTTTTAAGTATCTTCCTACTGATAATGATCAGATAAAATGCCAGCTTACGTCAAATGCTTCCTGTTTGTCAACAACCGGTGCTACCTCCAATAGTATTAATATGATTGTTAATAATAACCCCTCTGCAATTACCGGGACTTTAGACGCTGTTACTCCTATTTGTTACAATTCTAATGCATTGCTTCATGTTTCTAATTGTATAGGGAATATTCAATGGCAGCTATTAACGGGTACTACGTGGGCTGACATACCTAATGCTGTTGCTGCTTATTATCAAACTCCTAATTTAACTACTACTACTCAATACAGAGTTGCGGTGAGTTATAATAACTATCCGGTTTTTTACTTTAATCCGCTTACAGTTACTGTGTATCCTATTACTACAGGAGGTGTTTTAACTTCAGTTCAAACTGTATGCAGTGGTTCATCTGTTTCCTTAAATTTAAGTGGACATAATGGTGCTATTGAGTGGCAGTCATCAAATGATGGAATAACTAATTGGATTTCTATAGGTACTTCAACTATTGATAATGCTGTTTTGAATACCTCTTCTTTAATAAATAAAACCTATTTCAGAGCTAAAGTAAGAAATGGGAATTGCGACATCGCTTATTCAAATATAGATTCTGTTGCTGTAACTCAATCAACGTTTAATGGAAGTATCAGTGCTGTTTCTCCTGTTTGTTTAGGCACAAATTCTACACTAACTCTTTCCAATTCATATAATAATATGCAATGGCAAACATCTTTTGATAAAGCCATTTGGAATGATATTGCAGGAGCTACAAATCAACAATTAACAACTAATGCACTTACTAAGACAACTTATTTCAGAGCTAAGATAAATACTCTTGAATGTCCTGTTATATATACTACTGTTGACTCTGTGTTGATTGATAGTTTATCATTAGGGGGATTATTATTAGGAAATACTATCATTTGTCAAGGGAGTATTACTACTTTAAATATTTCGAACTATAGAGGTGCAATACAATGGCAGCATTCTACTGATAGCCTCAATTGGTCTGCGGTGGCATTAAACTCCGTTAATAATATGATATATACCGGTTATCTTAACACTACAACCTATTTTAGATCATCTGTTACTAATGCTAGTTGTCAGGCTGCTACTAGTAATATTGTTAAGATAAGTATTGATTCTATGTCAACCGGTGGGTATGCATTAGCTAACTCTCCAGTTTGTTATGGTGATCCAACTACTGTTACATTGAATGCTTATTATGGAAACATTCAATGGCAGAATTCATGGGATAATGGTGCAACCTGGTCAAATATATCTACATCTAATTTAAGTGGAAAGACTCCTGTTTTGAGTCTTACTAATCAAACTTTAACGCAATATTATAGAGCTACAGTTAAGAATGGTGTTTGCCCTGTTGTTAATTCTGTTTATGATACTGTTGTGGTAAATTATCATTCATCAGGTGGCACTGTTGTACCTGTTGCTCCTATATGCCAGGGCAAGACTGCTAATTGTTATCTATATAATTATTTAGGGAATATTCAATGGCAACAATCTCTTGATACTATTAGCTGGAACGATGTAACTTCGGGAGCTAATGCTACAACATCAACTTATACAACTCCGGTACTAAATAATTCTATGTATTACAGGGCAAGACTTACTAATGGAGTGTGTCCAACTGCTTATTCAACTAATAAGCCTGTTGTAGTTAATCCAACTCTTATTCCCACAGCTATAGCTGCAATTACTAATGGAAGCAATCCTCAAAATTCGCCTGCTGATACGGTTGCATTCAACTTAAGTATAACCAATGGAGGCACTACTCCTGTGTATAAATGGCTAAAGAATAACTCTATAATTGGAACTAACAGTAATGTGTTAAAATACATCCCTACTAACAACGATCAGATTAAATGCCAATTGACATCCAATGCTCTTTGTGCTTCGCCAAGCACGGTTACATCTAATATTATTACCTTGGTTGTCAATAAGCCAAAGTCAGCTATTGTAAATCAAACACATTATAATTATCAAACTGTTTGTTTAACTGATAATCCGTTTACTATCTCTGGTTTTACTCTTTGCAGATACAAGGATGTAATTACTACTGATAAAGAGTTGGTCTTCGATCCTCTTAAATATGGTTATGGAACACATGATTTCCTGTGTAATTATTTAGATGAAGGAAAAGGTATTAATGATAGTGTTATCAATAGAATATATGTTATAAACTGTGCACAAGATCATACTGCTACAGCTTTAGATTTCAATATATATCCAAATCCTTGTAGTAATGATTTCAGGATTATTCCACCCACAAATGCTTCGGACTTTACTGTTACTATTAATGATATGAATGGTAATCTTATTTACACTAAATACTTTAAAGATATCAATACAAGTTATAGCGATATAACAATCAATACGGCTACTTACAAATCAGGAGTATATTCTATAAGGGTTGTTAATCAAGATATCAATACTACTAAGAAGCTTATTATTACTAAATAGATTTTTTGTTTCATAATCTATACACCTCGACTTCGATCTGTGACCGCAATAAGGTGGACAGCGAAGTCGAGGTGCATATCCAATAATATTTATTCCCCTTGATGCAGTTTTTCTCTTTCTATCTGAAATTTATCCATATAAATAGTATCCCCCTGGTGAGCTATCATATTTATTAATGCTTCAGCATAAGCAGGATGATTCCTGAACTTTGTATGAATAATTGTTTTGTAAGAGATATTATAAAATAGTAGCCCAAAGCCACCAATAATAATTATTCTTATCAATGCTTTTTTATAGAACTCCGACTTTGTTTTTAGATATTTATAAACAACAATAACAGCAACTATCAATATTCCATATAATCCATTCATTAATTCAAATTTAGCTCCCGGATAGGATTGAACTTTAAAGAGTATCCCAATAATTGTTGTTGATAAAACAAATCCTGCACCTATAGTTCCAACTTTTCGTGCAGTACTTATCATTTTCATTGCTTCATTATTAATGATATTCTTAACCTCAATATTATTTAATATAGGATAGCTAAAGATGAAATAAAAAGTAGCAAATGTCCCAAGCACTAGTATAGTAAATACATTACAAAATGGGACATAGAGCAAATTTAAACTAATTGCTATTATGGAAAGAAGTCCAAAAATAAGTTCTGTTTTTTTCATACGGTTTAGTTTTTTAATAATTGTGTAAAGTTACAAACTTTTTAAAATCACAACAAAGATACAATATAATCTTGTTATCACAATATATTTTATCACCTTTGATCTGCAATGTCTGTTTAATTTATTGAAATTAAATATAACAGGTTTTGTTATTTAATAATCTGTATCTTAAGCCAACACTTGCGGATTTAAAAGACCTACTATAACTTTTAAATTAAAGTAGGTAATATTTATATTAAAACACCTTATAAATTCCTATTATTTTTCATGTAATCTTCGTGATTTTTTATTATAAAGTGTAATTTGAGTTTCTGTTATTAAATATAATATTCTAAAATAGCTAAATATTCA
>TBL_comb47_HYPODRAFT_10005938_pt1 | contig 13402 bp, 12 predicted proteins | sample TroBogypolimnion_40_FD_10682 | JGI IMG/M metagenome (IMG submission 10682)
GGTCGGCATTGAGCTGGCAGGTGCGCCCGCCACGGGGCGCATCGCGGAGATCGTGCCGACCGTGGACCCGGTGACCCGCACCTTCACCGTGAAGCTGGACCTGCCCGCCAAGGGGCTCAGGTCGGGAAGCTTCGGCAAGGCGCTCTTCAAGGTCGGGCAACGTCAGGGGATCACCGTTCCGGCAGCGGCAGTCGTGGAGCGGGGAGCCTTGACCTTTGTCTGGGCCGTGTCCAAGGAAGGGATCGCGCGGCTGCGGCTGGTGAAGCTGGGGACTCCCCTGGGGAGCCGGGTCGAGGTCCTGTCCGGCCTGAGCGCCGGGGACCGCATCGTGACGGCCGGAGTCGAAAAGGTGAGTGACGGCGCCAAGGTCGAGTGACCCCCCCTGCTTCACTCCGTTCAGCTTCCCCCCTATTCCATAGGGGGGACCAGACCCGGGCCAAGTTGTAGGGTGGGCACCCCGTGCCCACGCGGCATCTGCGCCACGGCATCTGCGCCACGGCCTCGGTGGGCACGGGGTGCCCACCCTACGTTTTAAATGAGCGCTGAATGGTTACCGACTGTTTGCACTGGAGACACCAATGAACGACCTCGGTTTCGCGGGGAGAATCGCCCGCGCCTTCATAGATTCCAAGCTCACCCCGCTCATCGTCGGCGCGTCGCTGCTGCTCGGGCTCTACTCCATCCTTGCCACGCCGCGCGAGGAGGAGCCGCAGATCGTGGTCCCGATGGTGGACGTCTACCTGCCGATGCCGGGCGCCTCTCCCAAGGAGGTGGAAGAGCTGCTGGTCTCCCCCTTCGAGAAGAAGCTCTGGGAGATCAAGGGGGTCGAATACCTCTACTCGGCAAGCCGGCCCGGCATGGGGATCGTGACGGTCCGCTTCGTCGTAGGCGAAAACATGGAAGAGTCGCTCGTCAAGCTCTACAACAAGGTGATGAGCAACCGCAACCTGCTCCCCCCGGGCTCGCTGGAGCCGCTGGTGGCACCCAAGTCGATCGACGACGTCCCGATCCTCACCCTCACCCTCTGGAGCGAGCGCTATGACCACCAGGCGCTGCGGCAGGTGGCCCAGGAACTGCGCGCCGAGTTGGAGAAGGCGGACAACGTCGCGGAGACCGAGATCAAGGGTGGACTGCCCCGGGAGTTGCAGGTGCGCCTCGACGCGGGCAAGCTCTCGGCGTACGGACTCGCGCCGCTCGCCGTCATGGGGGCACTGGAGAAGGCCAACGTGGCACGCCGCGCCGGGGACCTCTCCTCGGGTAACCGCGATTACACGCTCAACGCGGGAAGCTTCCTAAGCGACGCGGCCGGCGCCAGGCGGCTGGTGGTGAGCGTCAAGGACGGCCGGCCGGTGTACCTCCAGGACGTGGCGCAGGTGACCGACGGCGTCCAGGACCCCAAAAATTACGTCTTCTTCGGCCTGGGCCCGGCGGCAGCCAGCAAGGGGATCAAGGGCGGCACGGGAGATTATCCCGCGGTCACCATTTCGGTCGCCAAGAGAAAAGGGGCCAACGCCACCTGGCTCGCGGAGGATCTGCTCAAGCGGGTGGAGTTCCAGAAAGGGAAGATCATCCCCGCCGAGATGCAGGTGACGGTCACCCGCAACTACGGCGAGACCGCCAAGGACAAGAACAACGAACTGCTGTTCCACATGTTCCTGGCTGCCATTTCGGTCACCATCCTGATCGCGCTCTTCATGGGGTGGCGCGCCGGCGCGGTCGCGGCGATCGCGATTCCGGTTACGCTCGCCCTCACCATGTTCATCTTCAACAGGATCGGCTACACGCTGAACCGGATCACCCTCTTCGCCCTCATCTTCTCCATCGGCATCCTGGTGGACGACGCCATCGTCGTCGTGGAGAACATACACCGCTACTTCACCACCACGCGGATGAAGCCCCTGGAGGCGGCGATCCGCGCGGTGGACGAGATCGGCAACCCGACCATGCTCGCCACCCTCGCCGTCATCGCGAGCATCCTGCCGATGGGGTTCGTCGGCGGACTGATGGGCCCCTACATGCGCCCGATCCCGGTCGGAGCCTCCATGGCGATGATCTTCTCGCTACTGATCGCGCTCACCGTCACCCCCTACTTCGCCTACCGCTTCATGAAAGGCGAGTCCCATTTCGGCGCTGCGGCGGAGCCGGAGGAATCCTCCATGACCAGCTTCTACCGGCGGGTCATGGGCGCCCTGCTGCACAAAAAGATCGTGCGTTACAGCTTCCTGTCCGGGGTCGTCGTCCTGCTGCTGCTCTCCTGCTCGCTGGTCTACTTCAAGCTCGTCACGGTGAAGATGCTCCCCTTTGACAACAAAAGCGAGCTGCAGCTGATCGTCGACGCGCCGGAGGGGACCACGCTGGAGGAAAACGCCCGCATGATCGCGGAGATGGGGGACGCCCTCAGGAAGGTGCCCGAGGTGACCGACTTCCAGAGCTACGTCGGGCTCAGTTCGCCCTTCAACTTCAACGGCCTGGTGCGGCACTATTACCTGAGGAAGGGCGCCAATGTCGCCGAAATCCAGGTGAACCTGGTGGGCAAGGACGAGCGCCACGACCAGTCGCACGACATCGCGAAGCGGGTCCGTCCGGGACTCAAGGCTATCGCCGACCGCTACGGTGCCCGGCTGAAGGTGGCGGAGATCCCCCCCGGACCGCCGGTGCTCTCGACGCTGGTCGCCGAGGTGTACGGCCCCGACCAGGCATGCCGGATCGCCATCGCTGCCAAGGTGAAGGATATCTTCAAGGCCACCCCGGGCGTGGTCGACAGCGACTGGTACCAGGAGGATAACCAGCCGAGCTACCGCTTCGAGGTGGACCGCGAGAAGGCAGCGCTTTCCGGGGTCGCCGCAGCGGACGTGGTGAGCACGCTGCAGATTGCCGTGGGCGGATCCGACGCCGGCCTCATGCACGTGGCCCGGGAGAAGGAGCCGATCTACATAAACCTGCGCCTGCCGGTAGGGTCGCGCAGCGATCTCGCCTCGCTCTCCTCAGTCTACGTCGCAGGTTCCAGGGGGAACGTGCCGCTTTCCGAGTTGGTGCGCGTCGTGCCGGGGCTTGAGGAGAAGTCGCTGTACCGCAAGAACCTGAAGAGCGTGGTCTACGTCACCGGCGACGTCGCCGGGGTCATCGAGGCGCCGGTCTACGCGATCCTGAAAATGCAAAAGGAGATCGACAGGATCGCGCTCCCCGGCGGATACAAGATCGAGCAACGGGCCGCGAGCCAGCCCTGGAACGAGGAGCGCCCCGGGATCAAGTGGGACGGCGAGTGGCACATCACCTACGAGGTGTTCCGCGACCTGGGAGCCGCCTTCGCGGCGGTCATGATCCTGATCTACGTGCTGGTGGTCGCCTGGTTCAAGGACTTCACCACGCCGCTCGTCATCATGGCCCCGATACCGCTCACCCTGATCGGCATCCTGCCCGGGCATGCCCTCATGGGGGCCTTCTTCACGGCGACCAGCATGATCGGCTTCATTGCGCTCGCCGGCATCATCGTGCGTAACTCCATCATCCTGATTGATTTTGCCGAACTGCGCCGCCGCGAGGGGATGGAGCTCGACGAGGCGATCATCGACGCCGGGGCCGTTCGTTTCCGCCCCATGCTGCTGACCGCCGCGGCCGTCGTGGTGGGAAGCTTCGTGATCCTGTTCGACCCGATTTTCCAGGGGCTCGCGCTCGCCATGATGTGCGGCGAGATCGCCTCCACGACCCTCTCCAGGATCACCATCCCGATTCTGTACTATATGGTGGAGTCCTGGAAGGAGCGGCGGCACGCGCGCACAAACAACGTATAGCAACGCATCAACAAAAGGAGCCAAACCCATGTACATCGACAGACTTTTAAGACTCATTGCCGGCAGCTTTACCCTGATCTCCTTGGCGCTCGCCCACTACCTCGATCCGAGATGGCTCTGGTTCACCGCGTTCATTGGGCTCAACCTGTTCCAGTCCGGTTTCACCAACTGGTGCCCGATGATGACGATCCTTGCTAAGCTTGGCGTGCCCAAACTGCCGCAGAACAGCTGCCGCTGATTGTCGGCACGTTTGATGACCGAACGATAGCAGCATGTGAGGATTTTGCCAATGGTGTCAACTCCGCAAGAAATTTTCCCTGTGCACAGAGAGTTTGTCGCTGAGGCCATCATTTTAAGGGCCATCGGGCACCCGCTCCGGCTCAGGATTCTCAACGAAATCCTGAGCCGGCAGTGTAACGTGTCGAGTATCTGCCTGTCACTGGAGGCTTCACAAGCCGTGGTCTCGCACCACCTGGGAGTTCTCAAGGATGCGGGCATAGTTATTGGCAGTAGAAAGGGCACAGAAGTGTTCTATTCGGTCGAAATACCATTCGTAAGGTCTTTATTGCAAATCCCACCCTTCCCTCAAGACTCAATCTCCGCTGCCGATTGACAGACCGTTCAAGTCGGCTGCCCCGAAGCCGCAGCAGTCATAACGCTCTATCAGCATCCTAACCTACGAAATCACAAAGCACCATGAAGCCGTCCTTATTCCAGACATGTGGAGTGCGGGAGCTTTGGATTCCATCCGACGGGCTGAAGGCTGAAGCGTGATTTGACCCTATGCGTAATCGGCATAGCAGCCATGAGAATTATTCGTTTGAATATCTCCCAGATACGGATATATTCCAGACATAGATATATTGTAACTATTGGATAGATGCCTGGGCTGTCCGTATGTTGCGGAAGGTCAAAATCGCCTGCTAAAGGAGGGGAAATGAATTACTCGCGTGCCATTTTGTTTTTAGGTGCATTGATTCTGCCTGTGGCTCTGGCGAATTTTATCCCGCAAGCATCAGCCGCAGAGCTTAAGCTCGCCTCGTGCAAAAGCTGCCTGGAATGTCACAAACCTGAAGCGAGCAACATCGTTCTTGGATACTTGGGCGGCATCTCCTTCAAAGCACAAATGCTGCAGTTGAAGCTGGACGACTCCGTCGAGACTTTCTATTTCGACGAAGACTCGATCCAGGTAGTAAACGAGGAGCGCAAGTCCGGCGACGGCGAACTACTGCGGGACAATGCAATAAAAAAGGGGCATCAAGTCAGCGTGCAATTCAGCGAGAAGAACGGCCTGAAAACCGTCCTGAAATTGACCGCCAAGCGACCGGAAAAAACGGGAAGGACGGGCTTTAAACCTGCCGACTCTCCGAAACCCAATAAAGACGAGATCGGCCTGGATGACTTCAGAAAGTACGCTGCGCACCTGCCGGATAACACCATGATTGTGGACCTCAGGCCTGAGACTGAAGTGAAGTTAGGCAAGTTGAAGGTGTCCACGAGCATACCGCTACACGACCTGACCGATCGTCTGTCAGAGTTGCCAAAGCATAAGCTCATCATATTTCAGTGCAGCACCGGGGTCCAATCGGAAATGGCCTACAACATTTTGAAAGAAAACGGATATACGAACGTGAAGTACCTCAGTGCCAAGGTAAAGTTCGAAAAGGACGGTAGTTACACCATCACCAGCCCGTAAAGACAGTCGGCTCACCCGCGAGGAACCAGACCATGCCGCAGAAATTTTCTCGACGTACCTTTCTCAAGGCAGCAGGCACGGCAACGGCAGGGATCACCGCCGCCGTCACGGTGTCGGACAAGTTCCTCTCCTGGGCGGAGGAAAGCGCACAGCAGGATATGAAACAGGTGGCGACCTTCTGCGAACTCTGTTTCTGGAACTGCGGACTGGTGGCCAAGGTCGAAAACGGCAAGGTCGTCAAGGTCGACGGCAACCCGCTCTCGGTGCGCGGTCGCGGGCGCCTGTGCGGGCGCGGCAATGCGGCGCTGGGGCTGCTCTACGACCCGGACCGCCTGAAATACCCCATGATCAACGTTGGCACGCGGGGCGCACCGGTCTGGAAAAAGGCGAGTTGGGACGAGGCCCTGGGATTGATCGCGGGCAAGATGCAGGGAATCAAGGAAAAATACGGCGCGGATTCGATGGCGCTCTTCTCCCACGGCACCGGCGGCGCCTTCTGGAAGCATTTGCTCAAGGCCTACGGCTGTAGCAATTACACGGCTCCCTCCTTCGCACAGTGCCGGGGCGCGCGCGACGTCGGTTTCTTCCTGACCTACGGCGCCGACGTCGGCTCGCCCGAGTACTACGACTTCAGTAAGAGCAAGATGATCGTGCTGTTCGGGTCGCACCTGGGCGAGAACGCCCATAACAGCCAGGTGCAGGATGTCGTCAACGGCGTCCACGACGGAGCCAAGCTCTGCGTCGTCGACCCGAGGCTTTCCAACATCGCATCCAAGGCCGACTGGTGGCTCCCGATCAAGCCCGCCACAGACCTGGCCCTGATCCTGGCCTGGACCAAGATCATCCTGGACGAGGAGCTCTACGACAAGGAGTACCTGGAAAAATACGCCACCGGCCTCCCCGAACTGAAGGAAGCCGTCAAGGATTGTTCAGCCGAATGGGCGGCCGCCGAGACCACCTTGCCGCGGGAAACCATCGTGAAGCTCGCCTACGAGCTGGCACGCAACAAACCCAACGTCTGCGTTTCCGCCGGCCGATTCACCGCCTGGTACGGGGATGACACCCAGAGAAGCCGCGCCATCGCGATCCTGAACGCACTTTTGGGGAGCTGGGGACGCGAGGGTGGCTACTTCCTGCCGGCCAAGGGCGGAGTGCCCGAGTACCCAGGCCTGCCGCCCTACCCGCCTCACGAGGAAGGGGTAAAACTGGACCAGGGGTTCCCGTTTGCCGGGCTCCAGACCACGACCACCATCCGGGCCGCCTCCGTGCCGGAGCAATGTTCGCAGACCGTGACCTCCACCACCTTGCGCAAGAGCGCCATCTCCGTGGAGGGGGCCAAACCGATCCGGGGCTGGTTCGTCTACGGCTGCAACCTGCTGAAGACCATGCCGGACCGCAAGGAAACCATCGAGGCGATCAAGCGCCTGGACCTGGTGGTGGCGGTCGACGTGCTCCCCGCCGACATCGTGGACTATGCGGACGTGGTGCTCCCCGAGTGCACCTACCTGGAGCGCTACGACAACCTGAACGTCGGCAAGTTCAAGGACCTGGAGATCGCCCTGCGCCAGCCGGCGGTGCAGCCATTGTGGGAGAGCAAGCCGTCCTGGTGGATGGCCAAGGAACTCGGCAAGAAGCTCGGGCTGCAGGACTTTTTCCCCTGGAAGGACGGCGAGGAGTACCTGGCCAAACGCTGCACCGCAGGGGGGATCGACTTCGCCGAACTGAAGCGCAAAGGAGTTATCGTAAAGAGCGACCAGTCGGCGCCCTACATCACCGAGGCGAACCAGCCGGAATTCGCCACTTCCTCCGGGAAGATCGAGCTCTACTCGGCGCAGCTCGCCGAAAAGGGTTTCGATCCGGTCCCCAAGTACACCAAGCACGCCCAGCCTGCCGAAGGTTATTTCCGCCTGCTCTTCGGGCGCTCTCCGCTGCACACCTTCTCGCGCACCACCAACAACTTCATGCTGACCGACCTGGTCCCAGAAAATGCGGTCTGGGTGAACAGCAAGAAAGGGCGGGCCATGGGGCTCAAAGACGGGGATCTGGTGTCCTTGGTGAACCAGGACAACCTGTCGCCGCCCAACAAGATCAAGGTGAAGCTGACAGAGCGTATCCGCGAAGACGCGGTCTACATGCATCACGGGTTCGGCGTGCACTCGGCCGGGATGAGCCGCGCCAACAACAAGGGGGTGGGCGACGATGAGCTCATCGGCCACTACAGCGTCGATCCGCTGATGGGCGGCACTGCCATGCGCGGCAACTTCGTCAAGATCGTAAAGGGGGCCTAGCCGATGACATTTTACGGTGTTCTGATACCCGACCTGAAAAAGCTCGCCGACACCCTCAAAGCCGCCCTCAAGGGAAAGGGGGGGCCGGCGCTCTACCTCTCCCTGGTGGGATTGGTGGCCGGCTTCTACGCCATCGCCGCCATCTTCATCACGGGACACGGCCACACCATCAATACCTCCAGCCAGGTCCCCTGGGGCCTGCAGATCACCACCTACATCTATTTCGTCCTCATCAGTACCGGGTGCACCTTTGTGAATTTCTTCGGCTACCGGTTCTATGAGAAACAGTACCGGCCCTTCGCCTCGCGGGTCATCTTCCTGGGGATCATGACCGCGGCGGCGGCCTTCTTCTCGCTGGCGACCGAGATGGGACGTGTCGACCGTATGTACAACTTCCTCATATCCCCCAATCCGACCTCGCCCATGTTCTGGATGGCGGTCTGGTACACCTGCTACTTCATCGCGATCCTGCTCGAGTACGTCAATATCCAGACCGGTCGGCATTCCAGCCGCGTCATGTGGGGAGCTTTCATCATAGCGGTGATCACCCACAGCACCCTGGGAAGCCTCTTGGGGGCGGTGAGCTCGCGTCCCTATTTTTACAGTGCCCTGCTGCCGATCTACTTCCTGTTCATCGCCTTTCTGACCGGCTGCGCCCTGACCACGATCGTGGCCGCACTGACCATCAAGGAGCAAAAACTGGACGAGGAGTATCACCTGGAACCGTTTGTGAAGTTTCTCCGCATAGGTCTCGGGCTCGCATTTTTGACGGGATTCTGGCGCTTGATGATCGGCCTCGCCGGACACGTGGAGGGGTCCGAGGTCTTCAGGTTGAGCGCGGCCAACAATATCTGGTTCGGGCTGGGGGTGGCAGTCGCCCTCCCCTTCCTGATGCTCATGCTGAGCAGGAAGTCGGGCTGGCTCGCCTTTACCGGATTATTCATCATGGTCACCCAGCTAAAGACCAGGAACGACCTGGTGGTGGGCGGTTTCAAGCTACCTGTTTTCCGGGCTTACCAGGTGCCGGAGGTCGCGCACTACACCCCTTCGATCTATGAATTCCTGGTGCTGGTCGCCTCCGTATCGCTGGTGGCGGTGCTGTACATCGTCTGCGACAAATCGGGCCTTTTCGAAGTCGCCAACAAGGAGGTCCAGTAGCCATGGAGAAGTTCGAGGAAAAGGACATCCTGGAGATCATGCAGGCCGACTTGCAACGCGCCCTGAAAAAACCGCGCAAAGAGCGCAGATGGGCGATGGCCATTGACCTGAAGAAATGCATCGGCTGTCACGCCTGCACCACCGGTTGCATGTCTGAGAACCTGACCCCGCCCGAGATCCATTACCGTCCGGTGAACGAGGAGGAGATCGGCGAGTTCCCCAACACCTCCCTGCGTTTCCTGCCGCGCCCGTGCATGCAGTGCGATTCCCCCACCTGCACCTCGGTCTGCCCGGTGACCGCCACCTACAAGCGGGACGACGGCATCGTGGTCATCGATTACAACAAATGCATCGGCTGCCGCTACTGCATCGTGGCCTGCCCCTACGGAGCGCGCTCGGCCGACGTCGGTCTCTACTACACCGGGGACTTTCACAGCCAGAGCTACGAGGTGGAAAATTCCGGGGAGTACGGCAAGAGCTACAAGCGCAAGAGCCACTGGCATTCGCCCATCGGTAACGCCCGCAAATGTCACTTCTGCGTTCATCGCATAGAAAAAAGTGAGTTGACCCGCTGTACCACTACGTGCCTCGGGCATGCCACCTTCTTTGGCGATATCAATGATCCCGGTGCACTCATCACAAAAATGGTCTCCCGGCCTAACGCTATCAGGTACAAGGAAGAATTGGGGACCAAGCCCACAGTGTATTATCTCTTATAGCTGGAACTCACAGTCACATTTCCCTGTCCCTGGCTGAAAGGAGCAGGATATCAAAACGCCGCGTAAGCAGCAGACACTCACACAAAGGAGAACGGCATGAAACGGATTCTGACCCTGGTCACCGCAGCAGTTTTGGCACTGAGCATTTCCGGATTTGCAATGGCTGTCGAGGAGAAAAAGGAGGAGAAACCCGCTGTCGAAACCAAGACTGTCAAGAAGGATATGAAAGACAAGAAGGACAAGAAAGCCAAAAAAGCGGTCAAGAAAGATGAGGCTAAAAAAGACGAGGCAAAGAAAGATGACACCAAGAAGGAGGCCGGGGCGAAGCCCGCAGCCAAGGTGAAGAAGCAGATGTCCGGCTGCTGAGAGGAAGCCCGGCTAACGACCTTCACCAGGGCACGACTGTAGGGGCGAATCATCATTCGCCCCAGCACTGCTGCGATATATGGAGGGGCCAGTATTATTCCACCTCTCCAACTCGGAGCATTTCGGTGGGTAGGTAAGTAGGTAAGGTTGTCACCCTGTGTCAACCGAGGTTGCAGCGCAGATTCCGGGTGGGCACGGGGTGCCCACCCCTCGTACCATTTTGATGCGCCAATATAATCAGCAACTGATCGACCTCATCTTTCTTAAGTAGAACCGGCAGCATCTGACAGTTCACCCGGATTTCCCTCGGATTATTCAGCCACTTCTTCAAATTCTCCGCCGTCCACCTGCCGTCATTCTTCCAGGTCTTGGGATAAAATTCAGTAAATAGCCCGGACAGGTTGGGTCCGATGTCGCCTTTGCCCAAGGCACCGCGCGCTATTGTCAGAACTTTGTGGCAAGGACCGCACTGCTTCTCAAATATGTTTTCCTTGTGCAGCTGCAGCTTTTCGAAATGCACCACCTGAGGAGTCTCGCTACCGGCGCGTCCCGCCTTCAGCGCTCCCGCCAAGACGGCGTTGACCAGGTCTGCGACCTGGCGGTCATCGCATCTGAAATCGGGCATGAAGAGCGCCGGAGACTTTATCGAGTCGAAGATCTTCTGCGGCGAGGTGTTCGCCGGCAAGCGGTCAAGATTGATCGCCAGCCGGTTCCCCTTCCCGGCCGAGCTATGGCAGCGCCGGCAGGCAAAGTTGACCAGGAGCTTTTCCCCACGCCGCAGCGGCTCGGAGCCCGGCAGGGCAAACCAGGAGAATTTCCCGCGGATCAGGTCGCGGTGAGCGATGGCAGAACGGTCCGACCTGCCGTCACCCCGATGGCAACTGACGCAGCTGCCGATTTTTGCATAGTGCGGTTTGTGGCACTGCAGGCAGCCGGTCTGTCCGGCCCGCGCAGCCTGGACCGCGGCCGCGGGCACCGCAAGCATGCTCAGCAAGACCATCAAAATGGCAGTACGAAGACCCAATTTTCACCTCGAAAGTACATGCCGATCAGGGTTAGCGCGCCGATGGCGATAAAGACCAGCAGCGTGACGACGCTTACCGGCGACTGCTCCTTGTTAAACCACTCAGCCTGTTCGCGGTCTCCCTTCCCCGCCAGCCAGGGGAGCATGATCAAGCCGGCAGCCAAGGCAAGCACGGCATAAATCAGATACTTCGAATAGCTCACAAGTTCCTGTATCCATAACAGAAACCAGGCGGATTTGACCGGATTGGGAACCCGGGCGATGTCGGCAGGCTCCTGCAACGGCGCCGGAAAAAGCACAGCCAGGACCAGCAGGGACAGGATCAGGAGCGTCATGGCGACCTTGATCAGCCGGAAAAACCCCGGCGAACTTCTGACATAACCGCGAGCTGTCATAGGTAGGGTAAAACCCCCTTGTTCTTTCTGACCCGGTAGAAATGTAGCAGGCAAAGCAGCAACACACTCAACGGTATCAGCATGATGTGCAGGGCGTAAAAGCGTAACAAGGACAATGACTGCCCAACGCCGTCAGGTACCAAAATGGCGCGCAGATATGAGCCCAGGGGCACCGTGGTGACCAGTTCCATGCCGGTTTGGGTGGCCCAGAGGGCAAGCTGATCCATGGGCAACAGGTATCCCGTGTACGCCTCAAACACGCAGAGCAGCATGAGCCCGCAACCGATAACCCAGTTCAACTCCCGGGGCTTCTGGTAGGCGCCGGTTAGGACCACGCGCAGGGTGTGCAGCATCGTCAGCACCAGCAGGAAATGCGAACTCAGGCGATGCAGGCTGCGCAGGTAGCGGCCTCCCCAAACCGTCCTTTCCAGAAAGAGAATCGACCCGAAGGCCTTTTCCGGCGAGGCCTGGTAATAAAAGAGCAGCAGCATTCCGGTAGCCACCAGGAGCAGGAAAGCGGTAAAGGCCAGGCCACCCAGGCAAAAGGTATAGGAGAACGTCAGGTTCTTTCTCAGCACGACCCGCGGAAATAGATGGCTCAGGAACTGGTTAATCAAGCAACCCTCCTAAACGCAAAGCAAACCTTAAAGCCAATTACCACCAATAACATCTAAACCAAAGCTTTAACGCAAAGACGCAAAGGCGCTAGGACGCGAAGAAATGCAAGAACTGACTACAGGTTTAAAGACAAAGCTCGGTTCCTTTGAATTTGATTTTCCCCGAATTTGTTTTCTTTGCGCCTTCGCGCCTTTGCGTCTTTGCGTTGAGTCTTTTGATTTTAATTCATTCAACCGATTACCTCATAAGGTCTTTGCGTTGAGTCTTTTAAATTTAATTCATTCAAACGACTACCTCATAGAACTCCCCGCGCTCGACCACCTGGTAGCGCAGCAGGTGCCGGTCCGCCGGCCCTTTCAGAACGCGCCCCTGGCGGTCGAAACTGCTGCCGTGGCAGGGGCAGATCAGCTGGGTCGGCGTGACGTTCACCGTGCAGCCCAGGTGGCTGCAGACCAGGCTCAAGGCGTAGACGGCGTCTCCCTCGCGCATGAGAGCCACCCTCGCCTCCTGGTACACCAGCGCCCCCTGGAGCGGCAACTCCACCTTCGCCACGCTGAGCAGCGTCTTCTTCTGGCGCACCACCGGACTCAGGTACTTCCCGAGAGAAACCAATCCCGCCAGGGAGAGCATCAGGGTACCGAGGAATCTTCGACGTGTTTGATCAGGCTTTGCCATTTTTCCAGGTACGCCCTCTGATAGGCCACGCTTTTCTTGTTGAGCTGCTGGTACCGTGCAACGGGAAGGAAATCGCCATTGATAACCCGCTGCCCTCCCCTGTCCCAGAAGGATGCGAGCGTCATGCCGTCGGCCTGCAACTGGTAGATCCGATCCTCCGCTCTCTCCATGAGGTAGCGGCGCGGGTTGTCGTGGCACCCCTCGCACATGACCGTGCCGCGGCGCACGGTATGGGGGAAAAAGGCCCTCCACTCTGCCGCCAGCAGGCGGTTCTCCATGCTTTCAGGTCCCGCCCCGGACCAGCTCCCGACCGGACGGTCGTTGCGGATGTCGGAGAAATAGACCACGAATTCTGGCCGGATCGGGCTCACCTTGCCGTGCGCATTGATCCCGAGCGGCGGCGCGTCCTGCTTGCGCAGATAGGCGCTCTTTACGTAGTTCCCACCTTTTCCCGCGAGTCCTGCATTGCCCGCGTTACCCGCATGACCCACGCCTCCTGCGTTGCCCGCGTCAACTGCACCTGCGGCGTTACCTGCGTTATCCCTGACCTGGTAATCCTCCTGCGACGGGCTACCCGTAAAGCGCAGATAGAAGGTGCCGTACTCTTGCGCCGTCCAGGCGGAGTGGCAGGCGGAGCACTCCATCTTTTCCAGGTGCGCGCTGATCCGGTGC
>TBL_comb47_HYPODRAFT_10005939_pt1 | contig 13399 bp, 7 predicted proteins | sample TroBogypolimnion_40_FD_10682 | JGI IMG/M metagenome (IMG submission 10682)
GTATACGTTACCGGGTCTCCCATTGAGAAGCAAGAACAAATACATTTTTAATTAATTTTTTACACATTAATTAACTCTCAATGTATTTATTGCCCGCAAATCGGCGGACGATAATCCCAGTTGCCCGGGTGGGTCTCCAGGCAACTTCTCTTCAGGACGTCCTCTTCGCAGGTGTTTGCAATTTTTTGCGCTGAAGGACCCGCGCTCCTATTTCCCGCATCGAGGATCATTGGGATTCTTCTGACAGTAATCACGCGACTGATCCTGCTGACGCGATTGGGGTCTTTGCTGTTGCTGTTGCTGTTGCTGCTGCTGTTGTTGCTGAAACTGCTGTTGCTGCTGCTGCTGAAATTGCTGCCGCTCCTGCTGCTGTTGCTGCTGTTGTTGCTGAATCCGCTGCCGCTCCTGCTGCTCCTGCTGCTGTTGCTGTTGTTGCTGTTGCTGCTGCTGAATCCGCTGCCGTTCCTCCTGCTGTTGTTGCTGTTGCTGAATCCGCTGCCGCTCCTGCTGTTGCTGCTGTTGCTGTTGCTGTTGCTGTTGCTGCTGGAATCGTTGCAGATCCTGCGAGGAAGCGCCGCCTGATTCTTCATTACGGGCAGGAAGAGNCGGCGGCTGAGACGGTCTCTGCTGCAGTTGAGGGACTGGAGACTCACTCCGCTGCTGCAGCGAATTGCTCTCNGGTTTATTGCCGGATGGCTGGAAAGTATCACTCCGAGGCAACGGAGGCGCGGAAGCTCCAGAACCGCCTGAAACAGGACGTTCATCAGGAGTCTTAGCGGGAAAGCGTTGCCGGTTTGAATCGGGTTTCANCTGTGCCTGCGGGGAGATGACGCGAGGTGCCGGTAAGGCATGTCCCGCAGGACCAGCACTATTCCCTCCCTCGAAAGAGGATATCGCCCGGGGCGGACGTGTCGCAATGACAGCCCGCTGCAGGATTGCATCAGGAGGTCTGACGCCACGTTTTGCGGATGGCAATACAACCGCGCCGGAATTGGAAACGGCAGGACCGGCCTGAATCGGCCGAAGGTCCCGCTGGATCCCGTTGATATGTTCTGAGCGTACCGCGCCCTGCCCGAATCGATTTTGATTGACTACAACCAAGGCGTTGCTAACCTCCAGGTTCTGATATCTTCCGGTTCGTTCAAGATCCCTGTAACGGGGACCACCCCAACTGCCCCACCAGGGACGGCGGTTCCGCTCAGGCCCCCACCAGGGAAAAACCGGTTCGCCCCAACCGAGAGGGACCCATGCGACTACTGCTCCGCCGATGCCGCCACCGTTGGCTCCATTACCCAAAAAAGCAACGAGAGCGGGCGCATATTCAGGTCTTGCCACCGGCGGACCAGGGGCCCAGGCCCACTGTCCACCCAGGGAGACCCACCGGCCATAGTGATACGGAGCCCAGCCCCATGGCTGAATATCGACCCAGGTCCAGCCGTACACAGGATCCTGTATCCATGACCCGGTACTGTACGGGGTCCAGCCGGACGGCACACCGGCGGGAATCCAGATATTTCCATAAGTAGGATCCTGCCGCCATTCTCCGGCAGTATCCAGATCGCTCACACCATACATATCAGAAGAAACATACCGCGCACTGTCAGCGTTTCCGGCGCTGTCAGAACGCGAAAGCCCCCAATGATCCCATTGATCGAAATTGGGAGCCCGGAAAGAGTCGATCTGCGGAATGGACGTTCCTGTGAGAGCCACGCCGTATCCGGACGACACCTCGAATGTCTCTCCATTGGCCGGAGTGACAGCGGCCTGACCGGAACGGCGCACAATAAAGGTGGAATGTTCCCCGTCTACATCCAGCCTATAGTACCCGGGCTGGTTGACCGTGAAAACAGCGTTAGGCGCATCAACCTCAATTGTCCGTTCAGAATCGCCTGAGCGGATATCCAGAGAAACAGTGCCTGAGGTCACCTTGAACTGAATAAAATTCGTCTCCTGGTTCTCCAGACCGATTTGGGTGTTTGCCCCCGCACGAAAGAAATCAAAAGCGCCAATCTGCAATTCCAGATTCCCTCCATCCCCTGCATACAGCTGATCGCCCGGGGTAAGCGGGGTATTGATCTGCGCCTCTCCCCAATCGGGAGAACCAGGTCTCCAAAACGATACCTGGCCATCCACTTCGCTCAGGCGTGGCGGCGTAAAGGCAAAATATGCATCATTCTCCCCGTCGAAGGCATACGCAACCGATCCATGGGTCCATACACCGAGGACCAACGCCACACCAATAAAATAGAGAAATCGCATCATTGTATACTCCTTTGCTCATGCTTCCTTTTTCTGATTCGCAGTCCGCCAAAATATACTGCAGGAATCACAAGAAGCGGAAATAGAACGGTTCTGATATCAGTCCGGACCGGAAAAAATCCGGCGAAAGTCATCGGGCAGTTTTCTCCCTTTGATGATTTTAATACTGTATCGGTAAAATTCCACCTCAATTTATCGTTGGGTTCATTAAGGACACATTTTTTCTTTCATCACGCCGAGTCCCCCTGATTGCTTGAACGGAACGGACTGCATATTTAGACTGCTGTATAATAATGGAGATATTTTAATGAGATGCACTTCTGAGCCAAGGCACCAGATACAACAGGTTTATTTGACGGAACCGCCTCAGCAGCTTTTTCAATCACAACTATGAGGGATTTTCAGGATGGCCGGGATAGAAAATGAGGAGAGACGATGAATATGCTACACAATCAGGTCAGGCAAGGCGCCGGAAGATCCTTGAGGCAGAGACATCCTCCGCAGGCCTGCCGCAAGCTCAACTGGAGGGCGATGAGGTGGCGCCTCATCTCTTGGCTACAGGGTGTTTGCCGAACTTTCAGGATTCTCCAGGCTCAACATACCCGCCCCTTCCTCATAGGCAAAGTGCTCGGCATAACGCCCCCATTCTATAGCCACCTGCAGGACTCTTTCGGCCTCTTCCTCGCTGAAAAAGTCCTCAAGTTCACGTAGAAATCGCTCTTCCGGGGCACGATTTCCGGGTCGCTCGTCAATAATGCGCCGAATGTGAGCCGCAAGGGCTATATGACGGATGGTGTGCTCAGCGAAGATCACCTTTCGCCGGAGAATGTCGGCGTCCACATAGCTTTTTCCCGAAGGAGTAAGCTCAACATCGCCTCCCTCCGTGTGGGCAAAAAACAGAATCTCCAAGGCCTCAAGGAGCGGAAAGAGTTGATCCGCACTAAAGCCCATCTGTTCGGCAAGCTCAGGAAGGTCGGCCCTGCCGTTGTACGGCTCAGCCGCCAGGGCCTCCATGAGGCCGGCTAATTGGTTGACATGAGCTGTCGGAAGCCTGTAAGACATCGGCACGACGTCGGATCTCCCCGTAGCACCGCGAGGACGCTTGGTCATGATCTCGTACACTTCATCAACGAGTTTCCTGAATGCAGGCGCCTCCCGGTCGCGCGGGTGCTCCAGGGGTATATGAATCTCCGCAATGAAGACGCCGGGATTGGTCCCTAAAACGATTATCCGGTCCGCAAGGAGAACGGCTTCCTCGATATTATGGGATACCACCAGGATCCCCTTGGTGGGAATGCGGTGCTCCAGCCAGAGTTCGATCAGATCGGTTCGTAGCGTCTCGGCGGTCAACACATCCAGGGCCGAAAAGGCTTCGTCCATCAGGAGCAGGGTCGGCTCCACTACCAGGGCGCGGGCAAAACCGACGCGCTGGCGCATGCCGCCGGAAAGCTCCTTGGGATAGGCCGACTCGAAGCCGTCAAGACCGATGAGGTCAATGGCGGCCAGCGCCCGTCTCCGCCGTTCAGCCCGGGGGACCTTTAAGGCCTCCAGTCCCAGCTCAACGTTTTCAAGGACCGTGAGCCAGGGAAACAGGGCAAAGGTCTGGAAGACCATGGCCAGCCCCTTGACGGGTCCATTCACCGGCTTGCCGCCATAGAAGACCTCCCCGCTGTCAGGCCGGACAAGGCCGGAGATGATGCGGAGCATGGTAGATTTGCCGGAGCCGGACCGTCCCAGCAGCGCAACGATCTCTCCCTCATCTATGGTGAGACTGATCCCGTTCAGAACAAGGTGATCTTCTCCTCCAGCTTTTTTGAACAATTTCCTGATATTAGACAGCCGAAGCAGGTTTATTTTCCCCTCACGTGTTTCCAAGAATTACTCCTTTAATCAAGACGATAGCGGGTCTGGCTGATGGTGTAGACCTTTCGCCAAAAGAAACGGTTGATGCATACGACGTACAGACTCATAACGGCTATGCCCAGTACAATATGGGGATAATCGCCCTTCTCCGTCCACTGGGCTATGTAGGATCCGAGACCGGTGGCAGTGAGCGTGGTATCGCCCCAGCTCACCACCTCGGCGACAATGCTGGCATTCCAGGTCCCTCCCGATGCCGTGACCAGACCGGTCAGCAAGGAGGGGAGAATTCCGGGAAGCAGGAGGCGTTTCCACAAGCGCCAGCCGGTCACCCCCATATTCAGCGCAGCCTCGCGAAGATCGGTGGGAATGGCAGCCGCGCCTGCGATGACGTTAAAGAGGATATACCATTGGGTCCCGAGAATCATGAGCGGCGCGGTCCAGATTTCAGGGGACAAACGATAGCGGACCATCAGGAAGACCGCTATAGGAAAGAGCAGATTGGCAGGGAAAGCGGCTAGAAACTGAGCCAGAGGCTGCACCTTGGTCGCCCAGCGCGGATTCAGGCCGATGATAACGCCCAGCGGCACCCAGATCAGGCTGGCCAGCAGCAGCAGGATGAGGACACGCACCAGGGTGATAAGCCCCAGCAGGAAGACCTTCCCGATTTCCGACGGGTTGACCCCGCTGTTGACAAAGGTGACCAGTGTCCAGCAGCAATAGGCCAAGCCGCCGATCAGAAGGCCGTACCAGACAATTTGCCGAACCCGCACCTGCAACGGGGAAAGATCCTTGAAGGTGGTCTGGCGTCGCGGCAGCGCCGGGAGAGATTCCATCACCATAGCCCGGATTTGTCCGATACTGCCGACAAAGTTTCTGAGAAAACGGGCCCGTAAAAACATATTCAGGAGCCATGACTCTGCGGAGTCCTGGCTCTCGGTCATCTCGAATTTGAATTTTTCCGCCCAGGCCACCAAAGGCCTGAAGAGCAGCTGGTCGTAGAGGAGGATTACCAGAAGCATTGTCAGAAGCGCCCAGCCGATGGCATGGAGGTTCTTGTCCCGAATGGCGAGTGCCACATAAGAACCGATACCGGGCAGGGTTACAGCGGTCTTCCCGACGGTGATGGCCTCCGAAGCAACCACAAAGAACCATCCCCCCGACACCGACATCATCATGTTCCAGATCAGCCCGGGGGTGGCAAAGGGGGTCTCCAGCTTCCAGAACCGCTGCCACGAGGACAGACCGAAGAGGACTGAGGCTTCCTGCAATTCCTTGGGGACTGTCCGAAGCGACTGATAAAAACTGAAGGCCATGTTCCAGGCCTGGGAGGTGAATATGGCAAAGATGGAAGCGCATTCCACCCCGAAGAGACTTCCGGGAAACATCGCAATAAAGCCGGTTACCGTTATGGAAAGAAAGCCTAAAATAGGAACCGACTGCAAGATGTCCAGAATCGGCACCAACAACTCCTCCGCCCGCCGGCTTTTGGCCGCCAATGTCGCGTAGGTGAATGTAAAGATCAGGGAGAATATCAGAGCCGCGACCATCCTGAGCACGGTCCGCAACGCATAGAGAGGCAGGCAGGAGGGATCTAAAGAGAGAGGGATTTCCTGCCCCGGAGTGTAGGGGACGGCCATCTGGCGGCTCCCCCATGCCAGCAGCGTGATCAGTCCCATAACCAGCAGGAAAGCAATAATATCCCAGAGATTGGGAAGATGTATAGATTTATTCAGATCTGACAACTTCATAGAGGGTGTGCCTGTAAAGGAAAGTATTGATAAAAAAAACAGAGAGAACCTTTACAATGGTCTGTGAATTCAGACAGATCATTTCCTCTCGCAGTCTTTCGGAGTACTCAGTAGAGGTTGAAAACCGTTTCGAGCACTCCGCCGCCGTTCGACAGATCCAGATGACACGCTCACTACCCGTCCGGGCGGCCCTCAACCCGGACCAGGGCCGTTATCCTTTTACAGGAACGCTCCTCCGGCACAGGCCAGCCATGCTGAAGGCGCCGCGTTCCTGTTTTGTTGAGGCTGGCCACTCCGGTCCAGCCATGCCGACTAGAAAACCTTGGTCAGAAGCCAGTACAAAGAGCCAGAAAGGGCGATAGCTGCAGGCATGGTCAACAGCCAGGCCATAGCCAGATTTCTGATCGTAGACCACTGCAGTCCCGATTTGTTGGCCGCCATCGCCCCCGCCACACCGGAGGACAGCACATGCGTGGTTGAAACCGGCATGCCGAAAATATCCGCAGCAGCGATAGTCGTCATAGCAACCAGCTCTGCAGAAGCGCCCTGTGCATAGGTAAGATGGCTCTTTCCGATCTTCTCCCCGACGGTCACGACGATCCGTTTCCAGCCGACCATGGTCCCCATACCAAGGGCAAGGGCAACCGCCAATTTAACCCAGAAGGGGATGAACTTGGTGGCATTATCCATCTCTTTTTTGAACTGTTTCAGATTATTTTTTGCCTCAGGGCTCAGTGAGGGGGTATCGGCCTTACTCAGAAGCCGGACAGCCTCTGAGGTCAGGTACATTTCGTTTCTGATATTGGTAACGGCTACGCCCGGAACTCTTGACAGTGAGCCGCTCAATTGTACCTGATTGCCGATGTCCCGGATGATAGTGCCAAGCGCCGGGATTACTTCGGGGGTGAACTGCCCGGTCCTGATAAATTCGGCCAGAATATCCTTGGGTTTTTCGGTCTGGCTGTCTACTCTGCTAAGATTCAGAGACTGCTCGGTTTTCTGGGCAACAGCCACGAAGTCGGCAGTATGGCTGGCGGGCATGGCATGATTGAGAGCAAAGGCCATCGGGACCGTACCGACCAAAATCAGCATGATGAGCCCCATCCCCTTCTGACCGTCATTGGAACCATGGGCAAAAGAGACCCCGGTGCAGGTCAGAACCAGCAGACCGCGGATCCACAACGGCGGCGGTTGATTGGCTTTGGGTTCCTCATAGAGTGCCCGGTTCTTCACAAAGGTGCGCAGCAGATAGAGCAGCAGTGCGGCGCAAAAGAAGCCGAGCAGCGGTGAGAGCAGCAGCGAATATCCGACCTTGGTCGCTTGCCCCCAATCCACTCCGCTGGTTCCGTTGTGTCCCTTCATCAGTGAATTGGCGACACCTACACCGATTATTGAACCGATCAGGGTGTGCGAAGAGGAAGCAGGCAACCCCAGCCACCATGTTCCGAAATTCCAGATGATTGCAGCAATCAGAAGGGCAAAAACCATCGCGAATCCCGCCCCTGTACCAACCTGAAGGATCAGCTCCACCGGCAGAAGAGAGATGATACCGAAGGCCACCGCCCCGCTGGAATACAGAACCCCAAGCAGGTTGAAAAGGCCTGACCACATCACCGCAAGAGTAGGCGGCAGAGAATGCGTGTAAATAACCGTCGCAACAGCATTCGCCGTGTCGTGAAAACCGTTGACGAACTCGAAACAGAGCGCTATGAAAAGCGCAAGCCCAAGCAGGATGTAAGGAAGTACCGTCAGGCTTGCCCCGCCTGAGTTACTGATTTCCGTAAAAAGGCTGTAGCCACAGAAAATCAGCCCCCCGATCAGAATTAAAAAGAAGGCGATTGAGGTCAAAATATGCTGCTTTTCATCCAGATTAGGACGGCTTCTTGGGGCCATGTCCTGCAGAACGGCAGAGATGCACATGGGGATGCCGCAACAGATCAAGCCTTCTGCGGCCTCCACCTCTCTTGAGATACTTCCGCAGGTCGCGCAGGTGAAAGTTTTTCCTGATTCGGTCATTATGTCAGCTCCTCTCTTTCAAATATTTGATTTATACCTGGCTCCTCAAAAAAGAACACAGAGCAGGTGTGCGATATTACGTGATACCCGTTCAAGAACGGTACTGAATAGTACAGGGCGATTGTTAAGATTCTGCTAATTTTTCGTTATGATGTATCACGTTACTCAAAGGCTGCTGCTGTCGCGTGATTTCGGCAATGATGAGGAGCGATGCTGGTCTCGCTCTGGATTCCGTAAGCCCGCCTGGACGTCTTCTTCTGATTCATCCTTTATGAGAATCACCATATCACTCTTGCCTGCAGGATTCCTCTTTCCGATAAGTGGCTGCGATAGCCTCTCTTGAGGGGAATCATCCCCCATTACGCTCCGGCTATCCGCATCTCAAAAACAACGATACAAATTGCATACTCCAATATATACAGTACGTTATATAAACATCCCAACCTTTTAATGTATTATACAATACACACACGATAACCATTGTATCTCTAATCATTGAACGTAAAATGTTTCTCATTGCAAATCCAAGACTTATTGTGTAAAGAATCGGGATCGAGGATGATGCCGCGGCAGGGATAAAGAGGTATGTGCGGTATCCGGCATTGCGTATTTTATGTCTGATTTCTGAAAACAGAATACGGGTGCTACACGTGAGTAGTCCAGGTTTCTTTTCACTCTGGATTTTTTTTTGGATTTATCCTTGCTATTTCCTGTTACTTAATTTAAATAGTATTTATGTGCATACGTTATAAATACCACATTGTGGTAACATAATATATGCATATTACTACATAGTCGCACACAGCCTAAGGAATCCTGGCGCCTTTATTATGTGCATACGCTAGAAATACTACGCTGTAGTATGTATTCAGGAATGCTGTGTGTCGATGCGAGCAAGGAAAGGCGAAAGGTGTTTGCACGTTGTTATTATGTGCATACGCTATAAATACTACTTTGTAGTAGTCAGAAAAAAAATGTGTGATACGTTGTGGTAAAAGGGTTCGAGGCTTTTTTGTGCGGTTTTATTATGTGCATACGCCAAAAATACTACTTTGTGGTAATGGGTCAACATCCCGGCGATACGATGTGGCACTTCAAAGCGAATAACTGGTTTTGCAATTTAGTCCAGTCTCTCGATTTCAAATACCACGATGTCGCAAAAAGATACCCTGCCCTTGATTGCGGGCCTGGTTTTTATGTATCCGTTTGCGAGAGGTCCCGGTCTATTTTTGATGGTATGCGGGCGTTACCATGGACAGACCCGCCTCCGGCACGGCACAGACCCGTTTCGGAGGCAGGTTAAAAGTTCGTGAGAGTCCTTTGGTTTTACAGACAGCTCTTCAGACAGTCTGAAGAGCGCTTTCCTATTGCCCACGCATTTTGTGGTCTTTGAAGGGGACGGTTGTGAAGACAAACAGTATCAACCCGGATTTGTACGGCGAAGTTAAAAGGCTTGGAGCCAGGGAAATGGAAGCATGCATGCAGTGCGGCAATTGCGCTTCAGCCTGTCCTTTATCCACTGGGGAAAATACCTTCCCCCGAAAAATTTACCGCTACCTGCAACTCGGCCTCCGAGATAAATTGCTCGAATCGCCGGAACCGTGGCTCTGTTATTATTGCGGTGACTGCAACACCGATTGCCCGCGCGGGGCAGAACCTGCCGAAACCATGATGGCGGCACGCCGCTGGCTGATGACCCAGTATGACTGGACCGGGCTGGCCAGGAGATTCTACACCTCCCCGAAAGCTGAGGTTGGAGCATTCCTGGCAATCGCCCTGTTCGTCATTTCCCTCTTCCTCATTTTCCACGGACCAGTCATCACCGAACGGGTGGAACTCAACACCTTCGCCCCGGTTCATTGGGTGCATATCGGCGATCAGATCATGATCGGCTTCGTCTTTGTCATGTTGTTTTCTAATGCCGTAAATATGTATTTCGGCATCATGCAGGGAACGAAGATCCCTCTGCATCTCTATCTGACCCAGGCTCCGGTCTTTATTATCAATTACTTCACGCAGAAAAAGTGGAGGAAGTGTGGAACCGGCCCTGGAAGCGCATGGTGGCGGCATCTCTTGCTGTTCTCCGGTTGGGTAGCCATGGAGGTCCTGGTCATGGTGTACCTTAGCGCTTTTCAAACGGATATCGTGCATCCGTTCTGGCATCCAACCCGCTTATTCGGCTACTACGCCACCATCGCCCTGATGGTAGGATCCACCGGAATGCTGTATAGCCGCTGGTTCAAAAAAGAGTTGAATATGCACCGGTATTCGGATTTCACCGATGTGTTCTTTCTGGTTCTGATCGTTGCCATCGCCGTTACCGGCATCATGGTCCATATTTTCAGGCTGAGCGGACTCCCTCTCATGACCTATACCATCTACGTCATTCATGTTGGGATCTGCGTGGGCATGCTCTGTCTGATGCTGCCCTTTGGAAAGCTGTCCCATCTGATGTACAGGCCGCTGGCAATCTTTCTCACTACCTTGAAAGCAAAGGCCTTAAAGGATTCAAAAGCAGATCCCGCCCTCATCAAAAAAGAGGCAGGCGATACCTTCCAAAGCTGCATGCAGTGCGGAACCTGTACAGGAGTCTGTCCCTGCGGTGAGATTTCCTCCTACAGCCCTCGCATGATAATTCGAAATATCGGACTCAACCGGACATCGGATGTCTCTGTTGACGTGGCCTCGTGGAGTTGCGCGACCTGCAACAGTTGCGTCGAACACTGCCCGCGAGGGATCGGCATTCTGGATCTGATTAAATCCGTGCGCCGGCAGGTCGTTGGCGCCGGGCTTTTGCCGAGGCACTTCAATGATCCTGTCAAGAGCTTGAAAAAGAACGGCAACCCGTGGGGAGGAAAACGGGAAGATCGCCAGAACTGGGCCAAAGGCACCAGCCTTCCCCTGTATACAAAAGAGCATGACTACTGCCTGTTTACCTGCTGTACGACAGCCTATGACACCAGCGCCGGCAAGGGCAGCATGAAGGCAGGGCTTGCCCTCCTGCGTTTACTCGAGAAGGCGGGAGTCTCTTATGGCTCCTTGGGATCCCGGGAAAACTGTTGCGGCGATATGGTTGATAAAATTGGTGCGGCCGATGTCGCAGCAGATCTCACCGGCGCAAATACCCGGATGTTTCAGGAAGCGGGTGTTTCCAGAATTCTTACCATGTCTCCTCACTGTTTGAATTCATTCAGAAATAATTACGAGGGCTTGAAAAATATCACCAATGAACATTATACGGAACTTTTAGACAGGCTTATTCAGGATGGTCTTCTTAAGCCCGTCAACCGCCTTGCGCTGAAAGTGACCTATCACGACCCCTGCTATCTCGGCAGACATAGTGGCATTTATGATGCTCCGCGCCGCATTCTCACCTCTATACCGGGTCTTGCCCTTGAAGAGATGCAGAATATCAGAGAGCGGAGTTTCTGTTGTGGAGGAGGAGGGGGGGGCGCATGGACGAATGGCGCGACCAAAGAGACTCTCGGAGAAATACGCGTCAAAGAGGCCATGCGAACGGGTGCGGAAGTGATAGCCACAGCCTGCCCCTACTGTATTCGCATGCTCAATGATGCTGTTGGTAAACTTGGCGTAGAAAATACAATAAAAGTCCAGGATATAACGGAACTGCTTCTGCACGCGGTAGAAAAGTCGGATATATCGGGCAAAACTGGAAATAACAATATGAGCTTTTCTCAGGAGGACCGTCATGTCTGAGCGAATCGGATTTTTCATCTGCCACTGCGGGATCAACATTGCTTCTCGGGTCAGGGTGAAGGAGGTAGCGGATTATGCTGCTACCTTCCCGGGAGTGGTAGTATCAAAAGATTACCTGTTCATGTGTTCTGATCCCGGGCAGGACCTTATCGAGAAAGATATTAAAAACCTTGATTTAACTCGTGTTCTTGTGGCTTCATGTTCACCACGCATGCATGAGAAGACATTCCGGGCGGCCTGCCAGAGGGCGGGATTGAACCCCTATCGGGCATTTCATATGGTCAGTGTCCGGGAGCATGGATCCTGGGTGACCGAGAGTGAAGACGAGGCAACCGCCAAATCAATCATCATTGTCAGAGCCGGGCTGATGCGGGTAACCAACCAGAATGCGTTGACTCCGAGCCAGTTTTCCGTCAATCCCAACACCTTGGTAGTCGGTGGCGGCATTGCGGGCATGCAGGCTGCTCTCGATATCGCAAGCTCCGGGAACAGGGCTTATCTGGTCGAGAAGCAGCCCACCGTGGGCGGGCATATGCTCCAGTACGACAAGACCTTCCCGACTCTGGACTGCGCGGCCTGCATCGGTACGCCCAAAATGGTTGCCGTGGGACAGGATAAGAATGTTACCCTGATGACCAACACCGAGGTAGAAAGCGTCAATGGCTTCATCGGCAACTTCAAGGTCAATATCAATCAGCATGCCCGCTATGTAAAATCCAACTGCACCGGTTGCGGCGACTGCTCCAAGGTCTGTCCGGTGGAGGCGCCCAATGAGTGGGATGTCGGGACCAAGATGCGCAAGGCCATCTATATCTCTTTTCCCCAGGCGGTACCAGTGCGTTATGCCATCGATAAAAAAGATCGTGGCCCCTGCGTGCAGACCTGCCCGGCAGGTATCAATATTCAAGGCTTTGTCGCTTTGATAAAAACAGGGAACTATCAGGAAGCCCTGCGGCTGATCATGGAGAAAATGCCTTTGCCTGGCACACTGGGCCGTATCTGTCCTGCTCCCTGTGAGTCGAAATGCCGCAGGCAGGATGTGGACTCACCGCTTGCCATCTGTCAACTCAAACGTTTTGCAGCAGATCAGGTGGATTGGGCAACACTCCCCGTCCCAACTGTTGAAATAAAAAATGAGAGCGAGAAGGTGGCTATTATCGGTGCAGGGCCTGCCGGGCTCGCCGCTGCCTACTTCCTTGCCAAAAAAGGATATCATCCGACCATATTTGAGAAGGCGCCGTTCGCCGGCGGCATGCTCCGTTCCGGCATCCCCGACTATCGTCTGCCCCCGGCCATTCTCGAACAGGAGATCAACTATATAAAGAGAACGGGCGTCGATATACAGCTGAACGCCTCAATCGGCAAGGATCGTCCGGTCGCAGGCCTTTTCAACGAGGGTTTCAAGGCCATCTTTCTGGCCACCGGCGCCCAGAAAAGCCGCAAGATGAACATCGAGAACGAGGATGCCGAAGGCGTGATCCACGGCATTGACTATCTTGGCCAGTTGAACCTGAAAAATCCGGTAAAAACCGGAAAGAAGGTCGTTGTGGTTGGCGGCGGCGACGTGGCCATCGATGCTGCACGCGAGGCACTCAGACAGGGAGCCTCTCAGGTAACCATGGTTTACCGGCGCAGCAGATCCGAAATGCCCGCGGTAAAGCATGAAATCCAGTCTGCGGAAGAGGAAGGGATCAAAATTGAGCTGCTGGTCAATCCGATTGCTGTTCTGAGCTCCGGCGGAAAAGTGACCGGACTGCGCTGCATCAAGATGGAACTCGGCGAACCGGACGAGTCCG
>TBL_comb47_HYPODRAFT_10005940_pt1 | contig 13399 bp, 6 predicted proteins | sample TroBogypolimnion_40_FD_10682 | JGI IMG/M metagenome (IMG submission 10682)
GCAATATCGATATTCATTGTTAATGCTTTTGTGACGCTGTTTGGTTTGATAGCTTTTGGGTAACGCACTAAAAATGGTGTTCGCTGGCTTTCTTCGTACATAAACCGTTTGTCGAACCAACCATGTTCGCCCAGATAAAACCCCTGGTCGGAAGTATAAATGATAATAGTATTATCCAGCTCACCAATATCCTCCAGGTATTTCATCAAACGCCCAATATTTTCATCAACTGCCAAAATCGTAGCTAAATAATCGCGCATATACTGCTGATACTTCCACGATGTGAGTTCTTTTCCACTCATTTTGTGGGAGTTGTACTCTTTGTTACGTTGTTTAAAAGCTTCGTTAAATTTCAACTTTTCATCAGGACTCATTCTGCTGTAATCTGCCCGAAGCTGAGTTAAACCATTTTCTCTTTTATTTGCACGTGCAAAATCTGCTTTATTCTCGTTGTAACCTTTAATTTCATAGTTTCCTTCCAAATCGGCAGGGTTGGCAATTTTCAATACTTCATCTTCCCACATATTGGTGGAAATATTCATTAACTGTTCTTTAGCCGCATGTCCCATGCCTGAGTGATCGTCAAAAAGGTTTTCCGGTTCGGGGAAAATGGTATTGTTGAATATTCCCATATGCCGTGGTGCCGGAATCCAGTTCATATGCGGTGCTTTATGATTGTAAATCATCGCAAATGGTTTCTTCGGATCTCTGTTTTTAAGGAAACTAATGGCTTTATCAGTAATAATATCAGTAACATATCCCTTTTCTCTTATTTCTTTTCCGTTTTCAATAAAATCAGGGCTATAATATTCTCCCTGACCAATTAAAATACTCCAGAAATCAAATCCCTGAGGAATAGAAGTAAGGTGCCATTTACCAATCATAGCAGTCTGATAACCGCTTTCGTGTAATAATTTAGGAAAAGTCATCTGGTTTCCGTCAAATGTTTTCGAATTGTCGGTAAATCCATTGATATGACTCATTTTTCCTGTAAGAATACAAGCCCGTGAAGGTCCTGATATTGAATTAGATACATAGCAATTGTCAAACCGCATTCCTTCATTGGCAATCCGATCCATATTCGGAGTTTGAATCAGCTTGCTTCCATAACAACTCATGGCCTGATAACCATGATCATCAGTTACAATCAGGATAATATTGGGGCGTTTTGTTCAGGTTTTAGTGCTTCCTGGATTGCAAATACAGCAACACTACCAATAGCTAAAATTGGGACTGTAATTGCTATAGTTTTTTTATTTTTCATTACTTAAAGTTCTCTATTCTTTCACTAAAACTTTTTGACATAAACGCGCTCTTGAATTCTGAATTNNAATGATATAAATGCCCTTATTAAGGCCTTGAATATCAAGAATACAGTTTGAAAAAACTTCCGGTGTTGTTTTCACTATTTTTCCATCAATTGAACAAACGTTTACTTTAAAAGCAAGATTATCTGACGATTCAATTCTGAATTGGTTTTCAATATCAGTTCCCAAACAATGAAAAATGTTATTTCCATTGGTCGAATCAATTTGTGTTGATAAGTTTTTAAGGGCTACAGTATAGGATTTTCCTTCAGAGACTGTCACTTTTAATGTAGTTGTATTTGTTCCATTTACTATTGTGAAGTTAGGATTTGCACCGTCCAACGAATAAAGCCCGTTTAGTACAACCTGATAAGCGAATGTTGTACCCGGGTCATAGAATGTTGCATCCGACATGGCATCCGAATTAGCTGCACTTCCACGTCGCATGTCAGGGTCGCTAATTGAAAGTTGAATACGTGAAGTATCTATTTGTTTCACCATAAGCATCGAAGGTGAGTTAACCTGATAAACCCATTGATCGGTAAGCGCTGTTGAACTATTGAAGATAGCATATCCCCACACATTTTGTTCGGTTTGCTGAACAATATGTGCTACATTATCCTGACGGATAATTTTCACAGGCGAAGTGGCAGCTGTCTTATATTTTAATTCCTGAGCATCATTACTCTTCAACAACATGTAATAGGTGTAAGTCTGACTATTAGGTGCTGTACCGTGATTGATAACTGCCGAATACAAAGTGCCGTTTACATTCAAATCAACTGTTCCTGTTTTCACGATAAATCGGTTTCCAAGGTTATCGGAAATTACCGGCGTTAACAGTCCTGTTTGATTGGCTGTAACCGCAGTTCCATTTACTTTAATACTTTCGCCCGTTAATACTTCATGTTGTAAAAGGGTGGTATAAACCGGAGCAGAGGCAGAATTACAAGTCACATTACTTCCAAGACAAATCAATGCATTACCGAAGCAAAATACCGATTTATACGCATAAAAGGATGTATCGAACGTATTGTCGTGAAGTTTGAGTGAAAACATGGATGTAGAATCATTCAGCGTAGTTCCACCCAAAAATGGATCAGTTGAAAAATTGCGATAGGGTGTTGAACTAGTGTAAATCATATTGGCAGCACTCAGATACTTCGCGGTTGTACCGGGTATTTTCGCCCAATCGAAGGATGTATTGCTGTAAGCATTATTTTTCCGACCATCGGGAAGTGAAGTATATTCTATCTGACCATAACTATTATATCTGCCATAAACATTGTTTGTCCCATCCGATTCATAATCCCAGATATATTTGCTATATCCTTTGATGCTCGTGTGACGAAGTGAATCGCGACTGATTAAAAAACCTCCATAAGGATAATAGATTTGGGTATTCAGTGGTTTCTCTGCTTTTACACCCAATGCATGAGCTTTCAGGCACAATTCCATTTCACCTAAGGTTGATTTAAAGGTAATATCTGCAACAGTACGACCAATCTGTGCAAGTACAGGATTAACTGTAGGTTGATACAAGCGTTCGAAAGCAGCTAATAACTCAGTGTCAGGAGTCTGTTTTGCCAAAGCCAGATAAGCATAACAGGGATATAGTTCATCTAAAATAGTTACAGCATCAGGAAAACGTCCACATGCAGCAGTTGGAACATCGTAAATTGATGCAATTTTCCGATAAGCCAATAAATTATTTTTCAATTGTGCAAATACACTATCGGACAATGCATAAGGTGTGTTATAGAATAAATAATAAGTCAGACATGCCACATAAAGTGCATGAGGATAATAAGAGCCCAGATAAATGCCATTGTGATGATAGCCTGTAAAATCAGATTTAAAACAATCGGAATAACCTTTAGCTATGGCAAAAGTATTATTAAAATAATTTCTCAAATTATACAAAGCAGCTATTTTGGTTTGTGGATCGGTTTGCATCAAAGCATAAGCCAAACGGGCTTGTATAACTGTTCGGATTACATCGGTATNATCACCTGTATTGGTATAAGGTCCAAACACATAGCCAAACGTACTCATCCACTTCAGCGTATTCATTTCGCGTTGAAGCCGGGCACTTGTTCCTAAATCGTTGCGCATTAGAAATAACGAATGAACGTATCCACCGAAGCGGATTTTCTCGAATCGAAGTGAACCCATGGCACTTCCATCAGCCCACCCTTGGTCGTTCCACCAATCAAAAACATTCTGGATAGATGTTTTACTGGCTGCCGTTCCATTCAATCGATAATCATACGCAAGGGGGATTAATGCATTTTGGCCAAAATCCCGAAAAAAGTTTACTGCAATGCCATCGTATGTACTGCTGGTGTATGCTTCGTTAAAAAGTCCTGTTCCTAAAATAGTTCCATCGGTCTGTGGTTGAAGGTTTAATGCAGTGTACGATGTTTTTGCTCTGCTTATCCAGCCGGTTATAGCACTTTTCCGTGCTTTAAACTGAGTGTTATTGGCAAATGCATTTGTACCTAAATACCAATTATCGAGCCGCTTTGTAATCGTGTCTGCACCTGCCGACTCTGCTGTGGTGGGCGTTGTGGATATAGGAGTAATATTCATATTACGCAACGCCACATAATCATCCATACCATCCGGTGGATTGATTCCCTGCGCCACTTTCACCTGCAAATCTGACATACGGGTCCAGTCACTGGTAGACGGAAACTGCAGAAAATCAAAATAGAATGTCCCGCTTCCGGTGGCTGGAGCTGCTACAGTCATAGTGGTACAGGCTGTTCTGTCATGTCCCATATCGGCTGTAAATTCTGCCCATAGACTCCGCCAACCTACAAAATTCAAATTAAAATCTATCTTACATTTTTGGACTCCACCACTTGTCAGGAAAGCAAAAGTAAGTTTCTGTGTTGATACCACTGTATTATAAATCCAACAAGTAATACCTCCTGCACTGGTTGTAGACGAAGTGCTTAATCCTGTTGGATTTGAAACAGTCATTTTGGAATTAGCACTCCAATCCCAGCGAAGCGATTTTACCCCCAATTTATACTTATTCGAAGCATTTTGAAGCGTGCCGTAGGTAGTTGTGAATCCTGACGGTACCAAACCATCTTCAAAATCATAAATTTGAGCATTTAAATTGATTGAAAAGCTAACAAAAAGTATAGGAATCAGGAATAATATTTTTTTCATTCTATTATTTGAAAAAATTTCATTTTTAGGTATGAGTAAAGCAAGCCTGTTTTATTTTACTGAAATACTATTTAGTGTAACATTTTGTTTTACACGGGTATAATACACCCAACGAACATATTTTACATCCGATTTAAGCGGGATAGTAAATGTGCTGCTTTTCAAAATAGGCTTTGAAGCGGAATATGTGGCAATTGTTGACCAGTTTTTAAAGTTTGTAGATGTTTCAACTCCTACTTCTCCAATAAATTCTTCTTTTCCTAATAGAGACATGCTAAAATCCAGAACTTTAGCTCCGGGTGAAAAAGCGATATAAAACGCTACACCTTCATCACAAAAATATACTGCATCGGCTCTTTTATAATCAATACCATAGCCAGCCCATGATTTAGGATTTGGAGTTTTAATGTCAATTGGCGAACTGTTTGAGAAAGATAATGCGAATGGTAATGTAGTGCTTTTTAATTGATTCACAGCTACTTCCCATGTTTGTTTTCCTTCATTGGCATTCTCAAGTTTAATGTATTGAGGTTTTGTAAAATCTTTAGTAATCGGAGTAGAGTCGGATATAGAAGTTCCGGTATTGAGCTTGTATTTAAAATCCAGATTTTTTATATCTGAATTTTCGTCTATAATGGTTTCAATTTTCCCAATAGAGTTCTTCAGGCGGGTTTCAACCAACGAACCTTTTACTGAGAAAGAGGTAAATACCTGACTAAAAAGTGTGCTTGTTACCGAAAAGACCAGGATTAATGTAAATATATTTCTTTTCATATTGTTTGTTTATTAGGGTGATTAATGCGTTTGACTTCTCTAAACAGATTGGATAGCTATAAGAGGAAAAAGAGGTGAATTCAGGAAGAAAGAACAATTATCTTTCTTCCTGATAATGAATTAAAGAACGATTTTTTGAGAAAAGACTCCTTTATTTGTGGTCATCCTGAGAATGTATGCACCTTGAGACAATTGAATAAACTGACCTTCACTGATTTTGGAATTTAAAAGCGTTTTTCCGTTATAAGATATGATTTGAAGACTTCCTTCTGTATTTAATAATATACCGTTTCCGTCAACTGTAAATAGTTTTTGATTTAAAGGAGAATTCAGGGCTGTATAAACACCGTAAGCCACATTGCAAGATTGAGAAACATCAGATGCAGCATTGTACCAGGTATTTAAAGCCTGATGGGCAGTTACAGTAGCTGTTCCAACTTTAGCCTGAATGACTAAATTACTTCCACTTATTGCTACAACCGTTTCATCACTTGAAGTATAAGTAAGAGGAGCTCCATACGTTGCATCTGAGTTTGAAGTAGCTGTTAATGGTATTGTTAGTGGGTTATTATTTGTAACAAAACCTGTCAAATCCTGACTCCAGCTAATAACCGGAGTTATCTTCACATATTCATAAGTACCTACTGATGGGGCAGTTAAGGAATAACTATTTCCTGCTTTGTCTTTTAGAATGGTTGTGGTCGTTCCATTTCCCTTAAGATATGATCCGGGAATTAATCTCCAGTCAGCTTGTTTGATGGATGTAGAATCAGCCGTAGTTATTGCTGAACCAATATAATTAGCTCCTGCACTCATGGGTGGTCTTTTAAAATAGGACCCATTGTTACCTGTATTCGATTTGCTCAAATTTGTTTGATTATTTGTATAAGTACAAGCTGTCCCCCAGGTTCCACCTGCTGCACCGTCCAAAAAATTATTGCTAATCACTGTAGCTGCAATTTGAGCAGATGATGAAGTCATACTTATTGCTGCAGCATTATTCTGATTATTCCAGAATGCATTGTTATATACCTTATGAACAACATAAGTATTCTGCATTACATGCATACAGGAGTATAGATTGGTCATTTTGTTGTTGGAAAATAAGCAGTTTATGTAAGAATCTATTGTATAACTTGAACCGAAATTCAAACTGCCGGCAATACTTGCTCTGGGTGCTGTTGGAAAACCCGCACTTCCTGTGTAATTCACTTCATTGTTATGTATAATACAGTTGCTAATGGTAATTGTTGCTGCTGGACTATTTGCAGTTACATTTAGTATCGTGCCCTTTAGATTCGTTGGAGCAGCCACAGCACCTGTATTTAACAGGGTTACTTTATTGTTTCTAAAAATGCAACCACTTATACCTACTGTTACCACACTGGAAGGACAAGGCACATCCAATATTGGCGCAATTTTCATGTCATTTCCAGAAGTATATGCACCATAGGTAATTGAAACAGAGTTCTTTTCTATCAGGTTATTTTGAAATGTACCTAATATCTTCAGCAAACAACCTCCATTATTGTTAGTATATGCTGTGGTTGCTCCATAAGAAAGATTACTGCCATAAAAAACACAGTTTTGAACAGTTTGACCAATAGGCGAAATTAAGGTAGTCATAGCAGTAGTCCCATTAACTGCTGCCGGGGTAAGAGCATTTCCTTGAGTTATAGTAAAACCATCCAGTATGGCAGCAGAGCCATTAATCGCGGTAGCGTTGTTGGTTGAAGTAAAGGCTGTGGGATATTTAAATTCCCAAGATTCAATAATTCCATTTCCATCATTATCGTTCATCGGTCTGTCGGCCGGAGTTACTTCTGTGCCCGCACAACTACCATAATAATTATTGACGGTCATATTCCAGGCACCTGATTGAGAAAAAGAGCCTTTAATATAAATGTCGTTGTTTGTGCCAAAAGCTTCAGCTGCTGCAATTGTTTTTACTGCTGTTGCCCAACTTAATCCATCGTTGGTATTAACGCCATTTACAGCATCAACAAAATAAGAAGTTGCATTTGCCATTCCGGCAAAAAGGGTTATGCAAAGCATCAGGGTAATTAGTTTTTTCATTTTTATTATTGTTAGATTGTATTTGTTTAGAGCATTATTTTTTGTGTGGATATTCCCTGATTTGAATTCAAGCGTAGGATATAACAGCCACTTGGTAGTGCTATTTTCTCTCCGGATAGAACATTCCCATTCCAAACTACTGAGCCGGTCAGACTAAAAATTTGAAGTTTACCATCTTGCTTGCTTATAACATTCACATTCTGAACATAAGCAATTGTTGGGAAATTTTGATTCACAGAAATAACTGCAGTTCCGGATACATATTCATAAGCTCCAACTGCTGGGGCAGTAGCAAATGGAGTTCCTGCTTTGTCTGTTAAAACAGATGTGACCATGCCTTTTCCAATCAGATAAGAAGAAGCGGAGTTTAATCGCCAGTCGGCTTGTGCAATAGCAATTGAGTCTGTGCTACCAGCTACACGATTACAGCCCACTACTGTTGTTGGCGTTTTGAAACGTGGAGAAGTGATTGAATCTGCGTTTGTGATATTTAAATCGAATATGTTATTAAGTGCCGCAGCAACTGTATAAGTTCCGTTATTACCTTTATTCATTACATTGTATCCAATTCGCCCAGTTGTAACATTTGAATTAATTGCCAGATTTTTTACTACGCCACCAAGTTGATTATTCCAAAGCGCATTATTTTCGAAATAGTTTACAATTGCACCATTATTGTAAAGAAAAACAGCTCCATTACCTGTATTTGTTAGTTTATTATTTGTTATGGTACAATTAAGGATATAATTGGATGAATATGTACTTGACAACCCTGATGTTCCAACAATACAGCCAGAGGTCAGCGTTGAGGTAACCCCTGTAGCAGTTCCAGACATATACATTACTTCATTGTTGTAAACCAGACTGTTGGTAAAATAAGTAGAACCTGATGCAGCACCATAAAGGTTTACAATTACTCCTTTTACTGAGCCGGTTGCACCGGCAGTACTACCCGAACAATCGATAATTCCTTTGTTGTTTCTGAAAACACAACCCGTCACAGTCGATCCACCTGTAATCCCCATTATGGGTGCAAAATACTTATCAGAACCACCGCTTGAAAAAGCAACAATAGCATTTACAGTATTTTTCTCTATCAAACAGTTTTTGAATGTCCCAATTGCTTTTATCAAAATACCATCATAGACTGATGTTCCGTTAACCGTAATGTTAACCACACTATTCTTAACGATATTATTTTGGAAGGTAGCTCCTGCAATTCCCATTATTGTAGACATAATTCCGGTGGTTTTTGTCCCAACATGCGTAATGGTAAATCCATCAAAAATACTTGCTGCAAGAACCACTGCATTGTTAGCGTTGCCACTATTGATAATAGTTGGGTATTCAAATTCCCATGGATCAATAATACCATTACCATCTACATCAATCATGGGGCGGGTTGCCGGAGTTTCTCCGTCAATTCCCTGAAAACTTCCATACACATTTACGTCGTTAGTTGATGGAATTGTAAGTGATGAACCGGGATAGTTGAGTGTTCCTCCTTTTACATAAATATCATCTGAACCAGAATTTGCTGTTGCTAGTGTTATAGCTTGCTCAATCGTTTTTACTGCAGTCGCCCAGGTCAATCCATCAGCTGTACTTGACCCACCGGTAGGGTTAACATGATAAATAGTAGCATTTACAATGCCAACAAATGTGACAATAGCAATTAATAAAGTAGTTAGTCTTTTCATAAAATCGTATTTTTAATTAATGTTAGTTGTATTAAAATTCATTTTCTTTTCAAATTACAAGGCAAAAGTAACATTGTTTGTCAATATCAGCCTTTCTCTGGTGTTGAAAAAGTTTTCAATCACGTTGAAAAAAGCAAAAAAACGCAAAAAGAATTATCCATTGTGTATTGACACATCATTCTGTTGCTAAAAAGTAAAATAAAAATCAATCACATCAGCTTTATTATTCTGAGTAGTAGCTAAATAAATGACTGCAATTTTAGTACAATCTTATAACTTTTCCCATCCACCACCTGCCAAGCTATTTTAGTGGTATTATCGGTAGTGGTCAACCGGACATTGGGCATCACGGCATCGAGTGTATAACGTCCGTTCAGTACAATTTCATAATCGAACGGCTGACTTGCTGCTTCCGCAACTTCTTTGGTAAGCGAGTTAAGTCCCGAAACAGCCGGACGGTGCATGTCAGGGTCAGTAATACTAAGCATAATTTTCGAATTAGTCAGTTCTTTCAGCATAACAATACTTGGAATGTTCACCTGTTGAATCCATTTGTCATTCAATGCATTTGAGGTATCAAATATGGCATAACCACAACTTTTCTCATCGTGGTTGACAACGATGTGTGCCACTTCATCCTGACGAAGAATACTAATCGGATTCGTTTTGGGATTGCTGAATTTATTTTCCTGAGGTGCATTCGGCTGAAGTAACATATAATACCAGTATAACTTATTCTGAGGTGCAAAACCATGATTGATAACCGCAGTAGCCATACTATCTGTTTTCATAACATCTACCAAGCCCGATTTTACAATATAGACGTTTCCAATGTTATCTTTAAGAATTGGATTTTCTAAATTATTCCAATCTTTATTCAAACTTTTTCCATTCAATTTTACGTTATCTCTGTCATTGAGTTCTTGCTGAAAAAGCGTTGTTTCGGTACGAACCAATTTAGCACTGTCATTAATGTTGCTTCCAACACAGACCAGTACATTTCCAAAACAAAAGACCGATTTATTGGCTGAGAAGGTTTTTTCGTAAGCAATATCGTGCAGTTGCATCGAAAACATCGACGTTGAATCATTCAAAGCAGTTCCTCCTAAAAAGCTTTTATCAGAAAAATTCCGGTGAGTCTGTTTAAATATCATATCGGCTGGTGCCAGGTACTTGCTGGTAGTGCCCGGAAGGCGACTCCAGTCCCAGAGCTTGTTTCCATAATTGTTGTTGCGTTTTCCGGTATGCAGGTTTGTATATTCAATCTGCCCGAAACTCAGGTAGCGACCGTAAAGATTTTCGGAAGACGAAGACTCATAATCCCACACATATTTACTAAAACCTTTTATGGCGACGTGATTTTTCGTATCTCGATGAACCATTAAACCTGAATAAGGAAGGTAAAAAGCCGTTTTGGGTGATTGCTCTGCCGGAACGCCAAGCGATGCAGCACGCAGACACATCTCTGTTTCTCCCATAGTGGTACGGAGGCAAATAGTGGTACTTGCACCATTTAGGTTTTCTTTTATCGGCGATTCATTCGGTTTCCAGAGCCTTCCAAAAGCAGCCAATAGTTCAGTGTCAGGTTGTTTTTTGGATAAAGCCAGATAGGAAAAGGCAGGCAGGGTTTCATCTAAGAACTGACCACCCAATGGAAAACGGCCACAGGTTGACACTGGTGCATCATATACCGAACAAACGTTTTTATAGGTGAGCAAACAATTTTTCAGCGTTGAATAAACTTCATCCGAAAGGGCATAAGGCGTATCGTGTAGCAGGTAATAAAGCCAGCTAGCAGCATAAAGTGCTTCAGGATAATACTGAGTAAAATAAATTCCGGCATGATGATATCCTGAAAAATCGGGTTTGAATGTTTCCAACAATCCGGGAGTAATCGAAAATGCATGGCTGTAATATCGGGTCAATAAAGAAAGTGCCGTGGCTCTTTTATCTGGATTGGGTTGCATCAAGGCATAGACCAATTTTGCAACGGCGAGGGAACGTATATCGTCAGCATTCTCTCCTTTTTCGGTCGTCAGTTCAATAACGTGACCAAAAAGTCCAAACCAATTGAGGCTGTTTAGTTCGCGATTCAACCGTTCTGCTCCCAGTTCATTTCGCATAATAAACAACGAATGAAAATAGCCGGCACTTTGCAATTTCTCATCGCGCATACTTCCCAGCGAACTACCATCAGCCCAACCCTGATCATACATCCAATCCAACATATTCAGGTAACGTGTTTTGGACAATTCCGATTTATTCATGATAAAGTCGTATGCTAACGGAAGCATGGCTGCTCTTTCTACTTCGCGAAAAGTACGTACGGTTATGCCGTCTATCTTTTTGGGGTCGGTTGAAGAATACAACCCCATACCCGAAACGGTTCCATCAGAGGCAACTGTCAGGTTCAAATCGCCGGGATTACGAGTCAATCCAAACTGTATTTGACGTGAAACTGCACTGTTTCGAATCTTAAATTCTGGTTTTGTTGAATATTTACCCGAACCAAAATACCACTGTTCCAGTCGCTTGGCAATGGTGTCGGCAGCAGCTAGTTGCAAAGCCGTTGGTTTAATTAATGTCTTTATTTCACCCGTAGTTCTGACAGCCATAAAATCTTTCACCACCGGACTTTGAAGTACTTTATATTGTGAGTTTGTCATTCTTGTCCAGGTTACAGATTTTTGAAATTCCAAATGGTCGAAGTACAACTGACCATTTCCTTCAGCTGGTGCTTCCACAATCATTTTAGATAGCATTGATTTGTCTTTCTTCATTTCCACCCCAAAAGTGGCAAGAATACATCGCCATCCTTTGAAATTCAGGTTATAGTCCAACCGGCATTTCACATGGTCTGCATTGTCCATAAAAGCAAAAACCAGTTTGGAATCTGTAGGAAATGTATTGTAAACCCATAAATATATGCCACCATCCCTGCTTTTAGAAGCATCTTCCAGTCCGATTGGGTTGGCAACTGTAAGTTTAGAACCAGCTTTCCACTCCCAGCACAACGATTTATTACCCAGTTTGAACTTGTTGCCGGAAACAGACAAACTGCCTTCCTTAGTTGTAATAACTGCTGGCACAATTCCATCCTCGAATGAATAGATTTGAGCTTGTGAATTTCTTGTAAAACAGGCAATGATAACTGTCAAAGCAAAGAAGATTTGTTTTTTCATGTCAGACTTAGTTAAATTGTTTTTTGTTAGTTTGTAAGCACCCTCTTTTCGCCCTGAATTCCGACTGTTTTGGATCTTCTCATATTTGTTTTAGCAATGCGGTATGAATATCAGACTTCGCTGTTTTTGTAAAGATCTTTTTGTTAAAATATCTAACTCTTTAAGGTAAGATTTAAGATGAAACAAATCAATCTCAATGGGATAATTCACACCTAGCTAATATTTTTTATGTTTCATTGCAATTTATTGTTTTTGAATTAGCAGGATTGAAATTGTTCTTCCATCAAAGCATTCAAACTTAATCGTGGTTTCGTTATGTTGGATTTCGATGATTTTAGCCTCATTCGTTTCTGACTGAATTTCCCATTTACCATTCAGGGTGATATTAACCGGACAAATTTTACTTTTCGCTTTAAAGATTTCGGGGTTTTCACGATCAACCTGACTAAAGGTATAAAACTTATCTGTTCTTCCGAATTCGGGATTGGAAATTGAAAGTGCACAAGTCTGTTTGTCGGATTTGATTACAAACATACAAGGAGTATCCACATTTTTTGCCAAATTGGATTTCAAGTTATTACCGGCTTTTCGTACTGCAAAAGCGCTTGTGTTTTCGGGTAAATAAGTTATAATGTGTGCTGTTGCATCCAATTGTTCTACACGAAATAACTTATCGAAGTTTTTCTCCAGATTTTCAGCTTCTTTTTCACCACCATTTACTGCAATAACATACTGATAACCGGCAGATTGCGGATTCATTCCATGCATAATCCGACAGGTTTCATAATTTCCTGCTCTCGTGGCTTTTCCCCGCTCAAGCGGTTCGTTTTGCTCTGCTCTCGCAAAAGTCAGGTTTGCTCCTTTGGGGAAATAATACGAATGGCCTTTGGCATCCACATAACTGAGCGGATTGCCTTCGGTTGCTTCGATTTCTATACTTGTTCCTTTTACGGCTTTATTATTAAAGTAACTGACTGATTTTCCGGAACCAATCCCCAACTGTGTAATGGTGGTCTGAAGCGGGTAAATTTCATTCGTACTGCAAATATCGCTTCCTAAGGCAAAAATGTAATTATCAACAAAAAACAACGTTTTATTGGCTCTTAACGAGCTTTGAGGATCCTGATACGTCATGGCACTTAACCCACAACGTTCGTTGAGTTTTACACCACCAAGG
>TBL_comb47_HYPODRAFT_10005941_pt1 | contig 13396 bp, 12 predicted proteins | sample TroBogypolimnion_40_FD_10682 | JGI IMG/M metagenome (IMG submission 10682)
CGGCTCGTTTTAACTCGCAGCGGAAATCCCTTGATTGAAGAACCAGAAATGATATGAACTCCTCACCTCAGAGTGGCCGGTTTTGAATCGCTCACCTCTGGCCGGTTTTCAACCGCTCGGTGACAGCGAGACCGATGACTTCAGTTACAACCTCGTGAAGGACGGCGTCCACGTCCATGATTTCCACGCGACGATGCTGAAGCTGCTCGGTGTGGATCACGAGCGACTGACGTTTTTATTCCAAGGCCGCCGCTTCCGGCTCACGGATGTTTCGGGAAAAGTTGTGTCGGCGATTCTCGCGTAAGCGATTCAATCACTCCGCCACATTCACCAGCTTCAGCGCGCCAATTCCGCCGGGCCGCCAGTTGGTGAAAATGATGTAAACTTCCTGCTCGCGTCCCTCGCCCGTCACAAACCACGCCGCGTCGTGGATGTGTTGCGCGTCGGTGTAGCCAAGGTCTTCCTTCGGTTTGATCATCGAGACGATGGCGTGCGTCTCCGTGTTGACGATGTAAATCGGGCCGGCGGAATGGTTCGTGCCTTCGAGACACGGCACCAGCATGTAATCGCCCCACAACTTCACAAAGCACGGCAGCGTGCCGGCGGGGAACCCCGCGATGTCCGTCACGCGGCGCGGCACGCGGTCAACGCGCTTCAACTGGCCTTCCGTCCGCGCGGAAAAAATGAATTCATCGTGCGCGGCGTCGTAAGTGATGCCGTGAAGGTTCTTGGAGAATTTTCCGCCGCCGTAAAGTTCCCCGCGCCAGCGCAGCGGCGAAAAATCCACCGGCATGAACCGCTGGTGCGCGTAGCCGTCGGCCACCCAAAGCTCGTGGTCATTGACGAAAGCCACGTCCGTCGGGCGGAAAGCATTGTTCGTCGCGTAGGCGCCGAACGCGGGGTGCTCCAGGATTTCCGCCTTTTGAAAGGTGATGTCGGTGAGATAAATCCTGCCGGCGACATTGTCCGCCACGGCCACGAGCGGCGTTTTGCCCGGACGCGGCAGGATGTCCGCGCCGTGCAGATTGCCGTTCGTGAAAACCGGATCGCCCGCGACAATCCACGACGAACGCAATTGGTTGCTGAAGCCGATCCAGCCGATGCCCGGCAACGTCCAGTAGGCATTTCCGGATTCCTTGTCCACGATGAGCGTGCTGTGCGCGTTCGTCACCGACGAAATCTCCGGCGGCACGGGAACCAGTCCGCGCGCCGCGACGAATTTCCAAAAGCCCTGGCCGCTCACAGGCGTGCCGGGATCAAGCTTGACGGTTTTGGGCGCGCGCACCGGGCCGCTCGTTTCCACGGCAAACGGCAGCGCGACGGCGTTGGTCATGTCAGGCGCCTGCGTTGCTCCGCTCGAAACATTCTGGGCAAATCCGGCAGGCACGATGGCCACTGTCAACAGTAGCGCGTCGTAAAATTTTCCAAAACGAATTGAAGGTTGTTTCATTTGGGTGAGGCGAAGTTTCAAGTTGAATCCCTCTCGCATCAAGGTAATTTCACGTCATGGCAATGACGCTTGATGAAATCGTCGAAGAAACCAAACACTGGCCACCGGAACGGGTTGGTGACCTGGTTGACCGCCTGACGGAGGACCTGCACACGAGCGCCCCGGAAATCAAAGCCGCGTGGAAAGCCGAAATTAACCGGCGCATTGAGGAGATTGAGTCGGGTAAGGTCAAAGGTGTTCCAGCCGAAGAAGTCTCCGCCCGCATCCAAAAAATTCTCCAGCGGTGAAGCCGCATATTTTCATCCCGAGGCGGGTGAAGAATACGCCCGTGCCGTCGAATACTACGCCGACATCACCTCGGAACTCGGCAACCGTTTCCACGACGAAATCGAACGGATCATCCACGAAGTCCGCCGCCAGCCCGGACGCTACTTTCGTTTCAGTCCGCCGGCGCAACGCGCTTTGGCCCGCAAGTTTCCTTACTCGGTGGTTTATCTGGATCAGCCGAATCGTGTGTGGATAGTGGCCATCATCCACGCCAAACGCCGTCCCGGTTACTGGCGTGAACGGCTTGGGTGAAACGCCCTGGCGGAAGTAATCCGCGAAGTCTCATTGCGGTCTGTTTGCCCATCGGATAATTCAAGTTTGTCCGGACAATTTTTTAATTTCCTGCGCCAGTTGTTCCGCCTGTTTTTCCAAATCCGCAATTTCCAGCTCCAGCTGCTTCGTGCGTTCCGCCGCCAGTTCGTCCAGCACGCCGGGCTTTTGATCGGCAAGCTGGCAGAGTTCGTAATCGGGACTCGCGCGCAATTCCTTCAGCGATTCCGTGACCGCCGCGATTTCCTTTTGCAGCGTCTCATGCAGCCGTTTCAGTTGCGCCAGTTCCTCCACGTCCGAGAAATCCAGCGTCGCCCAGCCGCGTCGCAGCAGGAAGCCGGCGGGGTCGTCCGCGATCTCGCGCAGCGTGGCGATGTCGCCGTTGTCCTTCGCCTGGTTGATGGCGGCGGTCAACTGGTGATACGTCTCCAGCTTGTCCGGCTCGTTGGCGAAACGGTCGGGATGATACAGCTTCACCAGCTTTTTCCAGAGCAGCATCAACTCGGCTTCCTGCTCGGCAGTCAGTTGTTTCTTCTGGTCCGCCGCCGCCGCCAGTTTTTCGTAATCCTCGTCCAGTTGCGCCTTGGCCTGATGCAAATCCTTCTCGGCCTGCTCCACTTCGTCAGGATCGTCCCGGACAAACGAATCCAAAAACTTCTGGCGATACTCCACGGCCAGCCGCAGCCGGTCGCGCTTTTGATAATGTTCGCGCAATAGTCGGAACAACGCGGCCTGCACGGCGGTCACGCGCGATTTCTCCTTGGTGAAATCCGTTTCCAAGCCTGCTAGTTGCGCCCGCGCGCCCGCCACAAGCTGGGGCAATTCGTCCAGTTTTAGATTGGTTATGTTCATGAAATTGGCGCTCCAGAAGTAAATTCTGCTTTTATTTGTTTCCCGCTTTCACTTTCAAAACAAAGTTCAACAAACGAAGCCAGCCGATTGATTGCACTCAATCGGTAGAAAAGAAGTAGCACAACAATTGGTTTCTGAACGTCGAGTGGATAGTGTTGTGTGACTTGCTGGATTTTTTCACGCCGGTCTTTGTCTCGATGATATTCAAGAGCATTAAGATAGTTATCAAGAAATTCTTGTGAATTCAAAGTGGTCAAATCCACGGACATCCTAAACGCCTCTTGAGAGGCACTGCCGTCATATTCATTTTTCCATGCGCGAATAGTCTGAGCAATTTCTGAATCGCGGATATGTGATGAAACTAGATTTGCTATGCGATTAAAATTTGTCCGCTCGTCATTGAGATAAATAGGTCGTAGGCGGTGCAGAAAGACTTCGATTTGTTCATCGGGCGGCACAGACCCGACGTTTTTAATTCCACCGCCTTTTCCGCCAAATTGAACTGAAATTTTTGAAAGAACACTCCAATCCTGCGCGAATGTGCATTCATTGAGCCGTTTGGCACATTCAAGAAATTCTCGCAAAGCAGACCTTTGTTCTTCAGAGAAATTAGGTAGTTCAAGTTCACGACTGCTATTTTTTGAAGAATCTGAAATGAGAAATCGGATCATATAATCAGACTATATTTTCCAACACGCGCTGGATCTTCACCGCCTTGCCGGTGACGTTGTCAATTTCAATGATCGCGCCGAGCAGCTTCACGTCGTTGCGCGCCACTTCAAAACGCTGGGGCAGGGCGGTGCGGAAGCGGGTGACGACCGGCACGATCTCGCGGCCCAAAACACTTTCCTGCGGGCCGGTGAAGCCGGCATCGGTCAGATACGCCGTGCCGCCGGGAAAGATTTGTTCGTCCGCCGTTTGCACATGCGTGTGCGTGCCCACCACGGCGCTGACCTGGCCGTCGAGCATCCGCGCGAACGCGATTTTTTCCGAGGTCGCCTCGGCGTGAAAATCCACGAAGATGATGGGCGTGTGCTGGCGCAGCCATTTCGCCTCGTCGAGCGCGAGGGTGAACGGGTTGTCCAGCGGCGGCTGCATGAAGGTGCGGCCCTGCACGTTCATCACGGCGACGGGCGGCAGGTCGCGGATTTTGAGAATGGCGCTGCCTTTGCCGGGCGTGCCGGGCGGATAATTCAGCGGCCGCAGAAAGCGTGGTTCGTTTTGCAGCAGATCCATGACTTCCTTTTGATCCCACAAATGGTCGCCGGTGGTAATGGCGTCCACGCCATAGCCGAACAGTTCCTCGGCGATGTCCGGCGTGATGCCATTGCCGCCCGCGGAATTTTCTCCGTTGGCGATGATGACGTCGAGGCTGTGCGCCGACCGCAACTTGGGCAGGAGTTCCTTGACCGCGCGCCGGCCCGGACTGCCGACGATGTCGCCGATGAACAGAATTTTCACCGGAAAAATTTAACTGCGAAAGACGCGAAAGACACGAAAGAAAACCAAAGGCAGGGCAGAACAACCGCATCACCAATCATAGGAGGCACGCAACGGCACCAATGACCACCGCCATCAGCCAGAGGACCAGCACGGCGCGGGTGCGGCTCAGCCCCATCCGCGTCAGTCGATGCGAGAGATGATTGGTGTCGCCGATCCAGAACGGTTTTTTGTCCAGCGTGCGGAACAGGCTCACTTGCGCGAGGTCGAGCAGGGGAACGGCCAGCACGAACAGCGGCGCGAGCACGGCGAGCGGCCGCGGATTTTGCTTCGTGTAAAAATGCGGCAGGATCGCCATGACGGCGAGCAGGTAACCGACGAGATGGCTGCCGGCGTCGCCAAGAAACGCGCGGGCGTTCGGAAAATTCCACGGCAAAAAGCCGGCCAGCGCGCCGCACATGAGAAAGCCGGTGAGCGCGACCAGATATTGGCCATTGGCCGCGGCGATGAGCGCGAAGATAAATGCGCCGATCGCCCCGACGCCGGCGCACAGGCCGTTCATGTTGTCCATGAAGTTGAAGGCGTTGATGACAGTGAGCAGCCACAGAATCGTGATGGCGTAGCTGAAGGCCTCGCTGGGAACAAACAAGGTGATGCGCTTGCACACGGCCGCCACCGCGAAGGCGATGAGAAGCTGCCCGATGAATTTCGGGAGCGCCTTGAGTTCATGCCGGTCATCCAGCCAGCCGAGAATCGTGATGGCGACCGCGCCGAGCGCGAGCACGGCGAGTTCCAGCGCGCGCCGGTCAAGACCGTGGATGATCAATCCGGCGGAAGAAATCTGGACGATGCCCAGCTTGAGCAGGGCCGCGCCGCCGGCCAGCGGCAGCAGAATGCCCGTGAGCACCGCAAAGCCGCCGGCGAGCGGAACCGGGGTGCTGTGGATTTTGCGGTGGCCGGGATCGTCCACGAGATTGGTGCGCAGGCACCATTTGCGCCAGAGCGGCAGCGCCAGCAACGTCGTCACAAACGCGCCGGTAAACGCGGCGAAAAAAAAGTTGAAGGGGAAAGTCACTGGCGCAGGCCGCGTTCGGCGGCGAGTTTCTGGTAGAGCGCATAAATGCCGTCCACCATGCCTTCGACGGAAAAATTTTGGCGGACGAAGCTCTGGCCGTGTCGCCCGAATCTTTCCCGGAGCCCGGGATCACGGGCAAATTGCAGCAAGCGGTTTTTCAATCCTTCCAAATCGCCGGGGCGCAGGAGGAAGCCTGTTTCATTGTCCAGGCAGACTTCGCGCGCGCCGTCGCAATCATAAGCAATGACAGGCTTCGCAGCGGCGAGCGCCTGGGGCAGCGCGCGCGGCAAGCCTTCACGCAACGACAGATGCACGAGCGCGTCCATGATGCCAACCAGCGCGGGCACTTCGCCGGGCGGCACCAGACCGGTGAAAACAAAATGGCGCTCGAGCCCGAGCGAACGGGCGCGGTTTTCAAAACGGGCGCGGTATTCGCCATCGCCGACAAGCAGAAATTTTATTCGCGGGCAGCGGCGGATGAGTTCGGGCGCGACGGCGAACAAATCGTCGTGGCCTTTGAGCTTCACGAGCCGCGCGATGGTGCCGACGACGAAATCCTCTGGCTGCAAGCCAAGTTTGGCGCGGAGGGCAGGATCGTTTATCGCCGCGAGAAATGGCTCGAGCGGGAAGCCGCTGAAAACCTTGGTGTATTGCTGCGGCCGGCCGATGCCGGCGGCGAGATATTGCCTGGTCATCGCGTCGGCGACGACGATGAAGTGATTGGTGGCCTGCGCGGCGCGGCGTTCGGCGGCGGTGAAAATGAAATTGCTCAGGCCGTTCTGAAATGCGCCGAACGAAGGGCCGTGAATGGTGTGGATGATGACCGGCACACCTGCGCGCCGGGCGGCGAGCCTTCCAATAATGCCTGCCTTGCCGCTGTGCGTGTGGACGATGTCCGGCTTTTGTTGGCGGAAGATTTGTTCGAGCCGCCGCAGCGCGAGGATGTCTTTGAGTGGATGGACGGGTCGGACGAGCTCGGGAACGAGGGAGAAGATTTCCGGTGCACCGGCGAATTTGGATTCCAGCGAGCCTTCCGCACCGGTGGTGGGACCGGAAATCAAATCCACCTCGACGCCAGGCTTCCGGTGGAGGCCGAGGACGGAGGCGACGGTGTTTTCCTGGGCGCCGCCGACAATGAGGCGAGTGATGACGTGGGTCACGCGCATGGCGCGGTCAGTGTGCCGGGCTTTGGATTTGCTGCAATCTTTGAATGATCTCTTTGGCCTCGGCGGTGTTGGTGTTCGCGGTGGTCAGATACACCCTGTAATTTTTCACCGCCTCGTTGGTCTCATGTTTGCGCCAGGCGATTTCTCCAAGGCCATAGGCGATCTGGAAGGAATAAGTCGAGGTTTCGCGCAATTTTTCGTAATCATCACGGGCGGCATCGAGCCTGCCACTGTTGAGATTGGCAATGGCGCGGTTGAAGAGGGCGTCGGTATTATTGGTCTGGATCGTCAGCAAACGCGTCAAGGCGGTGATAGCCTCGTCGTAGGCTTTGATCTGGATACAGGTGTAACCCTTGCCAAATAGCCAGGTCGGGTTGTCGGGGGTGAGCGTTAGTTTACGGTCAATAACGGCGAGCGCATTGGTGTAGAGCCCCCGAGAAGAATAAGCTTGGGCGGCGACAATCAGCAAATCATCATTGGTCGGATGCCGGGAAATTTCCATTTCCAATAGTTCCGAACCGTGCGCAAGATTAGTTTTTTGAAAATAGGCTGCCGCGGTAAATATGTTCAACTGGGTCGAGTTGGTCTCGTTGAGCAAAAATTTTGCAGGTTGTGCCAGCGGTTCGCCGAGCGCGTCAAGCGCGCGGTCGGGCAGGTGCGACGCAAGATAGATTTGAGCCAGCCAGATCCGCGCGGCGAGATTGTCCGGCACCAGCTGGCGGACGCGTTCAAAGGGTGCGACCGCCTGCCGGAAAAACCCATTTTGCGCAGCATAGACCACCCCGATTTCAAAGCAGAAACTCGGCACGTCAAACGGCCCGTTTTCCGACATGGCAGCCGGCAAGGTGCGGTATTTGCCGAACGGGTCATCGAGGGTGCCGGCCAGATTTTCGGCTGCGCCTTTGCCGGCCCGGAGATCCTGGTTAAACTGCAGATTGATTTGCGCGATGGTGTTGTCGGGATTGATCTTCTGCGCCAGTTCAAAATGCGCGGCGGCGTTGGTCAGATTCCCGGCCCGCTGGCTTTGCACGCCCCAGAAATTCAGGCTGCGGGAATAGTAAGGGCCGGCCAAGGCGGCATTGGGGTTGGGCTCGCGCGGCACATGAAAACGATCCAGCATGTTTTCGCCAAAGCTCTGCGAAAGACTGGAATCAACCGGCGTGATGGCCTTGATGATCGGGGCGAAGGCCGTTTTTTCCGCCTGAGCCCAAAAGGCTTCGTTGGCGGCCATCAGGTTTTGATCCAGCGGTGGCGGCAGCAAGGTGTCGTCCGGCAGCGTGTTCAGTTTGTAAACCAGCCCGTGCGGCTCCAAGTAAAACTGCTCGAAGTAATACCCAAAGCTTGGATGCAGATAATACAGATCGTTGGTCTTGGCCAACGTGGCGAGCAGGCTGATGAGGTGCAGCGGGCTGATGCCGTTGGTTTTTTCGGAGGCACTGATGGTGTCCGGCCATTGTTGCGGGAACCGTGCGTGCAGGAATTTGTGATAGGGCGGTGCGGGCAGATACTGGGTGTCCACGAAGGCGAAATCCTTCGCCCGCCCCTTCTGGGTCAGCGCGGCCTGGACCAGAAACGACCGGCGCGAATCGTCGCTTAACACAATGCCGCCGGCGGGCGGCAGATTGTTGGCGGCGAACGCGGCATATCGCTTGAAGGTGTCGTCGTTCGTGTCCCGGATTTGCGGGACGTTTTTGTAGATCAGGCCGGTTACGGCAAACGCGGCAAACACCCAGACGCCCACGAAGATCAAACGATCCAGGGCCGCCAGTGGGACCTCCCGGCGTTTTTCAAATCGGCTGCGGCTGCGGCGTGCGCTCTCTTCCGGCTGTTTGCCGAAGATCAGGAGAAAATAACCCGTGTAATAGCCCACACTCAGTGCGCCCAAAAAATAAAAACTGAGAAACGACAGGCCCAAACCCTCATGGCGCGCTCCGAACGGCGGGTCAAAGGCGACCCAGACGCAAACGAATAGAATGATGGCGTGAACGATGTGGAACATGAAACTCGCGAGGGCGAGGCCGATTTTGCTGCTATCGCCAAAGGAGGATTTCCAGCGGATGGCTAGCACGAGAACCGGCAGCAACGATCCCGGAGAGAGCAGCAGCACCGTCCGCCGCACGGCCGGCGTGGTGAAAAACATTTTCACCACCATCCATTGTGCGGCCAGGTTAATTTTCAATGCCTGCCAGAAGGTCACCTCCATTTTGTGCGAAGCGGCCGCCAGCAGCGGCAGCAGCAGGTAAAACAACATTCCTGCCAGCCCGCACAAAACAATCCGCCGCAGAAAACTTAAATTGAAGAAACTCAGGCCGCGGATCCAGATGATGGCCCCGATGAACACCGGCAGGAAACCGACCATCGCCCAGTTTTCCGCCATGCCAGCCCCATAAACCACAGCGGCCAGAGACAAGCGGCCGGCTCGTTCATCGAGCCGATATTCCAGCAGCGACCAGACCACGAAGGCGAAGAGCAGGAGGTCGAACATTTCCGTAGTGCAATTCGTCGCCTGTTCCCAGAACGTCATTTGCAGCCCGCAGACCAGCACCGCGAAAACCGGCGGCAACCACGCGCTTCTGGTGGTCAGAAAGGAAAAAGGGCTGCGCTCGCGCTCGCGCTGCGCGTCCGTGCGGTCCTGCGGCAGAATTGCCACCGACCGCGCCAGCAACCCAAGCGTCACCGCTGCGCACACGGCGGAAAAAAGGTTAAGCGCAATCGGGATCTGCGCCGCTGGCAACCAGCGTAACGGCGCGGTGACGGTGAAAAACAGGGGGTTGTAGATTTCCGGCTGCCAGGTCCAGCCCGCGAGCTTGGCGACGGCGAGGTAGTTGAACAGCGACACCCAATGGTTCAGCGTGAGCGCGTAGATGCCGAAGACCGCCGCCGCCAGGAGCCACGGCAAAAAACGCGGGGCAAAGTTCTGGAGCGGGTTGGTCTGATTCTTAGTTGCCATGAGTTTCACCAGTTTGAATTGAACTCGCGGGGCTTGGCAAGGTTTGTCCTGCCCGCAAGTCCGCCACGCATTCGACGTGCTGCGTCTGCGGGAACATGTCCAGCGGCTGCACGCGCGCCAGTTCAAAGACACCGTCCGCACATAAGATGTTCAAATCCCGCGCCATCGTCGCCGGATGACACGAGACGTAGATGACCTGTGCCGGCCGCGTTTCGCGCAACAATCGCAGCGTTTCCGGCCAGCAGCCCTTGCGCGGCGGATCGAGGATCACCGTCGTGGCGGCGGGCGAAAATTTCTGCAGCTGCTCCGGCAGGATTTCCTCCACCGCCGCCGGGATGAATTCGCCGTTGGTGATTTTCCGTTCCTCGGCGTTTTTCCGCGCCGAGCGGATGGCGAGCTGGTCCAGCTCCACGCCGACAAACGATTCCACCGCGTCCGCCATCTCGATCCCGAAGAAGCCCACGCCGCAATACAAGTCCACCAGATGCTTGGTGCCGCTGCTGCGCAACATTTCGCGCACGGTCTCGACCAGCTTGGGCAGTAGGAAAAAATTGTTCTGGAAAAACGAATCCGGCGGCACGTTCCAGCCTTCCGGCGGAATCCGCAGCACGACCTTGATGCCGCCCTTCGGCGGCGGGTTGGCACGGACCTGCTTGATCTGCTCGCTGATGGCCGGCTCGGCGATTTTGCACTCCTCGATGTCCTCCACGAAATTGTTGTCCGCGCGGATGAAGCCGATGACCAGTTTTTTGGCCGGACCGTTCCACTGGCTGCGGATCATGATGCGGTTGCGATAGCCGTAGGGCGAAGGGCAGGCGATGACCGGCGCGACTTTCTCGCGGGAAATTTTCCCGAAACGCTCGAACAAGTCCGCGATCTGCTTGTGCTTGAAACGCAACTGGGCCGAATATTCGATGTGTTGATACTGGCAGCCGCCGCATTGCGTGAAATAACGGCATTCCGGCGTGACGCGTTCCGGCGCGGGCGTGATGACGCGCAGCAGTTTCGCCCGTGCAAAATTCTTTTTGACCTCGGTGATTTCGACCTCGACGGTTTCCCCCACGATGACGAACGGCACAAAGACCACGAAGTCGTCAATCCGCCCGACGCCTTCGCCCCCGAACGCGAGGTCGTGGATGTTCAGGGTGATTTTATCCGCAATTTTGAGAGACACACATCCAGGTTATAAGGAAACACGCGTCGGCAAAAGATTTTTCGCCGCGTTGTTGCAATTGTAGGAGACGACGTCAGGAGACTCTAACTAAAATTTTCGGTCTTGAAATGAGTCTCGTCACCTCGTCTCCTACAACAGTGACGACAGCACGTTCGACTATTTTGTTCCGCGCAATTTCACGCCTTTGAGCTTCTCGACAAATTCCGCGAAGCCATCCGCCTGTGTTTTCAAGCGTTCAAGCAGTTCGGCGTCTTTCAATTTACCAGAGGCGTCGAGGAGATTATTTATTTGCGGTAGGAAAACGCGCACCGGGAAATTATAGGCGTTGCGGTAGCCGAAGATGGCCTGAAGCTGCTCGACCGGCCGCAGCGCGCCCCAGATGCCGGCGGCCAGGCCGGTGAAACAGACGGGCCGCTGCTCGAAACTTTCCGGGAACTTCAGCATATCAATAAAATATTTCAGCACGCCCGGCACGCTGCCGTTGTATTCGGGCGTGACGATGTGCAGGCCGACCGATTGCAGCACGGCGTCGGCGAACGGCTGGAATGCTTTCGGTTTCTCGGCGTAGGACGTGGGCGCGAAAATTTCCGGCGGCAGTTTGGCCAGGTCCAGGACGTGCAACGGCACCTTTAGTTCGGCGTAGAGGGCTTCGATTTGGACGGCTACTTTGCGCGTGTTGCTGCCCGGACGGTTCGTGCCGACGATCAACGTAATCATGGCAGTTACTCTAAAACGCGTTTCAGTTTTGGCAAATAATTGTTTGCGCAATCCGGCGGATTATTGCACCCGCGGCGAGCGGCGCAGGCCGTTTTGCAGCCACAGCCGCCAGACCAGCCAGAACGCTTCATTGATGATGCCGCCCGCCATCTTGGACTGGCCATGCGTGCGTTCGGTGAAAACAATCGGCACTTCCTCGACCTTGAATCCCTGCCGCCAGAGTTTGTTGGTCAGCTCGATCTGGAAGCCGTAGCCGAAGCATTGGATTTTATCCAGATCCAGGCCTTGCAGCGCGCGGCGGCGAAAACATTTGTAGCCGCCCGTCGGGTCGCTGAAGGGCATGCCGGTGACGAGCATCACGTATTTGCCGGCGAACCGGCTTAACATCAGCCGGCCCAGCGGCCAGTTCATGACGCGGATGCCGCCGACATAACGTGAACCCAGCACGAGGTCGGCGTCCTTGGCCGCTTCAAGAAACGCGGGGATGTCGTCCGGGTTGTGCGAGAAATCGCAATCGATCTCGAATATGAATTCGTATTTATTTTCCAACGCCCATTTGAAGCCGGCGATGTAGGCGCGGCCCAGACCTTCCTTGCCCGCGCGATGCAGGACGTGGATCTGCGGATGTTTGGCGGCGAGTTCGTCGGCGATCTTGCCGGTGCCGTCCGGGGAATTGTCGTCCACCACCAGCACGTCCACGCCGACGGGCAGCGACAACAATTTCTCCACCATGCGCGGGAGGTTGTCCCGTTCATTGTAGGTCGGCACGATGATGAGCGTCTGGTTCATGCAGGCGGCGAGATGATTCAAGAATTCGCGGGCGGAAACAAGATGAGAATTCCGTCAATGCGTCGTGAGCAACCGGAAGAACGCAGTCGGTGAGGGGTTCAAGGTCATTGGCAAGACAAATTGCATCGGGCCGTTGGTGCCGGCAATTGCGTCGGGATACAAATACGTCCAATTCACGAGATCACTGGAATATTGCACTTGATAAGTGACGCCGGCAATGCCGGTCCAACCCAGTAAAAAATTGGTGTCGCTCAAGCTGGTTGTCAGTGTCGGCGTGATGCTGGGCAGCATGAGAAAATTCTGGTTCGTGAGCGACGTGGCGACGTTGGTGAGCATGAGCGTGCCGGGTATGAAAAATTGCGCGCCGAGCGACGGCGTGAGTCCGCCGGTCCATCCAGCCGGCACGCCGATGGAATAATTGCCACCCGCATCGGTGGTCGCGCCGATGAGTCCGCCGTCCGGTTGCACGAGCACGCCGGCGACGGGTGCGCCGTTCGTGTCACTGACCGTGCCGGAAATGGTCGGCAACGTGATGGTGAAGCCGTTGGTGTAAGTTTGCGCGAGCGGCACGCCGAAGATGTTCTTTAGGTTCGTCGAGACTTGGACGGAATAATCGCCCAAAAGATTTTGCACCGGGAAAAATATCCGCAGGGTGTTCATGTCGAGGGCGGTCGCGCTCATGTTTCCCGGTGCCACCGGGCCGGCCGGCGTGATGACCGTGAAGTTGGCCGAGGAGGCGGAGGCGTTATCAATGACTTCGTTGAAGGTCAGGTCCACCGAGCTGACGGTGTTGGCAACGATGCCGGTCGGCGACTGGGAAATAATTTGGAAGTCGGGGAAAATCGTCGAAACAAACATGCTGCCGGGCTGTCCGGGCGACGCGCCGTTGCCGCCATTGGCGTTGGTGGTGCCGGCGAAAAGATTGGTCCGGTAATAAATCGCGATGCGTCCGCCGCCGCCGCCGCCGCCGCCAAACAATTCACCATCGCCACCGGCTGCGGAAATAGTTCCCAGTCCCGTGAGCGTGTTGACGGAAAGCCAGACGCTGCCACCCGCGCCGCCGCCGGAATCATCCGACCAGCCGGAATTGCCGTTCGCGCTGATGCTGCCGTCAATGTTCAGTTTGCCCCCCACGCTGATGCGAACGGCCCCGCCGCCCTGCGAGCCGCCGGTGATGTTGTTCAAA
>TBL_comb47_HYPODRAFT_10005942_pt1 | contig 13394 bp, 8 predicted proteins | sample TroBogypolimnion_40_FD_10682 | JGI IMG/M metagenome (IMG submission 10682)
GAGCTTCTTTGATAAACATTCCTTCCTGTAAATCAAATATTGGAGTATCGTAACTGAACTCACCTAATAATTGGAACCCTAATTCACTAGCTAATTGAAGTGTAAAATAAAGCGGAAGATTCGCAATAAAGGCATCTGTGCCTTTATCTAATGCTTTCAATGCATCTTCTGTTAAATAAAATAATTCCGGGTTCGCTTCCGGTTCCTTTAAGGCGTGCTGTAATAGTTCTACGATATAAGAAGCTACCGTATTTCTTACTACATCAAACAACACTTTTTCATACAAATAACTCCATTGATATTCGCGAATGAATTGTAGGTGCTTCATATTGTTTTGATGCACTTCCATTTCTAATAAAGCGGCGGGTTGAAAATAACTTGCTTTACCCGCAGAGGTTTTACTGCTTTTTCTCACACCTTTCACGATGTAACTCTGCACACCGAACAAAGCAGTATATACGGATGTGATGATACTGGTATCACCATATTTTACAGTGCGCAGAACGATTCCTCTAGTAGTATGAACCATAAGAAAGTAAAAATTCGAAAGTGAAAATTCAAAAGAATTTCAGATGCTTCTTCACAAATCTATACAATCCCTGAATGAAAATTTTTGCTTTTTCTTATTGTAAAATCTGTTAACTAAATGTCTTTTGATTTTTGAATTTTTACTTTTGATTTTTCAAAGAAGCTGGTATCAATTTAATGATTCCAACTGCATTCATCCCGCGCATCACAAAAAAGGTTAGGTCAAATTCAAACCATTTCTTTGCAAAGTTGGCATCGTCTTTTGCATAGTGGTGATTGTTTTGAAATAATTCTCCCATTAAAACAATTCCCCAGGGGGTTGAGTTTTTTGATTGATCTCCATTATCAAAATTGCTATAACCATATTTATGCCCACACCAATTAACAACTGCCCCTTGAATAGGCCCCATTAAAAAATGAATGGGTAATAGTAAGAACCACCACGCATTGGGTGCAAAATGAATATAAAATGCGGCATATAATGCGCCAAATGAGATGCGGGTCAAAACATGGTGCCCTAATTTATCGAGCTTATCCCAAACAGGTAAATAATCTTCTGTAAATTGAGTTTCTGGTAAATTCTTACCAGTTAAAAATCCACGGAATATTACAATAGTACTCTTCATCATTTGATACACATCCTTAAAAAAATGTGGAGAATGCGGATCTTTTTCAGTGTCGCTATATACATGGTGCATTCGATGCATTACGCCATAAGCACGTGGTACGAGATAAGATGAACCCTGCACCAGCCAAGTACTTACATAAAATACCCTTTCCCAATTTTTACTGATTTCATACATTTTATGAGAAGCATATCGATGCAAAAAAAACGAATGAAAAAACAAGGATAAAAACCAATGGCCTAGGAAAAAAATAATAATAGCAAGCATGAAATAGGGGGGCTTTATTGAAACGATAAGGCAGTCAAGATAGGAGAATTAAAGTCAAAAGGTGAAATTAAAAAGTCAAAAAGATGAATTTTACCTTCAGTTTTTACTTTTGAATTTCACCTTTTGACTTATTATACCACCCCTGTAAACTGCTTCAAAAATCTTACATCATTTTGAGAATATAAACGCAGGTCATTCACTTGATATTTCAATTGAGTAATACGTTCAACACCCATCCCAAATGCAAAACCAGTATACTTATTAGAGTCGATACCAAAATTATCCAGCACTTTTGGATGCACCATTCCACTTCCTAAAATCTCTACCCAGCCTGTGTGTTTACAAATATTACATCCATCTCCTCCACCGCAAATCAAACAACTAATATCCATCTCAGCACTTGGTTCTGTAAAAGGAAAATAACTGGGGCGGAATCGAACTTTTACATCTTTACCAAACATCTCTTGTACAAAGAAATACAAGGTTTGTTTCAAATCAGCGAAGCTCACATTCTCATCTATATATAATCCTTCCACCTGATGAAAGAAACAATGCGCACGCGCTGAAATGGTTTCGTTTCGGTAAACACGCCCTGGACAGATAACCCTGATAGGAGGCTTTTGTGTTTCCATTACCCTAGCTTGTACACTACTCGTATGTGTTCTTAATAACCAAGCTGGATTTTGATTGATATAAAAAGTATCCTGCATGTCTCGAGCAGGATGATCTTCCGGTAAATTCATGGCTCCGAAATTGTGCCAGTCGTCCTCAATTTCAGGACCTTCGGCTACTGCAAAACCTAAACGTTGAAAAATAGATACAATCTGATTGCGAACAATATTCAACGGATGCCGCGTGCCAACTGCTATAGGGTCACCAGGTAAAGAGAGATCGATTGCCTTTCCAGAAACCTCGGAACCGCCAACGGCATTTTCTTTTAAAGTATCAAATTTGCTTTCTACAAATAGTTTAAAATCGTTTAAAACCTGACCAAATGCTTTCTTATGCTCATTAGGAACAGATTTCATTTCGCCCATCACAGATTTCACCAAACCCTTGGTACCCAAATATTTGATACGAAAGGCTTCCACTAATTCGGCAGTATTTGCTTCGGCAGCAGCTACTTCTTGCTTGAACTCCTCTATTTTTTGCAGTAACGATTCCATTGTGCGAAGATAATGATTGAATTCAAGTTTCTGCGATAGTTCCTAAAACCCCCATTTTGGAAATTTTTGGGTCGCTTTTACTGAAACGCACAAAAGTTCCACTAATAGCTTGCTTTCTGTACATTTGTATATGAATTTGAATGATCAGATGGAATATAATACAGATAGAAACTATTTAGGAATGAAGGAATACGGCCGCCACGTACAGAAGATGGTGGAGTATTTATTAACTATTGAGGACCGTGAGAAAAGACAGCAGCAAGCTCAAGCTGTGATTGAATTAATGGGATTTTTAAATCCCCATTTAAAGAATGTAGAAGACTTCCGGCATAAACTTTGGGATCACTTATTTTTCATTAGCGATTTCAAGTTGGAGGTAGATAGTCCCTATCCGATTCCTCAAAAAGAAACCTACAAGCAAAAGCCAGATCCGATACCTTATCCGAAACGTCACCCTAAATATGCACACTTGGGTAAAAATCTGGAAGTGGTGATTGACAAGGCTTTGAAGGAAGAAGATCCAGAGAAAAAAGCTGGCTTTGCACATGCTATTGCCTATTATATGAAGTTGGCATATAGTAACTGGCACAAAGAATTAGTACACGACGATTCTATAAGAAGTGAACTCAATAGCATTACTGGAGGAGAATTAGAATTTAGTAATACACCATATATCAAACATCGCAATCAGAATTTTGAGCGTGATGATTATAGACCCAATAATGGGGGTGGTCGTTGGCAACAAAATTTTGGTGGCAGGTCTAATAATAATAGAAATGCTCAAGGTGGTCAAAGAAATGGCGGTCGACCAAATAACAATAATAATCGCAATGGTCAGAGCAGCCAGGGTGGACAACGCAGTGGAACGAATAATGGTGGCAGACCTGATTCAAGAGGTGGGCAGTTTAAAAAGAGATATTAAATCTTACGAATAGTTGATTTGAAATGAACTAAAAAAGCATCGTTATTCGATGCTTTTTTGTTGCGTAAGTTTGTATAATTATAGATTAACAATTCCAACATTATGAATTCCTTCGAAGTAATTGGTGGTAATAAATTAAAAGGCGATATCACGCCGCAAGGCGCTAAGAACGAAGCGCTTCAAATTATATCAGCTGTATTATTAACTGCAGAGAAAGTTACCGTCACCAATATCCCAGATATACTTGATGTTAATTTATTGATTGAATTATTGGAAGATATTGGAGTTAAAACAAATAGAATCTCGCGCCATACTTGCGAATTTCAAGCAGATGATATTGATATAGATTTTCTTGCCTCAGAAGCATTTAGAAAAAAGGGTGGAAAATTAAGAGGCAGTGTAATGCTTGCCGGGCCGATGTTAGCGCGTTTTCACAGAGCGTATATTCCAAAACCAGGAGGTGATAAAATTGGAAGAAGAAGACTTGATACACATATCATTGGATTTGAAAAATTAGGTGCAAAATTTGAATATGATGATTTGCACAGTTGTTTTAAACTTAGTTCTCCCAGGTTGCATGGTTGTTTCATGTGCTTAGATGAACCTTCTGTAACAGGTACGGCCAATATATTGATGGCAGCTGTTTTAGCTGAAGGAACTACTACCATTTATAATGCAGCATGCGAACCTTATATACAGCAATTATGCAAAATGCTAAATCGCATGGGCGCTAAGATCAGTGGAATCAGTAGTAACTTATTAATTGTAGAAGGAGTAGAAAAATTAAATGGAACTAATCACCAGATGTTGCCTGATATGATTGAAATAGGAAGTTTCATTGGACTTGCAGCTATGACACAAAGTGAACTAACCATCAAAAATGCTGGTGTAGCAAATTTGGGTGTGATACCAGAAAAGTTTCAGCAATTAGGAATTAAGCTAGAGATTAAAGGCGATGATATTTATATACCTGCGCAAGAAACTTATGAAATACAAACCTATATGGATGGGGGTATCCTTACCATTTATGATCATCCATGGCCTGGATTTACACCTGACCTTTTGAGCATTGTTTTAGTAGTAGCAACTCAAGCGATTGGAAGTGTATTAGTACATCAGAAAATGTTTGAAAGCAGATTGTTTTTTGTAGATAAATTGATTGATATGGGCGCACAGATTATTCTATGTGATCCACATCGTGCAACAGTCATAGGCCTTGGAAGAAAACAGGCTCTAAGAGGGATTACCATGAGTAGCCCTGATATACGCGCAGGGCAAGCATTGTTGATTGCTGCATTAAGTGCAGAGGGGAAAAGTATCATACAAAATATTGAACAGATTGATCGGGGGTATCAATTTATTGATGAACGTTTACGCAACTTAGGTGCTGATATTAAGCGGGTAGCCTATTAATGGAGTTATAATATAATGGTAACAGAACCGCTTAAGATTTGTCTTCCATTTTTAGGGTTGATGATATAATAGTAGGTTCCAACAGGAAGTGTTTTTCCATTGTATTTTCCATTCCAGGGATTCGCATAACCCAATGAACTATACACTTTTTGTCCATAGCGATTAAATACATCAACCGTGGCCCCTTGATAGGAATCGAGGTATTGGATTATCCAAAGATCATTGATACCGTCTCCATTTGGTGAGAATGCATTTGGGATCACAGGGTTCTTTAGTACTTTTATAAATATTTTATCGGATATGGAGCAACCACCAATTCCAGTTACCAATAATTGATAAGTGATATCATTTGTAGGCGTAGCAATAGGCGCTTTTATATTATCTGAATTTAGAAACTGTGATGGCGTCCACAAATAACTTAATTGAGTACCATATATAAATTGTGGATCTAAACTCACGGAAGCGCCTTCTAAAATTGTTCTTGATGGGCTCATGATTAAAACCGGGTTGGGATCCACCAGAATATTTTTGAATGCAGTATCACTATTACAACCTTGAACATTCGTTACAAATAAATTAACTTGAATATTTCCCGAGTCACTAAATTTTAAAAGCGGATTTTGATTAGTGGATAAAATCACATTTCCGGAATTCCAATTCCACTTATTTATTGCACTTGTTATTCCATTGCTTAGGTCTGTAAACTGTATGCTATTATTAGCGCATATTTCTACTACAGAACTCGAAAAGTCTGCTTTTGGTTGGGGATAGACTGTAATGATTTGGGTGCTGCTATTTTGACAAGTTGCTGCATTCCCAGAATAAGCGGTAAGTTTTACCGTATAGGTTTTTGTAGCTGGAGTAGGCAAATTAGGATACCAATTAGCATATAAAGAGCCGTTACTTGGATTTTGATCAGTTGTTTTAATAGTAGGTGCATTTATCGCGTCCCAATAAATATCAAGTTTTGTTACATTTCCAAAATCAACAGTAGAAGTGTTTAGAATTCTTGTGAAATCACTACTACATAAACTGTCCATTTTTTGTACCACAAAACTAGCTTTCGGCGTTGGTCCGTTTACAGTAAATTGTTGCATTAAAGAATCAGTACATCCATCTTTACTGGTTACTTTCAACATGGTATTATAGTAGTCTTCTTTTGTTACCAGCACTTTTGCATTTTGTGCAGTTGCATTTACAAAAACCGGTTGAACATGATGATTGGTGCCAGGAAAAATTGTCCAGCTCCAGGTAAATTGAGATTGACTACCATCTGCAATGGAACTGGTATCAGTAAAAGTTGCGGTGCCATCTGTAACACAAACTTCTGGCAAAACAAATCCCACATTTGGCAATGGGTTAATTTTAATATTGGAAATAGTAGTATCACTTTTGCAGCCTTTATCTGTTTCTACCATCAATCTAACAGGGTAAGTACCATAATTTGCAAATGCTTTTTTAAATGGGCTTCCATTAAGCGTGTCCTTTATCGTTCCATCTTTAAAGTCCCAATTCCATCGGATTATATTTCCTGCTCCTGCTGTTGATTGATCAGTGAATAAAACTTCCCTTGTTTCACACAAAGGAGAGGACAAAGAAAAATTTGCTGTTGGTTGGGGATAGATATTTACCGTACTTGAAATATTTAAACCTGTATTGATATCGGTTGAGCAGAAATTGCTATCCGTAATTTTCTGTAAAGTATAAATTGTTTTAACTAATGGGCTAACAGTTAAAGTATAGGGTACCGCATTTATATTTTGAATAGTATCATATTTTGTGCCATCAAAAATACTGAAAGTCCATGGCGCAGTTCCTGTAAATGCAATGGAAAGAGCTGTTGTCTTACCCAAGCAAATACTATCCTTTGTTGAGATGGTAGCAGTTGGTAGTGGGTTCAATTTTATTTGTACACTATCTTTAAAAGTGGGGCACCCCAGAATAGTAGTATTGATAAAATAGGTACCTGCCAGGTTACTTGTAATATTTTTAATAGTATCAGAAGCATTATTTGATGTAAAACTATTTGGGCCTGTCCATAAATAAGAAGCACTAGATACTTCATTTGAATGAAGAATTAAATTATTCCCAATACATTGTGTACCACTTATTTTAGGGTTTAAGGTAATTGTTGCATAGTCTGAGAAATAACCCATTACGCTTCCACCACCAACTCCATTAAAAAAACCAAGATGAAAAAAGCCGGTAGTATTTGCAATATTAGTGGGAACCCCCACTTGAATACCTGGAGAGGGTATACTGTATTCAGATATTTTTGCAAACATCCATGCAGGATTAGCAGTAACAGGGGAAAACATACTAGGTGTTATACTCGGATTTCCATTTAATAAAAAACTTCCAATATCACCTACCTTACATAAAAGTGCTAAATCAAATTGACCACTAAGTGGTCTTACAAAAGAAACATCTTGAGAGCCAGTACAGTGTATACTTGGTAAATTAGTAGAGGCCATTTCACCTCCGGTACCAGTAAGTTGATTTACGTATACAGGTTGAGACGTTTTAATATAGGTGCTAGAGTTTGCTAATTTTCCAGAATAAATTTGTCCTCGATTAAGCGGTACTCCAACAGTAACTCCATCCATAGTTATAACGGTTCCATCAACAGTTGCCAATACATAAAAGTAATCCTGAGAAACACTATTGATTACTAAATCGCCTTTAACCATGATGTATTCGTTTCCAATAATGTCTTCTGATACAATTTGATCTCCTACAAGATCAAAATTACCTCCAAGTATTCCGATACTATCATCATATACAGTTACGCAAACAGGCAAATTTGAATTTACCACACTACCCACCAAATGTTGTGGTCCTGAAAGATTACTTGCAATAACACTGTAGGACTCTCCTTGTTGAAGGGTAATTGAAAAAAGTTGACCCTTTGGATGACCAACTGCATCTTGACTTGGAGTAATGTTAACCACTGTATTGTTTTGAGTGGCTACGATTACAAATCCATTATGTGGTAAAATAGGATTGGGGCCTGAGTTAATGGGTATATTATCGAAAGTATTTTGACCGGGAATCATAAATTTTGTTCCTAAACCCGCTGCTCCCTTTAATGTAAAAATTTCGGGGTTTAAATAATTTACACCACTCATTCCATCTACTTCGTAATAAGCTGAAATTTTATTGCTGGCTGTGATTTTTAAGCCATTTTTTAAAGCCGTATTTTCAGGTTTTGATTCTACAATACTTAAAAATTGGGTTAAGTCTTTTGTGATAGTGGTATTTGCATTTAGTGTAAAAGTAATTGGTTGAAAGGAAGGATTTGCAGGCATACTGATGGTAACATCTGCTGTTTTTGCATAAGCTGAAAAGCGAATCAATATGGGTGCATTTGCATGAGTAGGTGTAATAGCAGGTGCCCCAAACCAAAATGTTGTATCCGTTTGCGCTTTTGCAATAAAAGCTAAAGAGGAGCAAATGAAAATTAATATAAGGCGCTTAATCAATAACATAATTAGAAAATATGGTAACCCTTTTCAAAATTTGCAATAAGATAAATCATTTACTTTCTTTTTTCAAGATTTTGTAAAAGATGCTAAAGATAACTCATATGTTGCTTGGGAATTTAAATTGATACTGTTTGATTAGAAAAAGGATACCTGTATATTTAATACTCAATTATTCATAAGTGCCATATGAGAAATTATCTATCCATTTCTATCATTATCATAGCTCTTGCCGCTTGTAAATCTCCGGTTGAATGGTCTAATTATGGAGGTAATAAATCAAATAACCATTATACCAGTTTAGCTCAGATCGATACTAATAATGTAGGCAGCTTAAAAAAAGCTTGGGAATACCATACAGGAGATGCTGATGAGAAAACACAAATTCAAGTGAACCCCTTAATTATTGACGGTATTTTGTATGGGGTTTCTCCTAAACTAAAACTATTTGCTTTAGATGCTGAATCAGGAAAAGAACGGTGGGTATTCAATCCTGCAGAACCCAATTCAATTTCTGCAAAGGGAGGAGGTTATTTTTCAATGAATGTATGCAGGGGACTTGCATTTTATAAAAATGGACAAAATGATCAGCGAATATTCTATTCAGCAAGCGGTTCTTTATATTGTATCGATGCATTAACTGGTAAACCAATAATTTCATTCGGAAGCAATGGCAAGATTGATTTGCACCAAGATCTAGGAGTAGATGCTAGTAATCTTTATGTAGCATCAACTACTCCAGGTATTATTTATAAAGACTTAATCATAGTTGGTACAAGGGTTGCGGAGGAAGCAGCAGCAGCACCTGGGCATATTCGTGCTTATGATGTTCATACCGGAAAGATGCGTTGGATTTTTCATACAATCCCTTATCCAGGAGAAGCAGGTTTTGAGAGTTGGGATAATAAAGAAGCCTATCAACATATTGGTGGCGCCAATGCATGGTCTGGTTTTAGTATGGATGAAGAAAGAGGTATTGTTTTTGCTCCTATTGGTTCTGCCTCCTACGATTTTTATGGAGGTAAAAGAACAGGCGATAATTTATTTGCAAATTCTGTATTGGCATTAGATGCGTCAACAGGTAAACGTATCTGGCATTTTCAAACGGTGCATCATGATATCTGGGATAGAGATTTACCTACTGCTCCAGTATTGGTAAATATCACAAAAGATGGAAAAAAAATTGATGCTTTAGTAAGTGTTAGTAAGAGCGGATATATTTTTCTTTTCGATCGCGTTACCGGCAAATCAATTTATCCTATCAAAGAAACCAGCGTACCAAGTGTTAGTGAACTAGCTGGCGAAAAACCTTCACCCACACAACCAATCCCGTCTTTCTTTAAACCTTTTGCCCGTCAATCTTTAATGGAAAAAGATTTAAATAATCTTGTGCCTGATTCATCTTATCAGGATATTAAAAAAAGGTTGTCGACTTACAAAACTGGCAATATGTTTAATCCCCCCTCCAAAGAAGGAACAATTATTTTACCTGGCTTTGATGGAGGTGCAGAATGGGGTGGTCCTGCTTTCGATCCAACATCAGGCTTTTTATACGTTAATGCCAGTGAAATGCCTTGGGTATTAACGATGGTTGACTTAAAAGACAAGCCAATATTGGCTGAAACCAACCTGCAAGCGGGAGAAAGATTATATAAAACAACCTGCATGGCTTGTCATGGTCCAGAACAAAAAGGCGCTGGAAATTATCCGCCATTAGTTGATATCAATAAAAAATACAATGAAGAACAATTCACTACCCTATTAAGTAGTGGAAGAAGAATGATGCCTGCTTTACCGCAATTAACAATTACTGAGAAAAAAGCAATTGCAAGTATTATTTTAAAAAATGAGACTTTGCAAAAAGAAAAATTTGTGGCCCCTGTTCGACCTACAGATGATTGGTATAAAATGCCTTATTTAGCAACTGGCTATAATAAATTTTTGACTAAAGAAGGGTACCCTGCAGTGGCCCCACCATGGGGCACTTTGAATGCTATTGATTTAAATACAGGGGAAGTGATTTGGAAAGACACACTGGGCGACTATCCTGAGTTTAAAGCAAAAGGAATTCATACTGGTACAGAAAATTATGGCGGCCCAGTTGTTACCGGAGGAGGATTAATTTTTATTGCTGCAACAAAAGATGCTAAGTTTCGAGCTTTTAATAAAAGAACTGGGAAACTATTACTGGAACTCGATTTGCCAGCAGCTGGTTTTGCTACTCCATCAGTTTATGAAAAGAATGGGAAAGAGTATGTAGTGATAGCTTGCGGCGGCGGAAAACTAAAAGCTAAGACTGGAGATTCTTATGTGGCTTTTGCGTTAGAAAAATAACGGAAATTAATTTTCTAAGACTTCATTTTCCAATGCGATAAATAAGGTATCTCCCTTTTTAGGATGTTTTTGCATAGTTCTAATAGTTAATGTTGTATTAGCAATTACAATTTCTAATTCGTAGAACCCAGCCATAAAAAATTTGTCTTTTACATAAGCTTCTATTCCATCTGTTTCAGAAACTATTTTAAAATATTCAGGTCTAACAAATAGACCGTTTCCAGTTTCATTAAAACCAGCCTTCTTTCTAAATACATCTGAAAGTTGAGGGTTTAAAGTATAATAATTGCCTAATAATCCTGCTGCATATGAGTTTGCTGGATTTCTATATACTTCTTCAGGGTTGCCCATTTGAATGATCTTACCTGATTTCATCAGTATAATTTGATCTGCCCAAGATAAAATATCGGAAGGATCGTGCGATACCATTAAACAAGTTATTTGTAAACTTCCACCTATCTCCCGAATGATATTCTTTAAAATATTTTTGTGAATCAAATCAAGATTAGAATATGGTTCATCGAGTATTAATAATTTTGGCGAGCCAATTAACAATCTTGCTATAGCAATTCTTTGTCTCTCACCCCCAGATAACTGATCAGTTCTTCTTTTTACTAAATGACTAATCATACAAACTTTAAAAATTGCATTTGCCATTTCATCGGTAAGCTTATTGGCATAAGTTAAAAGCTCTTCAACACGGTAAGAATTTCTTAATTCAAAATGTTGGGATAAATAAGCAATATCGGGGTGCCCCGGAATCAATTTAAAATCCGGCCCAAGTACATGTTTATCATTAAAATAAATCATCCCTTGGTCTGGTTGTACTAAACCAGCAATCATTTTAAGTAAAGTAGATTTTCCTGAACCCGTTTCTCCCGCAATAGCTATTTTTTGATTGATAGATTGTGAAAAACTTACTACATCTACCACAGATTTTCCATCAATGAGCTTACTAATATTTGAAATTTCTAAAAACCCCATTGTTCAAAGATAAGCAAGCTCACTTATGTTTATTTACTGATTACAATACTGTGAAGAGATGGTAATATAATTCAAGTTTTGTTTTACCTTGTCATGTGCTTCAAAATACTCCATACCAGATATATGCAATAGGTGATCAGGGTATTACCCTAGATTATGGAGGCGAAATGAATGAATTGTTGAACAAAAAAATCTTTCAACTATATACTTTGCTGAAAAAATGGCAACCTGAAGCTATCTTAGATATTATTCCTGCCTATCATTCCATTAGTTTAATTTATGATCTTATAAAAGTGAAAAAATTAGCTGGAACAATTACAGCTTATCAATTTTTAGAAATGAAGTTGCGCGAAATAGAGGCGCAATTAATAGGAAATATTACAGTATTAGTGAATCGTACAAAAGAGATACCCGTATGTTATGATGTAAGCCTTGCTCCTGATCTGGATGAATTGGCTAAAATGCATCAGTTATCTCATGAAGAAATAATTGAAATTCATATTCAACAAACATATCGGGTTTATATGATTGGTTTTATGCCTGGATTTGCATACATGGGTTCTGTAGATGATCGAATAGCAAGTCCAAGAAAATCCAACCCCCGTTTGCAGGTGCCTGCTGGAAGTGTGGGAATTGCAGGAACTCAAACAGGAATCTATCCATTTATTTCCCCAGGTGGGTGGCAAATTATTGGCCAGACTCCGCTCGTACTTTTTGATGCTAATAAAGAAAACCCTACATTATTAGAACCTGGAGATCAAGTTAGGTTTAATAAGATAAGTCTTGAAGAATTCCATCACTTGAAAAACAAAATGGACTAATGGGATTGCGTATCATCAAAGCAGGAATAGCAGATAGCATTCAAGATATGGGTCGCTATGGATACCAGCAATTGGGAATTTCACCTGGTGGGGTAATGGATCGAATTGCTGCAACAATTGCAAATACATTAGTTGGGAATCATTTGAAAGAACCTGTATTAGAAATGCATTTTCCTTCTGCAACTATTTTATTTGAGACTTCCATGATGATTGCTTTAACCGGTGCAGATTTTGGAGCAGAAATTAATGGGAAAGAGGTATTAATAAATCAACCCATCCTAGTTCCTGCTCTATCAGAATTAAGATTTACCAAAAAAAAAATGGGATCGAAAGTATACTTATCTGTTGAGGATGGTTTTGAAACTGATAAGTGGTTGGGTAGTAACAGTACTTCTTTTCAATTACATAAAGGAGGAATAGAAGGAAGATATTTAGTAAAGAATGACGTACTGTATTTCAAAAATAAAGAAGATCTAGAAATTGATCTACTAACACATTTGCCTTGGCGCGCAAGCATGTCAGAATTTTATGATAATAACAGAATTAATTTTATGCCGGGAGTTGAATATCCATTATTGGAAAAAATTTCCCAAAACAGTATGGTTACAAATGATTTTAAAGTAAGCAACCAAAGTAACCGTATGGGGTATCGATTAGAGGGTCAGGCTTTATTATTAAGTATAAAAAAAGAATGTCTTTCATCTGCAGTAAGCTTTGGTACTATTCAATTATTGCCAAATGCACAAATGATTGTTTTGATGGCCGATCATCAAACTACTGGAGGGTATCCTCGTATTGGTCAGGTAGCAACCAGTTCACTTCCTAAGCTGGCTCAAGTATCTGCAGGCGAA
>TBL_comb47_HYPODRAFT_10005943_pt1 | contig 13394 bp, 13 predicted proteins | sample TroBogypolimnion_40_FD_10682 | JGI IMG/M metagenome (IMG submission 10682)
ACAAACAAAAACAAACAAAAACAAACAAAAACAAACAAAAACAAACAAAAACAAACAAAAACAAACAAAAACAAACAAAAACAACTAAAAATACATACAAACCTAACCGTAATAAAAATATATGTTCCAACATATTTTTATTGTCTTATCACTCAGTCGGATCTTGTTCTAACACAACGATTTGCTCTGGTTTTATCTCCGACTCCAGATTTATCTCTGGTTCCGGGTCGGAATCTTGCGTGGTCGTCGGTAAAATCCGCGCCGTTTTTTCCGTTATATTCTGCTGTTGTAAGTAATATCGCCCAATATCCGTAATATTCGCCAGTATGTTCACCGCAGTATTATATTGGCACGTGAAACACATCGATACCGTGTCCGCGTCTTCGTTCATATATTTGATACTATACCACCAATACGGTGGAATATACAACACATTACCCTCAATAACATCGAATTCCAAGAATTTGATCTTTGACAATTCACCTAAATCTTTGGTCCAAACATCGATCGCACTTCGGAATTCGTAGTTCTCATAATCGTGGATTGGTTTCAAATATCGCGTGCTGCGCCAAGGTGTCATTTTTATCTGTATTTTTCCAGCAGTGACGCCGACGAAATACCGCGTCCCGGTGTGATATCGCAACGGTGTCGTCGATCCTTTGGAACCGAACAAGATATCATATGCCGTATGAACCGTGAGTTGCGGTTTCAAATCCAGATCCACCGCGTGAATAATCGGATTGAGCCCGGATTCCTCTACAAAAATGGAGTTCGATTCGCTGATGAAATGCGCGCGCGAATCGGTTTCAAAGAGTTTTATAGTAGAATGGAAGGGGAATGTAATATAATCGAAACTAGTGCCGGATTTCGCGTAGTCATTCGTATCTTTGACGGCGACCTCGTATTGTCCGCCATTTCGCAATATATTGTCGATCGTGATTTTGCCAAATATTTCGGGGACGTGGGATTTGTATTCGAATAGCACGGGTTGTTTCACATTACATACGTTTTGTAGGGCGGCATTGTCGACGAAATCCATCTCGTAGATTTCGAGGTCTTCGCTCTTTTTGTATTGTTCGGTGATGTGGATATAGAAGAACACGACGACTAGGAATATTAATATAGTTATGGCGTAATTCATCGCAAAGATTATGTGATATTCCTAAATATAGTTAGGTTGGAGAAAGAATTATAGTGAATGAAACACAAACGAATATAATTATGTTAGTATATTTCAGTTAGACGCCTGCACTGACTATAAATATATTGTCGGTAACAAAATCGATTATCAGATTGCGTCACGTCATTTATATATTTATAACTTTATAACTACTCAAGTTATTCATTTTAACCGCGAAACCCTTTTTTATGCCCTTTCGGTGTGATTTGTTGCTGGCTTTTGGTCCCCGTGCGTCAGGGTTTTATCCGCTTTCTTTGACCGAATTCCTGCTGATTTTTAGCGACTGTATCGGCATCACTACGGTTTTTGTTATTTTTATTGTTGCTGTTGCTGTTGCTGTTGCTGTTGCTATCTTGTGTCGGATCTTGTCCGTCAAAGAAATCGGCCAAACTGGCCTTGCGCGAGAAAGAACTGTTTGTTTTTGTTTTTTCGGTCTCTGGCATTATAATCAGTATTACAATAATAATGATTATACTATAATATTTTTATATGGTTTCTACGTATAATATCGTATCGTATCGTATCCGATAGGATCATAATATAACTAATATAACTAATATAAATATAGTATATAGTATACAGTATATAGTATACAATATGTGTGACTTAGACGATTTCCAAAGAAGCTGTGAATGCGAATGTATGAACGCGGATTCTTTGGCGAATTCTGATAGATGCGAATATTGTATGGCGGTTGTGTTTAGTGAAATACCGGATGACAGCAGTAGAAGTAGTGACGATACCGATAATGATATCGAGTCGGTTTTTAATAAGACTTGCGATAAGGGTTGCGATAAGGGTTGCGATAATGCTTACGATAAGAACCAAGAAGAAGAATACAAAGAAGAAGACAACCAAAACCAAACCCAGGAAGACGACTGCTGCTGTAAACCAATCAGCAACAATAGTTCGAATTTGTCTGTCACTATTCCGGACGAAAATGACGTTACTATGTTATTGGATATTAATGAACCGAGATCGCCGAGACCACAGTCTGACAAAACCAAAACGTCTTTTGCTGGATCAACAATCAAAGAATTTATGGAAGAGTCGATCCGATTGGCCGACGAAGAGACGACAAAAACAACAAAAATAGAAGAACCAAAGCCAGCAGTTCCGGCGTCGTGTAACGGAAAGTTCTGTGTTATTATGTAGTGGGGAAATCTACACATTTCGATAATAATCCGTAGTTTCCTCTACTCTGTCATCTTTGGCGCCAAATAAAACGTAATCGTCGCCCCATCCACCAATTGATATCCAATCTTCATTGGATATTCATTCGTGATTTTGATATCAATATCTTTGGACAGCTTATTATACAAGCAAATGAAATAAATATAAGTCAAGCTGAAAGACATATCCAGTGTTTCGCCTTCATCGATCGCAAACGCCGTCAATTCGTCGATCCCAACATCCACGCGCATCTTCCCATTATCGCTACTAGTCGACGACAACATAATCTTATCTTCCGCGCAATGAATATCGAGCGTATCGCCAAAAAGCCGTAGCTGCGAAACAATGCTGGCGAAATGCGCCGAAGGCAGCGACATCTCCGCCTGATACTCCGTCACCGGAATCGCCATAATTTCGGATTCAATATCCATCAACGGCACCTCGAAATGCTTGTCGAAAATACTGCTGTTTTCGCCGATCGAGCACATATTAATATACAGTTTATCGGTCTCCTCTTCGGAATCGTATTGGATCTGGATGGACTGCGTTTTGTCGCGCGCATTCAGCACTTTGAACAGCATAATCGACGAAATACCGATGACCGCGGAGGCTGGCACGGTATATTCGTCGAACCACGCGGCGGGAATACAGATTTCGAAAACGGACACGCGGGCATTGTCGATGGCTTGGATATAGACGCGCTCTTCGTCGATCATAATATTGATATTTTCAGTGATGGTCTTGATATGATGGAAAATGGTGGAAAATACATCGCTCTTGGCTTCCTGTTTGATGGAAATAGAGAGCATTATCAGATCGCGAACCTTTGCGAATTATATAATATGTATAATTTATCATATAATATTTAAATCGTTATACGAGATCTATTTATTGTTTCATCAAAATGTCTATCAGTCCAGGCGATTCCTTTTTCCCATACATTATGACCTTGTTCTTCACTTCGGTCGGCATGAGCGGCGAAAAGAACATCGATATACTGTCAATTACAGAAGGCGTGTTGTAAATATACATACCCACCAAACAGTCGGAGAATCGAAATTCCAATCGCATACATTCGCTACAAAATAGGTTGATCGATTCTCGGTATCGTTCCGCTGAACTGATCGAAAATGTGTTCAGATTGATGTGTATATTAAACGTGCCATAAATGCCAATTATATGCGTAATATTGTCGATCAGGTATTTTATTATGTCGCGGTAGTTCTGCGGATTTGCGTATAGTTTGAATATAGTATAGTCGACCCATATCGAATTGGTATTGGGAATAACAAACACCGTTTTGCTATGTAGTTGATTTACGCTGATCGTGTTCGATATTTGTTGCGCGCACTCCGTTTTTTGATGTTTTTTGAATATGGCGTTCTTTGGCGAAGATTGATAGTATTCGTTCTGTAATCTTTGAACATTTTCCAAGAAGGACGTTTGTTCGTTCATAATAGTTGATCGCGAGGTAATATCTAATTGGGTGTTCATAAATATTTATATTACTAATAAATATTTATATATGTTTTTTATAGTTTTATTGTTTTACACAGTTCATATTGATTCAGCTGAAAGCGTAAACAATACGTGGTTCGGTGATGTGATAGATTCCACCATTTCGATTGGTGGCGTTTCCAAATCGTCTGCTGACTCTGACGCTGACGTTGATGCTGATGCTGACGCTGACCTGTCCGCCATAAATGTAGTCGTTACTGACATAACATATGATTGTAGTCCCATAATAGTTGTCTTCAATTCTGCGAATTCCTCTGCTAATATGTTGAATCGGTTTTCGTATTCTTCGCGATCCTCTTCCGAGAATCCGGAATTATTGGCCTGTTGGACATTTTGCGGGATCATTGTTGGCGCAGATTTCGATTCTCTCGCAAATACTTCTAATGTGGTTAGTCGTTTGTCAATAACCGCGATGACTTGTGGCAGGGTAAGACCGGCGGGTGCTTGGTTCTGAGCTGGTTGTCCCTGTTGGGAATTCGGCTTAACTAAATTTTCAGGAGGAGCACGTCTCTTCTTTGCGGCAGCTAGGGCACCACTCATATTATAATATAATTAATATCTTTGCTTTAAGCATTTTGAACGTGTATATAATTGATCCGCCGGACAAGTTTACTAAATGTCTATCGTAGCACCATCGCAATCTTCGCCGCGTGCCTATACGGTTCGACCCATTCAATATCCGAAATATCATAATCCTCTATATTTCCGTGAATATTGCTAAATCTAATCTTTGGAAAAGGCAACGGAGTCCTCAAATACTGCGTTTCCAAAGGTTCCACGTGTTCTTCGTAAATATGCGCATTCCCCAAGAAATACACGAATTCATCGGCCTCCAATCCGCAGTGGTGCGCAAGCATATGTGTCAAAAACGAATACGATGCGATGTTGAACGGAACGCCTAAACCTACGTCGCCGCTTCTTTGGAAAAGTGCGCAAGATAAATACCGGCCGTCGCGAACATTGAACTGCGCAATCATATGGCACGGTGGCAGTGCCATTTCCGCGAGCTGTTCGGGATTCCACGCGCACAATATCATCCGCCTAGATGTGCGGTTTTCGGGGGTTTTCAGATCGCGGATAATGTCGGCCAGTTGATCCACACCGATCCCCGTATAGTCGGTGTTAGAATCAATGTATTTAGCATTAAAATGTCGCCATTGATGGCCGTATACGGGTCCCAGATCCCCTTCGGCTAGGTTGGTTAGTCCGCGACCATCGAGGAATTCGCGACTCGAGTTAAGGTCCCAAATATGGACGCCGTTTTTATGTAGGTCGTGGTTGTCGGTCGATCCGCGAATAAACCACATCAGTTCGTGGAAACACGTCTTCCAGGCGACGGATTTAGTCGTAATAAGTGGCAGCTGGCCGTCTTTCAACGAAAACCGCATAGAGTGACCAAAGACCGAAAGTGTGACCCCATTGCGCGATTCTTCTTTGGTGCCATTCACCAAAATGCGGCTGATTAATTGTAGATATTGCGATTCTTCGGTGATAATATCGGGATCACTGGGGTCGTTTTCATTATCGTCGTAATTATCGTTATCGTTATCGTCTTCGTTATCGTTTTCGTTATCGTTTTCGTCCAATAAAATACTTCTTTGATTCATAAGTTTGAAAAAATGATTCCTTTGTAGCATATTACGATCGTCGTATTCATCGTTTGTAATAAAACTATCGTCTATAAATTGAAAAACCCCCAAATATAGGTTTTTACAGCCATTAAAGACCAGTAACCAAACCACCGACAGTGATTGTAATAAATGGAAAATAGGAACGGGACTCATACTTGTCGTATAACGTATATATCCATATTTACTTTTATATTGTATTAGCAAATCTATAAATAGGTAGATTATTTCGGTTATTTCGGTTATTGGGAATGCTTATGGGGTCCCTATTATTTTCTAATCAAAATCTATATATATTATAATATGTCCGAACTATTTTCAGGAGGTGGAGATGAACATAAGAAAACCTTCTTTACGCACGTGTTTTCGACGACCGAGGAGGGAAAAGCCGAGATACTAAATGTTGTCCAGTATGCCACGCTCGGTGTTATTCCGATTGTGTTTCTGAATAAACTGATTCAAAGATTCATTCCCGAGGCCGATCTGGATAAATCGACGATCGAACTTTTAGCCGAAATATTCATTCAGCTGATTGTTATGTTTTGCGGCGTTATCGTGATTCATCGCATAATAACGTTTATTCCGACCTACTCGGGATTCAAATACGAAAACCTGGTTCTTACCAACGTAATATTGGCGTTTTTGATCCTGGTTCTAAGTATTCAGACCAAAATGGGTATCAAAACGAACATATTGGTGGACAGGGTATCCGATATGTGGAACGGCGCCGATGCCGACGATAAAAAGAAAAGCGTCAAAAGGGGGGTCAAAGTGTCCGGCGGACCACGGCACGCACCGAGCCAGGCCGATTACATCGATGATGGATCGCAGAGTATGGGAGCATTCCCTCCAGCAGCAATGTCGGCGGCGAAACCGCAAAACGGCACATACGACCAGATGACGCGTGGGTCAGCACAGGATATGGGTGGATATTATAACGCAGAACCACACGCCGCTAACGGTATTATTGGTTCGAGCTTTGGATCAATATTCTAATATATCCCAACCAAAATAATATAAATATAATATACTAATAATCATTACACCGAACGAAAAGAAAACTGATACTTTGTATCAGTTTTCTATCGGTAGGAGGCCTCCACCAAAAAGAAAAATGTCTCATTTTTCTTTTCGGTTGGTGTAATATATTATTATAATGTGTGTTGAAAACGGATGTAAAATAAAACCATTATTTAATATTTTATGTAACAAAAAACCGTTATATTGTTTATCTCATAAATTGGACGAAATGATTGATGTTGTACACAAGCGATGTATTATTGATGGATGTATTACGAGACCGAGTTTCAATTTTAATGGTAAAACAAGCCCCTTGTATTGTTCGGTTCATAAACTGGACGATATGATTGACATAGTCAGTAAACTGTGTGTTTATGAAGGATGTAAAAAAAATCCAGCTTTTAATATTGAATGTGAGACTACTCCTTTATACTGTTTTACACATAGATTACCAGACATGATAAATATAAAAAGTAAACGATGTATTAGTGATGGATGTAAAACACAGTCAGTATATAATTTTGAGAATATAATAAAACCGTTATATTGTTTAGAGCATAGACAAAACGGTATGATAAATGTAAAAAGTAAATATTGTGTGCACAATAATTGTAAAACACGACCATCATTCAACAAGTTAGGTGAAACAAAACCAATGTACTGTTCTATTCATAAACTGCCGGAAATGATTGATATAATAAATAAAATTTGTGTTTCAATTGGGTGTTATAAACAACCTGTGTTTAATTATAACGATGAAAAATCAAGACTATACTGTTTTACACCTTTTCTCATTCAAAACGCCCACTTTGTGGGCGTAAATGAGTTAAAAGGCAACGGTTCCATGCGCATTTCAAATGCGCAAAGGTGTAAACATAAATTACCAGACATGGTTGACGTGACAAGTAAACTATGCGGTAGTGAGGGATGTAATACAAGACCCGGTTTTAATTTTAACGGAGAAACGAAACCATTATACTGTTCAATTCATAAACTATCAAATATGATAAGCATAACAGATACACGATGTATTACACCAACCGAAAAGAAAAATGAGACATTTTTCTTTTTGGTGGAGGCCTCCTACCGATAGAAAACTGATACAAAGTATCAGTTTTCTTTTCGTTCGGTGTAATGAAGGATGTAAAATAAGACCGAAATTTAATTTTGAAGGTGAGTCTAAAATGTTGTATTGTTCGACACATAAATTACCTAACATGATAAATATTAAAGGTAAAAAATGTATACATATCAGATGTAATGTAAACCCACTTTTTAATTTCGTCAATTGTACAGATGGATTGTATTGTTCAATACATAAGCTTAATGGTATGGTTGATGTAAAAAGTAAAAAATGTAATCATAGTGATTGTAATACGCAACCAAGATATAACAATGATGGAGAAACAAAGCCATTATATTGCTCAATACATAAAAAGCCGGGGATGATTGACGTTAAAAAACAAACGTGTAAAACACATTTATGTAATACTTATGTTCAATCAAAATACGACGGATATTGTTTATTCTGTTTTGTGAATATTTTTCCCGATAAACCTGTATCTCGCAATTATAAAACAAAAGAATCCACTGTCGTTTGTCATATAAAATCCAAATTTCCGGAACTAAACTGGATAGCAGACAAACGAGTAAAAGACGGATGCTCTAACCGCAGACCAGATTTACTATTGGATCTAGGATATCAGGTAATAATAATTGAAATTGATGAAAATCAACATATCAATTATGATTGTAGTTGCGAAAATAAACGTATAATGGAATTATCACAGGACATAGGACATAGACCCATTGTGTTTATTAGATTTAATCCAGATAATTATAAATATCAAGACCGTAATATATCAACTTGTTGGAGCATAAATTCGATAGGTCTTTGCGTAATCAAACAATCAAAGACCACTGAATGGAACAAACGATTAGACACATTGGAAAATCAAATAAACTATTGGATCGTACCTGAAAATACAACAGATAAGACTATAGAGGTTATTCAATTGTACTATGATGAGTTTACACCATTGGAAAATTAGTAAACTTGTTGATCCTCACAACGTGTTCAAAGCCTCGGCGGGCCGAGGCGAGGCTTTTGAATACAGTCCAATGACAACGTTGCTACCCGTATGGGAAATCATTTGATCATAGACCAATTGGAAGACGCACACTTTGCGTGCGAACCAACCAGTTTACTAATGTCTATCGGTGTAACTGATGATTATGCGAACACCATTATCACACACCCCCCGAATAAAACAATAGACACCCATAATATTATAAACAACGCGCGTCATTTCGACGATTCGGTATACTACGCTATTTATTGATAATTGCGTAGTATACCGAATGTAGGCGCAATTATAATGCGTTCCGCTACGATGTATTCATGTTCCACGATTACACGTATACATCGTCGTTATGGGTTCGCGAAACCACGTAATTATATGGAATATAAACCAACGCAACATAATATCCGATTTTACAGCAAACATATAGTGCTTTGCCAATAAAACTACAACAGAACGTCAGTTCGTCTACATATGATGACAATACTTCACTCTGGCTATATATATTCGGTCTTAATACGACGGTTGGTGTTGCCCCGGCTTGGATATGCCGCCCCCTAATATAATTATATTTATCACGATCCCCTGAATATAATTGCGTAATTGGTGCCCGGCACGTGCAGCATTTTATATCCCCATTGTTATTATCTACCACATCGTATTCAGTTATGGTCATAAAGTATCGCAGTATACACGAATAACATATCGAATGTCGGCAGTTCAGGTATACCACATTGGGTGCGGGATATGACTCCAAGCAGATCGGGCATTCTATCGCAGGGTCGTGCCAATCGGGCGGAATGTATTCGATTTGTATGTCGAATTTCACCGGAAGCGGGCGAAAAGTCAGGCAAATCTGGTTTATGTCCGCTTCGTTCATTTCGTGGTCCACTGGCACGATCCGGTTATATACTTCGATATATCGCGATTTTATATTCTCGACATCGGCGTCGGGAATGTCGCAAAGAATCTGTTTTAGTTCGTCGAACATCATGCCTCGATACGTTAATATATAATAATATGTGATCTCGGAAATCACGGTGTTCATATTATTGATGTTTTCGAGGCGTTTCCTTGGAAACAAGTAATAATAAAACGCTTTTGTATTTTCGATCGGTTTTTCTTCTAACCAAGTAGACACGTATCTGACGAAAATATAATTATTGATGATGAAAACCACGCGGCAAAACACAAACGCGTTGAAAATGTCTGATTTCAGTGCTGCCAAAGATTGGTCTTGGCATTTCGTGATATTATGTCCCGGGGTATCGCAATGTCCGCATCGACCGCGGTGATTATTACGGCGATTATTACGGCGATTATTACGGTAGTTTGCGGTATAAATCGGATCAACAGTCTCGGCAGTCTCGACAGTCTCCATATTTTAGTATTTACGATAGATAAATATAATATATAGAATTTTATGTTTATTACGGTTTCCCAAAGATATCCATACTCTGTAACATTTCCATTTTTTTGATCGATCGCTCCAGCTGGTGCTGACTATTCAAATTATTGAACAGATATTCCGTATTGGGCGATTCCTCGTTCTTTTTGATCTGTTTGTAAACCTGATTTATCTTTGACACCACGGTCGACAACACCGGTTTGTTCGCAGCAGTAATCAGTTCGACGCCGGTAGGCACGGGTTCTACTAAAAGCGCGACTGCGAAATACAGCAAATATCGCCGCTTTTTCGCCGCCGCCGTCGTGTATTTGATACAAAATAGCGTGAGTAGGGATTGGATCAATTTCGATATATAGGGGTCGCGTTTTTGCGCCGTTTGTATGATGGAATCCCATATCAGCCATATTATATCGGTCTGTAGTTTTCCTTCTACTTTCGCAAAGGTGCGGCGTTCGCAAAAACACGCGTTTTTCTTCGTTTTACATACCTGTCCGAATTCGATGACCCATTCGACCCAATAACACGCCGACATTGTGTTCGGGGTGGCGCTCGATATATGGTAGCCGAATTCGTTGATTGCGATATATAATTCTTTGGGATCGTCCTTCCTAAATATGGGCGCGGCATACGACATACTCGGCGCTTTCAGCCGTTCGGGCATCTGTGTCATATCGAATTCCTCTGCTCGATTTATTTTGATGGGATCGAAACTGTGCTTACGGGTGGAGAGGGACAGGACACAGACGATTTCGGCGAATAATTGGCGGATTTTCTCGTTGTTTCGGTAGCCGAGTTCGCTCGAGTAATAGCCTTTGGTGAGGGTATCTTTGAATAATTCATATCGCGTTTCCAAATAGACGATCAGTTTGGGATTGCCTAAATGAATGTGTTTTCCCATATAATGGAGGATCGTTTCCCAGACCTCCATAAAATGCCCGGCGCAGACCAATTCGGCGCACCAATAACACGCGGGTTCGACCTTGTTTTTAATCATATTTTGGATGAATTGGTTGCGTGCGTCGGTCTTTTTGAACTTGGAGAATGTGATGCTTTTGAAATCGGCGGGTGAACGAACGTCGTTGATGGTGGTATTGTCTTCGACGGCGTCTTTGTCATCGGGGATGGAATCCATAATATTATATGGTTTTGTTATAAATAATAATATATGTATTATTATGTATTATTATAATCTGGTATACGTAGGATTTTATTTCCTTGATTTCCTTGATTTCCTTGATTTCTTTGATTTCCTTGATTTTCTCGATTTTCTCGATTTTCCACCTCCTAACTCCAATGTCTCGTATCTATCATTCAAATCATTCGCATATTTGGTAAGTTGGGCTATCCTTACTAGGTTAGGAGGACCTTCTGCGGCTGTTACCTTAGCTATTAAAAAATTAATGAAATTTCGTTTTTTTTCAGCTACGGTTAGGTGTGTGAGTTCTGCATTAGATGATGCGCTTTGCCACCATTCTCTTGATGCTTCATTTATATCAAAAGTATTAGATAATGAACTTAAGTCTTTGTATAATTCGTTACATGTTTTATTAGCTGTTTCTGCAAAAGCACATAACATTTCACATGTTCTAGGTACAGTTGTTATATACCTTTCTAATATTCCTCTTACACAACTAGTCCCATCACAACCTGTATAAGCTTCACTACTTTCTTCAATAAAAGTTTTTATATATAATTCTTTAAATTCTTCTTCTTGTGAAAATGCAAAATCAACACTTTTAACAATAAGTGGCATATACCCGCGCAGTTCTGCACCATTAACTTTAGTAGATAATAATCCAAATTTTGTTAACAGGTCGCTTCGTTTCGGTTCTTCAAATAGTTCATGTATTTTTTTCCTGAATAATTCGTTAATATGTGCATGTCCTTTTTGTACGGAAAAATTATTATCTGGTTGGGCAATTAATTCAGTATATTTTTCTACGAATGGTAGAAATCTTGCAAATGCATTGTGTATTTGATATGCGTTTCCGGTATATTGTTGTAATTGCATTGGTTGAACTTGATGTGCGACTGGTAAACGTGCGACTGGTAAACGTGCGCCTTCTAAATTTGCGCCGTTAAAATCTGCGCCTTCTAAATGTGCGTCTCTTAAATCTGCGCCGTTAAAATTTGCGCCGTTAAAATTTGCGCCTCTTAAATCTGCGCCGTAAAAATCTGCGCCGTTAAAATCTGCGCCGTTAAAATTTGCGCCGTTAAAATTTACGCGGTTAAAATCTGCGCCGTTAAAATTTGCGCCGTTAAAATTTGCGCCGTTAAAATGTGCGCCTTCGAACCAAGCGCCTCTTAAAATTGCGCCTTCGAAATATGCGCCTTCTAAATGTGCGCCTTCTAAATGTGCGGCTGTTAAAAATGCGCGTTCTAAATGTGCGCCTTCTAAATGTGCTCTTAAAATTGCGCCTTCTAAATGTGCGCCTTCTAAATGTGCGCCTCTTAAAATTGCGCCTTCTAAATGTGCGCCTCTTAAAACTGCGCCTTGTAAATTTGCGCCTTCTAAATTTGCGCCTTCTAAATGTGCGCCTCTTAAAATTGCGCCTTCTAAATGTGCGGCTGTTAAAAATGCGCGTTCTAAATGTGCGCCTTCTAAATGTGCGCCTCTTAAAATTGCGCCTTCTAAATGTGCGCCTCTTAAAACTGCGCCTTGTAAATTTGCGCCTTCTAAATTTGCGCCTTCTAAATGTGCGCCTTCGAACCATGCGTCTCTTAAAATTGCGCGTTCTAAATATGCGTCTCTTAAAATTGCGCCTCTTAAAATTGCGCCTTCTAAATGTGCGCCTTCTAAATGTGCGCCTTCTAAATGTGCGCCTTCTAAATGTGCGCCTTCTAAATTTGCGCCTTCTAAATGTGCGCCTTCTAAATGTGCGCCTTCTAAATGTGCGCCTTCTAAATATGCGCTTTCTAAAATTGCGCCTTCTAAATTTGCGTCTCTTAAAATTGCGCCTGTTAAATTTTTGCCTGTTAAATCTATGCCTTTTAAATCTCTGCCTGTTAAATCCATGCCTCTTAAATCTCTGCCTTTTAAATCTCTGCCTTTTACACCTTTTCTCATTCAAAACGCCCACTTTGTGGGCGTAAATGAGTTAAAAGGCAACGGTTCCATGCGCATTTCAAATGCGCAAAGGTGTAAATCTCTGCCTGTTAAATCCATGCCTCTTAAATCTCTGCCTTTTAAATCTCTGCTTGTTAAATTTATGCCTCTTAAATTCGTGCCTTTACTTAGCGATGGGCCCATTACACCGAACGAAAAGAAAAATGAGACATTTTTCTTTTTGGTGGAGGCCTCCTACCGATAGAAAACTGATACTTTGTATCAGTTTTCTTTTCGTTCGGTGTAATATATATAAACATTCTAATGTTTATCGTTTATA
>TBL_comb47_HYPODRAFT_10005944_pt1 | contig 13393 bp, 10 predicted proteins | sample TroBogypolimnion_40_FD_10682 | JGI IMG/M metagenome (IMG submission 10682)
AAAAATAACAACCGATCTATCTGTTGATAGATATTTATTTGTTATCTGTATGAATGTATCAATTTTTAGATATTCTATTCGCATTCTAGTTTTTTGTATAGTGCCTAGACTATTTTTTTTTTTTAATAATTTATTTAATTCATCATATTGTTCATCTATTTCATAATAATTTTCCATATTAATACCTTCCATTTCAATATTATTTTTTTTAAATATATCTTGAATATCATCTATTGACATTCTAGAAGCATAATTAGGGAATAATAGTTTGTGTATCTGGCTTAGATTATTTGCTCCTATATCATTAATAAATATATTACCTCTATCTAATGTTGGATATAATCTTAATACATAGCCATATACGATAAAATTACCAATCTTATCAACAGCGGTAGCAGATAACATTAAAATTTTAGTATTAGGTTCATCAGATATTTCCATTAAGATTTTAGCATTGATTGTATTTTTATTTTTACATTTATGAACTTCATCAAAAATAAAAAGATAGGGTATATCAAAATCGATTTCTTTTTTTAGTATTCGTTCATATGTTGTTAATTCATAATCGGATTCAGTATAATCGAATTTTTCTAGTATTTCAATCCAACTAGAGACAACAGATTTAGGACAAACTATAAATGGTATTAAGTTTAGAATCTTACATATAGCAATACTAGTATATGTTTTTCCAGTACCAGTATCTGAAATATCAATTGCTCTATGATTATTCGCAATGATAGTTGTTAGATTATTAACATGATCTATTTGATATGGTAATAATTTGTGTTCCATTTTTATATATTATTATATAGACATATTATTAAATTGATTTGTTAGTTAAAATATTTCAATATTTTATTTCTATTATATATTATAATGGTAGAATTGGGATATAATAGAGGATATAGGGAATTTAAACAAAATTTATATAGCAGTATTTCTTCTAATAGAACTACAACAGAAGAAGTTAAAAGATATTTTAAAAAAACCTTATCTAATAAAAATAATCCAATTGCAGATATTAGGCAAATTATAGAAAGTACTGAGACTATACCACAACCATTTTATGATGATAAAAATGGTATAGCAATATTTTTAGAAGAAAATTGGTTAGAAAAAATTAGAAGATCAACTTTAACTAAAAAAAAAATAATTAGTCAATTGGAAACAAATATTAAACATATTAAAAAATATCAAACAATAAAAAATTATGATGAAGCAAAAAGAGATTTAAATTATAATTTAGAGAATGATATAATAGATCAAGAATTAAAAAAAAGAGAAGTTTTAATACGTTCTATTATTGATTCAAAAGATCAAACACATCATGAAAAATTTTTATCATTATTTAAAGGACAAATAAATCATGTTGAAGATCTATTTAAATTATTTACATTCGATATAGATACACGTTTTGTTTCAGATAAAACACATAATCCATATCTATTTGAATTAACTAAACTTTTATTTAATAGTTTATTAACATCATCTACTCGTGTAAATAATAAATTTTTATTAGATAATAAAATATGGGATATGCCATATTTAAATACACCTAGAGATTATTTATTAGAATCAGAAAGAGGTGTTGATATTGATTTTTTGATAAATAATCGTTATATGTCTCCAGAATATAGAATAATGTTATTATTATTACAGGATATGAGAAAAAATAATAAACTACAAATAGATGATAAAGGATTAGATTATTTATTAAGCGTGTATAGATGTTGTGTAATTGGTGAAGACAGAGATCTTGATGAATTTGCATATAATTCTAAATATTATGATTGTATGCCATTATTTAGAAGTACACAAGATTGTAATCTTCCAAGTAATGATATATGTAATATATATAATGAACTAAAATGGAATCCAACTATTAATGCATTAGGTATAGAATTATCTACAAGTAGACGATTATTTTGTCCTATAGTTGTTATATCTTCTGATTTATCTGCAAGTAGATTTGAAACAATTAATTTTGATTCAATTGATATTATTGGGATAATTGTATTTAAAATTAAAACTAGATCATCTATTATAATACATACATATTATATAAAAACAATAAGAGATGCATATGAAGGATTTGAACTAGCATTTTATGATAATAGAAATAATAGAATTCATTTTTCAAATTCTGCAAGTTCTTTTCCAAGATTACAATTTTTAGAATCAAAATGGGCTATCTATAAATTATTATGGTATTTATCATTTCGAAAAATAGAACCATATAAACAAAATGAATGTGATATAATTGTATATAGAATTAAAAATAAATCAAGAACAGGAAGAGATATATATTTATTATCAATATATAATACAGATCAAATAATAGAAATGTATACAGATTTTATACAATCTTTTAATAATAAGTATAATCCAACTAGTGAATTAAGTATAAATATGAATACTTTAATACAAATGTTGATTGCTGAAATTAAATCTTATAAAGTAATTATTAAATATAGATTATTCCATAATGCTACAAATACAAAATTATTTATATGGGAAATAAATCCAGATACTGTAGATAGTGATTGGTATGCAAGTCAAGAGATAACATTAGATTTAATACCATGTATTAAATCTAATTTATTTATATCTATAGATGATACACTACCAGATAACAAAAAAATGGAAATGAATAAACAGAATAAATCAATAAGACATCGTGAAAAATTTAAAATAGATGATATACCAAAAGAATATTATAAAGCAATAGATTATATTCAGGATATAGATGGATATAAATCAACTGTTGATTTATATAAAAAAGAAGTAAAACGAATATCTTCTGAAAAAAAACATAGAGAATCATATAAAGATAGAAAATGGTTTCGAAAATTAAATAAAATAGAACAATATACTTCTAAACAAGAACAACAAAAAATAAAATCATTAGATAGAAAAAAATTAAAAAATATAACACAAGAAAAAAAAGGTCAACGACTAGAAAAATATAAAGAAAAAGAAGTTATTTTTACTTACAAATATTTAAAATACAAAGATAAATATTTAAAATTAAAAGATAAATTAAATATATAATAATCTTTTAATTTTTAATATAATATGTATAAATATAATGAATAATCTACTTAATAATTATATTTCATATAATAATAAATATATTGTAAATAAATCAAAAAATTTAAAAAAATTTAAATTTTTTATAGAACCTAAAATTATAATTGATATATTTGAAAAACTAAATATTAAATATTCAATATATAATGATTTATATTATACAATAATGAAAAATAATAATTCATCAGTTATACGTGGATATGGTTTTTCTGATATATCAATATTAAAAACACATTTTTTAACATGGCCTTACCCTCTTACTTTTTTAATAATATTAAATTTGTCAAGTTTAAATTATAATACAAATAATAATACATTAATAGTTACAAAAAATTATGGTTTAGTAGAATTATTTCTTTTTTATAAAATTGTAAATTTTGATCATTACCATTATTATTTAAATTTAGATGAACAAATAAAAATTTCTACAAAAATGAAATCAATATATTCATTTAATGATTATAAATATGGAATAAAATTAAATAAAACATATGATTTTATGATATTTGATCTACTTTTAACTAGAATATATGATTTAGATAATGATGTTGATGATATTAAATTACTAAAAATAATTACAGACAAAGAAAATCAAATAATAATATTATTAAATAATTTATATAATTATTTAGATAATTTAGAATATAATAAAAATATAATGATATTAATTGGATTATATTTTACAGAGAATACATTAATAATATTAGAAAAGATTTTAAATTGTTTCAAATATATAAAATTATATAAAATAGGATATAATCCATTAATATTTCCACATATTATCTGTTATAAGTTCAAGGGAAAACAAAAAAAACAAACTAAACTGTCTATTAATTTTTATAATTTTATAAAAGATGTATTTAATAATACACTTGATATCTCATATAAATTTATTAATAAAAGTGCACAAATAAATAATCTTATTATGGAGAATCCAAATAGCAAAGAACTAAATGATATTGCAAATAAAAATTATTATTTAGCTGAACAACTTGCTAAATATATTGGATTAGAAACTTACAACTATAGAGATAATTTATACTATGAATTATCTAATTACATGCAACAATTCTATATATTAGATCAGACAATCAATATTAAATTTAATATTAATCAATCCATAATTAATATTAATGATATTATAAGAATTAATTATAATACAATACAGAATGATACGCAACTAATAAATGAAAAATATTTTAACCTAGACAGACAACAATTATATAGACCAAATACATTATTATCAAACATAGAATCACAAATAATTAATAATTTTTCTGCTATAAATGATATCTTAAATGCAAATAACAAGAATAAAAAAATTAAAATAACAGATAAATGGATCCAAATTTATGAACTATTAAATATTATCAACTATGACAAACTAAAACAGAATCAAATAATTAATCTATTACTAATCTCAGCTAATAATGAGTGGATTGGTCCATTAGCATATTATATGAAAAAAAATATGACAAATCATAAACTAAATCATCAAATAATTAAACCTATCGAATATAATCTAACAGATATCAAATTAACAGATAATAATTATGATTGGATAATTATCGATAATCATATTGAGAACAAAATGATATATTCTAATATATTATTTGTATTATCCAATCTTAATTATGGTTCAAACTGTATAATTACGATGAAGATACCAATCATTGATAAGATTATAATTGATCTGGTTTATATCTTATATCTGTCATTTAATAATCTATTATTTGTTAAACCAATATACAAACAATTTAATAATATATTCTATATTATTGGATTAGGATATCATAAATCGATTATTGATTTTAATCCATTAATTAAACTACTTGATGAAAAAAATATCAATCATATATCAATTATAGAAGAAGATTATATACATGATTTTAAATTTCAATATATTAATGTATATAATATATTAATGAAAAATCAAATGAATATTATTGATACTAAATTATTTTTTACTGATTTCTGGCAAAATATTTCAGATAGTATAAAATCTGAAATTAAAAGTGCAATCAATACTAAGAATATTAATTATATAGAAAAATACTTTAATAATTTTAACTAAATATTTAATCAGATTTTTAATCATTCTTAATTACAATGATTAGAAATTTTATTCTTTGATCTTTTTTAAATGAATATATTTTTATTTTATCTATTAATGTAGCACTGAGTAGATTATTTATATTATAATTAAATGGAACCTTTACTATAAATAATTTTGTCTTGTGCTTGAATTGATTATATATATCTGATAACTCTAGATTATCCAAATATAGTTTTAATTGAGGATTTTTAAAATAAAGTTTACCACCCCATGGTGCATCAATTAATAATACATCTTGTGTTAATTCATTTAATTTTTCAATTGTATTTCCATTTATTAGATTAATATTTTTATAACCATAAACATCAATATTATGTTTTAATACTTCATAATTAGTTTGATTTAATTCGATTGAATTAATTTGTTTAAAATATTTTGCTAACATTAATGTATCAGACCCGTTATTGCCAGTTCCATCTGTTATTGTTATATTTTTATTCATACCCATATTATTATATATAATATCTCTAATATATTCTGCACCTTCTTTACCACTTACGCTATATATACCTTCTGTTGTCATTTTTAATTTTGATTTATCTATATTTTTATCATCAGGGAATACATTATCTAAAATATTATATTCTGGATTTATTATTTTATTCATATAATATATATAAATGGATTATAATATTTTATTTTTTAATTATTTTATCTAAATGACTCATACATATATTCATCTTTTGTATATGTTATCTTATCAGCTTTATAGAATGTCATATTTTGATAGATTAATTTAGACAAATAACTAGTATTAACGATATATCTATTAATAGGTTTAATATCAAATGAGATATAATTAATATTGTTAGTTGAATTATCGTATATGAATTTTAAATTATACTTATCATTAATTAATTTATCATTATCATTAATTAGTTTATCATCTATATGTAGACTAATTGATGATTCATTTGAATAAAAATAATAAAATGGATTAGTTTTATTAATAGTTTGATATTTAATAGGTTCTAATCTATTCAATATGTATTCGCCATAGATATTAATATATTTATCCTTTACTAAAATAGAAAGATATGAATTATAAATAATTGTCTGATCTATTTTAGAGACAAATAGATTTAAACTCAACATATATTCATTATATGTTGAGTATATAATGAATCTATCATCATGTTGATTAATATTATTTTGAATTAGATTGACTTGATCGTTTGTTAATTTATAATTAATAGATATCTTGTGTTTGTAGATATAGTTTGATTCTTTTATTGGCATTCGCATTGAATTTATCTTAGATAATCTTGGATATATGTATTTATTAATAAATGCATTAGAAAATGTTAATAATAAATAATATATTATTAAAATCATTAGATTATTAGATTATTAGATTATTAGATTATTAGATTATTAGATTATTATATTATAATAGATAATATATTCAATATTTTTACAATAAATAAAGTATAACCAGAATCGAAGATATTAAGATATTAAATTTTGTATCTGGTTATTGTTAAAAGAAATATATGATATGAGATTTACAAATATTTATAATTATTAATAAATATAATTTTTAAGATATCTATATAATCTTTTATTTAATAGATTAAAATTAAACAAAAAAAGAGACTATTGATATTTAATTATCTGATTAAAATAAAAAATTTTATTATAATCAGATAATTAAATATTAATTGGCAGCGGCAGCGTCAGCATCATCAGATATATCACTTGAAATCCTCTGGCGCTTTGCATACACTTTTATTTCCTCATTACCGTCCATAATAGAAGTGCATGCAAAATTTGATGACTTCAAATTTTTTGCACGTAGCATTACCCATGAACACATCCCATTTATGCGTTCATCAATATCTGGTGACTTGCTAAATCGGCTATCATGCATTTCAGTTAAAAAGACTGACCACCCATCAGGAACAAAAAAACCAGAAACATCTTCAAGTAGACAATGTAGCTCTGATGAAATGTTATCAATCTCCATCAGACATGGTTGATCAAACATAAATCCTGTTGGATCTGTGCATTTCTGTATCTCGCGGATGATTCGTTTAGACAGATCTGACACTGTGTCTAATTGATACTGATTAGGTGACGATTGTTTCGACAAGAAAAACTTCAACATCATGATTAGCTGGTACAACTTCGACACAGGATATCCAATCCTGTATTGTTTCTTGGAAGTTGGATCGACATCAGCGGTTGGAAGTTTGTAGAATATTCCAGGTGTTGATGATGGCTGAACTGCATCGGTCGATGCATGATTGATAGATACACGACCTTCGCGAAATGCAGTCATCATTTCAGGACAATTCTCAAAACATTTTATCCATTTATCTGTTGCCCTGTAATTATGCAGCGGATCGTGCGATGCAAACATGAGAAATATCTTGATATGCATACCAGGATTATCTGAGAATATACGCCCAATATCTGAGGATTGATCGCTTTTAGTGGAATCTTCAGTAAAATTCAATTGAATGTAATCTGGATAATCAGTACTAGGTGCAGCACGGTCTACTGTATACACTTTATGTCCAATGGATTTTAGAAATTCAACTAGATCATTTCCAAGAGAACCAGCTCCATCTTTTTTTGTTGGATTCGTCCCAAACACAACAGCAACATATGGTGTTGTGGTGTTTGGAATGATTGATGGTTGAATCTTATCAAGCTGTATTGATAAGTTTTCAGACAATATACTCAGCTTTGTACTCCAATTCTCATGCGTGATTTCTTGATCTGACGCAAATAATATAAGCACATCGATTGCTGCCAGAAATTTATCAAGTACGATGTCTGGAGGTATCTTGTCATCCTCGACGATTCCACATCTCTCTAACCACACATCGTAATTTGTGAGACAATAACGAATTTCTAAGAACCGTCGTTCAGCAATTGGAGTTGGAGTTGTGAGTAGGAATTTATCTAGATCACGTATACGATATATAATCTGGTATAAATTTTCATAGAAGTGATCACTATAAGAAGTAATGTCAACGGAATCTTTATTGGATGTAGGACATAGTGCTGCCATTTGAGATTGGGGTTTTTGTGGCTTTGTGGCTTTGTGGCTTTATATTAGAGTTATTTATATTGAATACACAAATTAAAAAAAAAATTGATTTTTTTTAATTAAATTTATTAATAAATTTAATAAACTAACCAATATTAGTATAATAATTCATAGTATGATTTATATCTTATAAATAAATTTTATCTAGAATGAAAATATTATATAATAATAATAATTATCATTATAATTATTATATAATGTTAAATCTACAAATTATAGATAATTTTAAAAAACTTATAAAACTAATTGAACTAGAAACAAATAATCTAACAAATTCAAAAGAAAAATCAATAAATAATTTTAAAATTCAAAGTTTGAAACGTTCATTAAAAATTATAATTAATTATCCAACAAAGATTAATAATGGCAATGATCTATCGCATATAAAAGGGATTGGAAAAGGAACTATTGATAGAATTAATGAAATAATAAAAACTAATACATTAGCTGAGTTAAAAAATTATAATAAAATAATAGCAAAATCAGCATCTACAGAGATGATTATTAATGATTTAATGTCTGTTGTTGGAATAGGTAAAATCATTGCACAACAATTGATATCAAAATATAAAATTAAATCAGCTATCGAGTTAAAAGCCTTATCTGATTCTAATAAAATCAAGCTAAATGATAAGTTAAAGATTGGATTAAAATATTTAGGTAGATTCCACGGAGCAATACCCCGTACAGAGATAGATCAAATTTATGATCATTTGCAAGTACTAACGGACAGATATGATAAATCAATGTTTATTACGATATGTGGTTCATATCGTAGAGGATTACCTATTTCCTCAGATGTCGATATCCTATTAAGTAATCTAGACTATATAACGATGGATGATATCATAAAATCAGCAAAAAATCATCTAGCATTATATGTTGAATATCTACATAAGAATAATTTTTTATTAGATGATATTACGGATAAAAATATACAGACAAAATATATGGGATTTGGACAACTTGATCCTAAATTTAAAATTCGTCGTATTGATATTAGATTTATACCAATGATTAGTTATTTTTATGCCTTGTTATATTTTACTGGTTCATATGAACTTAATAGAGAGATGAGATCTAGGGCAAAAAAATTAGATTATAAATTAAATGAATATGGATTATTTGATAGCAAGGATCATCAGATAATTGTATTATCAGAACAAGAGATATTTCATAAATTAAATATGGAATATCTAAATCCAGATAATAGATAATTTTTTATTAATATATAAATTAATATTCCATTATAATTTTTAATAAATTAATATATTTATTAATATATATATATATATATTATGTCGATAATAGAGAATAATCATAATGAATGGACAAAAGAAGTTATTAGTATATTAGAAAACGTTAGAGTAAATAGTATTAATTTATCAGAATATCATAGAATGCGATATTATTATTATAAAGGATTTTCAAAATATTTTGATATTCCAGTATTAGTATTATCTACATTGAGTGGAACATTTAGTGTAGGAAGTCAAGCATATTTAGAGCAAAATTTAATTAGTGCAATTGGATGTATAATAAGTATGTTAATAACTATAATCACAAGTATAAAATTATATTTAAATATTCAAGATACATTACAGACTGAATTAAATATGAGTAAAGATTTTTATACATTAGCTATAGATATATATAAAGTATTATCATTACCTCATAATTTAAAAGGCGAGAAAGGATTATCATATTTAAATAATAAATATTCATTATATAATAAATTAGTAGAAGCAAGTGATTTATTACAAAAAAAAAATAAACATGATCAACTTACAATAATGAATATTGAATTAATAAATGATTATTCAAATATTAATACTAATTCAGAAGATGATATTCAAATGAAAAATACTAAAAAATATGAACTCCCTATATTTATAAATACACCAAAAACAAATTTAATTATAGATCCAATTACCACATATAATGCTACTAAACCAAAATCATATATAAATACTAATCCATTGGAACAATTAAATAATACAAATCCATTGGAACAATTAAATAATACTAATCAATTGGAACAATTAAATAATACTAATCAATTGGAACAAATTAATAATACTAATCAATTAGAACAAATTAATAATACTAATCCATTAGAACGATTAAATAATAGTATTCAAAATACTGATCCATTACAACAGATAAATAATAGTATTCAAAATACTGATTCATTAAAACAGATAAATAATAGTATTCAAAATACTGATTCATTACAACAGATAAATAATAGTCTTCAAAATGTAAATCCATTAAAACAGATAAATAATAGTCTTCAAAATGTAAATCCATTACAACAGATTAATAATAATCTTCAAAACACTGATCCATTAGAACGGATTAATAATATTCTTCATAATACTAATCTATCAAGTACAATTTCAGATGAAAGTTTAATTTCATTATTTGAAAATGATTCAAAAAAAAAGAATAAAAAAAAGAATAATAAATAAAAATTAATATTATTATATTATATTATATATAAATAATGTTAAAAGAGATTAATATCCAAAAATTATTAATAATATTAATTTTTATGTTAATTGATAATGTAAATAAACCTAATTTTATAAAAAATTATGTAAATGATTTTCCAATATTAAGATGGTTATTATTTTCTTTAATATTATTAAAAAAAAATAATGGATACATATATTTAATTATAAGTTTTACATTATATCAAATTTTCTATATAATTGATTCAATTTATTTTACATTATAATAATATAAATAAAAGTTAATTATATTATTATATAATAATATATAGATGACTACAAATAATGAACCTTTTAAACAAATAATCTTACAATATGTTGAATTATTACAAACAAAAATGAACACTGCTGAAATGAAATTTTTAAAAGAATTTCATCCAAATGAATATAAAGAAAAATTAGATAATTTTGTTCCACAATTTAAATTAGAATATCCATTCTTATACAAAACTATAATAAATGGTAGTGATCTAACAATATTAAATACTTTTTTAGATAATATAACAGATATTGATAATGGTAAAAAAACATTAAATGATGTTAGAAATGATTTAGGTCAGATGCTTCATGAAAAATATGTTAATAAATAAAAATTAATATAATTTATTACTTATAATAATGATTTTAAATATTTTGTCTAATCGTTGATAATAATGAATATAATAAGTTATTAATATTATAATAATGATAACCACACTATGAATTATTAGATCAATTGCATATAATAATATTTATTATAACTGATATGATCTAGTTATATGTAATTAATCTAATAATTCATAGTGTGATTAATAATATTTTGTTTAGTTGTTTATAAATTCTTGCATTACCTTATAAAAAATTGAATATTATTTTATCTAATTATCATATCAGATAAAATAATTATAAATGATTTAAAAAATGGCTGCAGTTAAATCAAAAAAGATGTGTATTGTTTTGGAAAATCCAAAAACTATTTCTAATATCGGATCTATTATTCGATCCATATGTGCATTTGGCATTGATCGAGTAATTATCATCGATGATAGAAATCTGTATCGAATGGATAAATTATCAAAGAAACAAAGACATGCATTGACATGTTCGTCAGCTGGTGTATCCAATGATAGATTTATAAAAGATAGTATAATTGTATTCGAATCAGTTGAAAGAACAATCGAATATCTACATATGAATGAATATATATCGATTGCAACGTCACCACATATTGATAAAAAAAATAATATTAAATTAAATAAACTTAATATAGCAGATATTGCAGATATACATATTGCTATATGGTTTGGTAATGAAGATCGCGGTCTATCTAAAGAATCATTAGCAAATACAGATTGTAAGATATGTATTCAAATTCCACTATCTGAACATGTTGAGAGTTTGAATTTAGCAGTATCAGTTGGAATTATTTTATATACTATAACCAACTTATAATTATTTTTTCTTAGATTTAGTTATTTTTTTAATTGGTTTAATTGAATCACTTGATTTAATTATATCAGTTGATTCAGTTGATTCATTTGATTCAGTTGATTCATTTGATTCATTTGATTCAGTTGATTCAGTTGAATTAGTTGATTGTTTAATTTGTTTAATAGATTTTGACATTTTTATATCAAAATAAGTGATATGTATTTTTGTATTAAGATCTTCTAATGTTTTTTTTATGTGTTCTACATTTTTAATCATTAATTTATTAATCATTTGTCGTGTAGTAACTAGTTCTTTATTATTTAATGGAAAAAATAGACTGATCCAATCATCATTTGCCTTACGTCTAAGTGTAAGATATTTTCTATAGACTTCACCATAATAATTTCCATCATTATAATAGGATATCATTTCGTTAATTTGTTTATGTTGTTCATTAGATAATTGTGTAGATGATAATTTAATAACAATATCTAATGCTGGATTAATTTGATAATTTGGAAATATATCAACTAAATATCTATCATTATTGGTATTTGCTTTACTGATTATTTGATATATTTTATCAAGATCAGAGTTAGAATTTGATTGAAAATTTAGACATATTATATATCGTTCTGAATTAGATAATCTAGATAATAATGGTTTAGTAATTATGACATTTGAATAGAATCTTTTTAATAATTCTATCATCTTAACTGTTAGTTCAGTAAATATTTCAAAAAATTTAATAACAAATGAACCACCTTTTGCCTGAGTCTTTATCGCACAATAAATCTCAGCTAACAAAAGAACATATGCTTCTTGTTCTTGATAATTCTCATCTTTCCAATTAAAACCACCGTCAGCAGTTATTAAATCAGCCTTGACTTTTGCATTATCTGAGATAAACTTATCTATAATCTCAACACGCGTTATATCAGAATTCTTATATGCCCATTGACTAAACTGTTTAATCGAAGTCAAACTTTGATTAAATGCTGGAATATAATCTGCTGATTTCTTATCTGAATCAATTGATGTAGCAATATATCTATCATTAGAAATTTGTTCATTTGTAAAGAACTTCTGTCGATAATATATAATAGCTTGGACAAAAGAACCAGGGGCCTCTGCTATATGAATTGTTGTTATGTTTTTAGATTGATCTGGAATTAATGGAAACATCATTAATAATTCCCACATCTT
>TBL_comb47_HYPODRAFT_10005945_pt1 | contig 13392 bp, 11 predicted proteins | sample TroBogypolimnion_40_FD_10682 | JGI IMG/M metagenome (IMG submission 10682)
CTTTCGAGCGCGGATCGTCGAGATCGCGTCCATGGGGCCTTTCCTCAGGCTGCGACTGGACTGCGGTTTCCCGCTCACCTCGTACGTCACGCGCGAATCGTTCGCGAGCCTCGCCCTGTCGCAGGGAAGGGAGGTCTACGCCTCCTTCAAGGCGACCTCGGTGCACCCGATCAGCAAGCGGGGCTAAGGGTAACTCCTGACACGTTCTGTCCCCCCGATTCACCCCAGCCCTCCCTCACGGCTGCACTCCCACCGCTTCATGATTCCGTCCCTGCCTCGAGTGTCACATTTCGCAACATTTGATCAGATTTGCTCGGTTGAATTGTTTTTGGTAATGGACGAGACTAAATCTAGACCAATAGCCTGATTTTCAACCGGCAAGGTCCAAGAAATCTACTACAGCCGGCACTCTCAAAAGAACCAGCCGGCGAGGAGGAATGGACATGGCATACCGGGATCGCAACAGAAGAGGGAAAACCGACTGCTTTGATTTCTGCATCATGGAAGTGCTGTTCAGCAAGCAGGGAGCGCCCGAGGGGACCGAAAAACAGATGCGTCTCATGACGGTCGACAACCACCTTGAAACGCTGCGCTTCGTCCAGAACAACATGAACGCCTGCATCGGCAACATCGTCAGGCTTAAGCGTATGGAAGATGAGACGAAAGCTGTGGGCGGGAGCGTGGCACTGACATAGAGGCTGCAGAATTTGTCAGATGCTTAGAGAAAGTTAATATTTTAACATTGCTCCATTGTTTAAACGTTCATTTTGTCTTTGTTATGACAAACTGAAAGAAAAACCGTCTTGACATGAATTAACTTAATAGTAACTTTTAACTGCTGCATAACTTTAATTGAATAAAGGAGAGGAAGAATGAACATGACAACCGCAGCGAGGTCCTTACTTTTTCTTGCAGCGATGGTTTCCATGGCGGCATTGTCGGGTTGTGCAAGCTATGAGAGGAATACCGACCGTGGCAGCATTCCCGGTTACCTGATCCGCACAGAGCTGCAGGACGCGGACCGTGCCGTGGAAACCGCGCGCCAAGCAGGAAAAGATCAAGTCTGTCCGGCTGAGTTCAAAGCGGCGGAGGCTGCCAAAAACAACGCCTATGACGTATACCGGGCCTGCCACACCGAGGAAGGCGTCGCCCTCGCCCAGGAGGCCACGGCGAAAGCCCGTGCGCTCTGCCCACCGCAGGCGGCCAAGGAGGTGCCGGCACCGGTCGTTCAGGCATCGCCCCAGCCGGCTTCTGCTCCCGAGCCTGTGCTCGCCCCGGTCCCCGCACCAGTACCAGTACCAGCGCCTGCACCGGTGCTGGCTCCCACGGACAGGCTCACGGTCAGTCCGGAATCCATTATCAAGGGACAGTCGGCAACGCTCAACTGGACTTCGCAAAACGCTACGAACTGCAGCATTGAGCCAGACATCGGCTCGGTAGGGATCCAGGGATCGCTGGCAATCACGCCTTTCGACACTACCCTTTACAACCTGAGCTGCAACGGCGAGGGTGGCGTGGCAAAGAGCGCGGCGAACATCGCGGTGTTCACGCCTGCTCCTGTCGTCGTGGCGCCGGCCGCCAAACTCTGCAGCCCGACGGTCATCGACGTGCAGTTCGACACCAATAAGTCAGACATCAAGCCCCGCTACCATGACGAACTGAAAAAGCTGGCTGATTTCCTCCAGGAATTCCCCAAGGCCAAAGGGGTAATCGAAGGGCATACCGACAGCGCCGGGGACCAGGCCAGCAACATGAAGCTCTCCCAGCGTCGCGCCGACAGCGTCCGCAGCTACCTGATCAAGAACTTCGGGGTGGCGCCGGAGCGCCTGGAAGCCAAGGGGTACGGCCCCACCAGGCCGCGTGCCAGCAACAAGACTTCGGAAGGGAAGGCTCAGAACCGCCGCATCGAAGCGAATTTCGTTTGCGAATAAAAAGTTGTTAACGGTGATCTTCGTCACAGACTAAAATCCGTTGAGCCGGTAGAGTGGTCGAAAATTTGAAGAGCGCAGGATAGTCGATACTACTAAACCATTCGCAAGGATGGGACGGAAAGCCTAAGGGTCTTACAGAGACAGCCGGGTCGCCGAAATATCTCATGATATTGCGACCCGGCTGTTTTGCGTCAGGGTCAATTATCGGGAAAAAAGGGAGGAAACATGCAGCTAAGAAAGCCTTTTATCGCGGTATCACTGTCTTTTCTGGTTATCATTAGTCAGGCGGGATGCGGCAGCGGAGGGGGATCCGCGCCGTCGGCAGGCAGTTCCCTGGGTGGAAGTGACAGCGGCTCTAGTGCAGGAAATACTTCTACGGGAGCAGGCACCAGCTCAGGCGGGTCCGCCGCAACCGGTGGAACCGCCACGGACGGTTCGACCACGGCGGGATCCACCACAGCCGGTTCGACCACATCGGGTGCCACCGCTTCAGCCGGTAGCACGTCCTCTACGGGGGTCGCCAAGCTGTCCTGGAATCCGGCGCTCGACGGCGCCACCGGCTTCAAGGTGTATTACGGGACCTCGCCCAGGTCCTATTCCACCACCATCAATGTCGGGATGGTGTCGACTTATTCCCTAACCGGTCTGGCTCCGGGCACCTATTACTTCACTGTGACCGCCTACGACGCGTCCGGAAACGAGAGCGGCTATTCCAACGAAGCGAGTAAAACTATCTAGAGGCCCCGCAGCGCCGGGAAGTCGCGGGGCTAATGGTAGGTAATTTGTGCGAAGGCCAGGTCAATGACCTGGCCTTTCTTCTTCGAACAGCGAAAACTCGTTTACTCGATAGGCTCCGTCGGCGGAACCTCGGATGCTCGCACGGGCAAACTTTCGGGCAGATTAGGCAGTCCCTCGGCTCACCATCTTGTTGATTTGATAAATATCGGCAAAACGGCCGAATTCAGCATCGGTATCCCGCAGGTGGTGGGTGACCCAATTGCACAAGAACCAGAGTAATTCAATTGACACGTCTTTGTTCTTTTTGGAGAGTTTTTTGAATTCGAGAATCCTCGACGCAAATAAGTCATGCTCTTGCTTGTGCTCTTCATAATTAGGATACGAAATATCCAGCATGAAGCTCTCTTCCAAATCGAATATGTGATCAGTATGGCCAATCAGCTCATCCAATATCGATTGTTTTACCGGGTTACCTTCCCTGAATTCATCATAAGCTTCATTCAGCAGTTGAACCATCTGCTGATGATATCTATCGACCTCTTGTATACCAATCAAAAAACCAACATTCCATTCAATTATAGGCATACCTGACTCCAGAGAAAACGTATTGGCTGCACTGGTTATACTCAACGTTCGTCTGCCGCGAAAAGGCAGTCGGCGGGCGAAAAAAAGGCCGGGCCCTCAATATCGGTAGGATATTTCGGCGACCCGGCTGTCTCGGTGAGACCCAGTAGGCTTTCCGTCCCATCCTCGCGGATGGTTTAGTATTGTCGTTTATCTGGGATGCATGTAGAAAATCACCTGTACGATAGCCCAAGGGCGGACGCCTGTCAATGATACTCTTGCGGCCTGCGGCGCCCTGGCCCATTGCCTTTTCTGAACTGTCATCCGTAGGTCATTGAAAGGTCATTGGCTTGCTGTTGCCTGAAGGGTTGCCTTGTGGCGTGGCACCATGCAGTGCGAGCCAAACGCAGATCGACAGCCAGTGCCAGGTCCACCCGACACCACTGCAGCACAGCCGGTTGGTAAATGACTGCAATGTTTATTGCTTTCTTGATAAAAAAATAGTAAATAGTCCAAAACAATGTTCTAGCTTATGGTATACCTGAATTTGTGAGCTTCATAACCAGCACCGGAGGTGGGAAGATGAAAAAAGCGCTGATCGCGACACTGTTGTTGAGCTTGGCTGCCACACAGGCATTTGCTGCCGATGTCATCAAGATTGCCATCACCGGACCCTTCACCGGGGGCTCGGCCCCCATGGGCGCCTCCATGAGGGACGGTGCGAAGCTGGCCATCGCCGAAATCAACGGCGCCGGTGGAGTCAAGGTCGGCGCCAGGATGCTGAAGTTCGAGGTCCTGGAGCGCGACGACGAGGCCAAGAACGAGCGGGGAGCCCTGATCGGGCAGGAGCTCGCCTCCATGAACGACCTCTCCGGCGTCATCGGCTCGGTCAATACCGGCGTCGTGCTCGCCGGCGACAAGCACCTGCAGGAAAAGGGAATCACCAAAATCATCACCCCGGCGGCCGGCTCCGCCTCCATGACCCAGTGGAGCAAGGCCGGGGTCAAGGACCTCTCCATCTTCCGCTTTGCCGCCCACGATGGCATCCAGGCCGCGATGGTGGTGGAGGAGGCGGTGAACCGTAAGCTCTTCAAGGTCGCCCTGCTGCACGACTCCACCAACTACGGCGCCTCCGGCCGCGACGACCTGCTGAACCAGATCAAAAAGCAGGGGAACAAGCTCCAGGTCGTCGCCACGGAGAAATTCAACATCGGCGACAAGGACATGACCGCCCAGCTGCTGCGGGCCAAGAACTCCGGCGCCCAGGCGATCCTGATCTGGGGCATCGGTCCGGAGCTCGCGGCGATCGCCAACGGCATGGCGAAGATCGGCTTCAAGGCACCCATGATCGGAGGGTGGACCCTCTCCATGTCCAACTTCATCGACAATGCCGGCAAGAACGGCAACGGCACCATGATGCCGCAGACCTTCATCGAGGAGCCGATCACCCCCAAGGCGAAGGCCTTCATCCAGGGCTACCACAAGGCGTACAAGGTGAGCCGGATCCCCTCGCCGGTGTCCGCCGCCCAGGGCTATGACGCGGTCTACATCTTCGCCGCCGCCGTGAAACAGGCGCAAAGCACCGATACCCACAAGATCAAGGCGGCCCTGGAGAACCTGAAGGACCCGGTGCAGGGAGTCATCGCCACCTGGCAGAAACCGTTCAGCGCCTGGGACCCGGCCAACGAGGACAGCCACGAAGCGTTTCGCCGCGACCAGGTCGTTATGGGGATGGTCAAGGACGGGCATGTCGTCTTCGCCAACAACGCCGACCGGCAGCGCCTGATCAAGAGCGCCACCGCAGTTAAGGGGAAGAACGTCAAATGACCGGCGCCAGGGGTCCGAAGCTAGGGGCAGCGGGCGCAGGGCTGCCATGAGCCAGTCCGTCGTCGCCCAGATGGTGGTGAGCGGGGCGTTGATGGGGCTGGTTTACGCCCTGATCGCCTACGGCTTCCAGCTCACCTACGCCACCAGCAAGAGCATCAACTTCGGTCAGGGGGAGCTGGTGATGGTCTCGGCCTTCATCTGCCTCTCCCTGACCGACCTGGGGCTCCCCTACTGGGTCATGGTGCCCCTTGGTCTGATCTGCGGCGCGCTCCTCGGTCTCTTCGTCGAGCGCGCCGGCGTGCGCCTCGCCCTGGAACAGAAAAGCGAGGGGTGGATACTGCTCACCATCATCATCGGCCTGCTTTTCTTCTCGGCCTCGGAAAACATCTGGGGCAGGGACGACCGTCCCTTCCCGACGCCGATCTCCTCCGACCCGATTCAGCTTTTCGGCATCAGCGTGACGCCGGTGGAGCTCTCCGTCGCGGCCGGCGTCTTCCTCATCATGGGGCTCATCGAGCTCTTCAAGCGCAAGACCCTGCTCGGCAAGGCCTTCGAGGCGGTGGCGGCCGACCGGGATGCCGCCCAGCTGATGGGAATCTCGGCGACCGGCACCGTCATGCTCTCCTACGCGCTCTCCGGGACCGTGGCGGCCTTCGCCGGGATCCTGGTCGCGCCCATCACGACGGTGGGGCCGACCATGGCCTCCGCCCTGGTATTGAAGGCCTTTTCCGTCGCCGTGGTGGCGGGGCTCGACTCCGGGTTCGGCGTCGTGCTGGTGGGGCTCTTTTTGGGAGCCCTGGAGAGCCTGACCAGCTACTACGTGGGAAGCGGCTGGCGCGAGGCGCCCGGCCTGCTGCTGCTGATCCTCGCCCTCGCCGTGCGCCCAACCGGCGTCTTCGGCAAGGCGGTCATCAGGAAGGTGTAGGATGGCGCTCGTGGGCTGTGCTTTAAGTTTTCATCGGACCGACCAGTCGGATCGGATCTATCGGGCGAATCGAGCCCAGGTTAGTTGGGAGGACGCGAAGTTATGCTGAAACGACTGGTTCTCGTCCTGGGTGCGGAGGCCCTGCTGCTGACCCTGCTCGCCGCGGTTCCTCTGGCGGTGAACAACTCCTTTGTCCTCGGCCTTTTGACCCTGCTGACCATCTACGGAATACTGCTGATCGGCCTCGACATCACCGTCGGCTACCTGGGGCAGATCAACCTGGCCCAGGCCGCCTTCCTCGGCCTGGGCGCCTACAGCGCCGCCCTCGCGGTCACCCGGCTGGGCTGCGGCATCTTTGCGGCACTCGCGGTCGCCGCCGCAGTCGGCTGCCTGTTCGGCGCGCTGCTCTCCTTCCCCGCGCTGCGCCTGGAAGGGCCCCAGTTCGCCCTCTCCACCCTGAGTTTCATGGCCCTCACCACGACTGTCCTCAACGAGTGGGAGTCGCTGACCGGCGGCGCCCAGGGGCTGCAGGTGCCGCGCCCCCCGCTGTTCGGGGCGGCCCTGGGGGCCAAGGGTTTCTACTGGCTCTGCCTCTTCCTGCTGGTCTGCATCTGGATCTCCATGCGAAACCTGCTTTCCTCCCAGTGGGGGCGGGCCTTCGAGGCGCTACGCGACAGCCCGATCGCCACCGACGCCATGGGGATCGGCACCCTGCGCCACAAGGCGGCCGCCTTTACGCTCGGCTCGGGGCTGGGGGGGCTAGCCGGCGGTCTCTACGCCTTCAACTTCCAGTACCTGCAGCCCCAGGTCTTCGTCTACGAGCTGATGGTCATCCTGCTGCTGGGTGTCGTGCTGGGCGGCAGGAAGAGCCTTTGGGGCGCCTTCGTGGGCGCCGCCATCATCGTGCTGCTTCCCAACCTTCTTTCCAACCGGGTCCTGTTCCAATCCTTTTCCGGGTTCGGCTTCCTGCTGGCGCTGATCGCCGGCGTGCGCGGCCTGGCCCGGGGAAGCGCGCGCCCCTTCCAGGCGCTGGCGCCGGTCGTCGCCATGGGGCTCCTGGTCGCCGGAGGGTTCCTCACCGCCAACACGGAGGACTGGCGCAAGGCGATCTTTGCCCTGATGCTCTTCGCCGTCATGGTCGGGCTGCCGGAGGGGCTGATGGGCTTCGCCGCCAGGTTCCTGACCCGGCTCTTCCGGATCGCTCCGCCGGAATTGCCGGAATCCTCCCGGCTCGACGAGGTGCTGGCCAGCAAAGCGGGGACCGGCCGGCCGCTCCTGGAGCTCAAGGACCTGAAGCACTATTTCGGGGGAGTCAAGGCGGTCGACGGGGTGACCCTCGCGATCCAAAGCGGCGAGATCCACGGCCTGATCGGACCCAACGGCTCCGGCAAGAGCACGCTGGTGAACGTGGTCTCCGGGCTCTACACCCAGACCTCCGGAGAGGTACTGCTGCATGGCAAGCCGCTGCCGCAGGGGAGCCTCCTCAGGGTGGCGCTCCGGGGCGTGGCGCGCACCTTCCAGAACCTGCAGCTCTTCAGCGAGCTGACGGCGCTCGATAACGTCATGGTCGCCATGAAGGGGATCTACCCGAGCCCGCTCCCGCTGGTGCTGCTCGGCCTCACCGCCCGCAGCGAGCGGCGCGCCCAGGCCGATTCCCTGGCCCTGCTGGATATGGTGGGGCTCAGGGAGGAGAGCCGGGTCCCCGCCAAGGACCTTCCCTACGGGGCGCAGCGCTTCCTGGAGATCGCCCGGGCCCTGGCGCGGCGCCCCGACCTGCTGATCCTGGACGAGCCCGCCGCAGGTCTGGCGCAGCCCGACGTCGCCAGGCTCCTGGAGATCATTCGGCGCGTGCACGGGCGCGGGGTCACCATCATCTTGATCGAGCACCACATGGCGGTGGTGAGCGAACTTTGCGACCGGGTGACCGTGCTGGATTACGGAAAGATCATCGCCGAGGGTCGACCCGACCAGGTGAAGCGCGACCCCAAGGTCATCGTGGCCTACCTGGGCGGCACGGTCGAGGCGCTCGACCCGGACGAGGCCGGGGTGGCGAGTGCTCAGCCGGTACCGGCCTGAGGTTTTTTGGAAGGAGCTGCACATGCTGAAGGTAGAAAATCTACACGCGGGTTACGGAACGAGCGAGGTGCTGATGGGGACCTCGCTTGCGGTAACGCAGGGGAGCGTGGTCGCGCTCATCGGCCCCAACGGCGCCGGGAAGAGCACGACCATGCGCGCCATTTCGGGCCTGCTGAAGCCGACCCGGGGGGAGATCAGCATCGACGGCGTGAGGGTGGAGGGGATGGATGCCTCGCGCATAGCGAGACTCGGCCTGGCCCATGCACCGGAAGGGCGCAAGGTGTTCGGCACGCTCAGCGTCGAGGACAACCTGCTTCTGGGCGCCTACCGCCGCCTGCCAAGGTTCTTTGGTTATCGCGCCCAGGCGGCGAGCGGTCTAGAGCGGGTCTACGGGCTCTTCCCGCGCCTCAAGGAGCGCTACAAGCAGTCCGCCGGGACACTGTCCGGTGGCGAGCAGCAGATGCTCGCCATCGGGCGGGCGCTCATGGCCGATCCCAAGGTCGTGCTGCTGGATGAGCCATCCATGGGGCTCGCCCCGGTCATCGTCGAGGAGGTATTCGCCATCATCCGCCGGCTCAAGGAGTCGGGGATTACGCTGCTCTTGGTCGAGCAGATGGCTAAGCGGGCGCTGGAGGTGGCGGATTACGCCTACGTCATGGAACGGGGCAGGATCGTCGTGGAGGGGAAGCCGGAGGAATTGCAAAAAGACGAGCGGGTGATCTCCGCCTATCTGGGGGACCTCGCCGCGGCGGTTTGATACGTCAAAAGTGAGAACACCACGGATACCTTTAGTCCCACGCCTCCAGGTGCACGGTCACCAGGATGTGGTCCGAGCCCGCCTCGAACAGCAGGGCGAGCATGTCCAGCGCCGCTCCGGGGGGGCGGAAATGGTCGTTTCGCTCGATGACCGTGGGCGGCGTGAGCCTCACCTCGTGGCCGTCGTTGACAAAGTGGTGCTTGAAGGAGCCGCCGATCATGTTGGCTATTTCACCCAGAGCGTCGATCACGTCGGCATCCACCTCCGCAACCTCCATCCCCAGCATCTGGGCCGTAATGTCCATCGCCGCCTGAGGCGTGGCATGAAAGGTCACCACCCCGTTGTAACTCCCGCTGAGTAAAATCATGGCGCTGACGCAACCCTGGAACCTGGCGTCGGCTGCCGCCAGCGTGGCGCAGAGGGGAACTTCCATCCCGACCATGGTGGAAAATATTTCCATTACGTCGCCGGCGAGCAGGCCTAACAGTTCAGGCTCCGAAGTCTTTAGCTGGGTGAGAAGCTGAGGCTGGATAGGCATGACTTCTCCTGAGGTGGTATTATCTGGAAGAGTTGTCTGGCAGGCTACCAGGGCCGAAACAACCAAATCGGCCTGTAACTATGTATTCGGCAAATGGCGAAATTTCTAAAGCATATTTTCATGATGATTAGAATTTAAGGTGGCAAGGGATGTTTAGAGGGCGGTCCGCACCAGTTGACATGTTCCCGGTCGTAAGTTGCGCCAAGAACCGGCCCAATTCCCGTTGATCACCATAAACGTCGCGTGGTATTGTGTTGCTACGTTACTGTTCTCAGGCGCAGGCCGGCCTGGACCGTCACCAACTCAGTACATTTCAGTACATTTGAGAGGTTGAGTCGTCAACATGAGCGAGTTCGATAACCGAGGTCAGCGCGCTGACCTGCTCACTTTCCTAGCCCGCTACGGTCTGGCGCTGGCATCGACTGCACTGGCCGCGCTGGCACGCTGGATGCTGCCCTGGGCGCTGACCCCCGCTCCCTACCTGGGCTTCTACCCGGCGGTTGTGGTGTCGGCCGCGCTGGGAGGCGTTGGGCCCGGCTTGGTGGCGACCTTCTCCTCGCTGTACCTCGTCAATTTCGTGTTCGGCCATTTCGATCTCCACGATAAGGGTTCCATGGCGCGCCAGGCGGTCTGGGTGATCGCGAGCTTCGGCGTGAGCCTGCTGGCCGGGATGCAGCGCACCGCGCGGATGCGTGAACGCCGGCAGTCCGCGCAGATTTCCTCCGTCAACCAGGCGCTGCAGCTCGAAATAGCCGAGCGCAAACTGATCGAGGGTGCGCTACGACACACCAAGGACGAGTGGGAAAGAACCTTCGACAGCGTGCCGGACCTGATAGCGACTCTCGACAAGCAGCACCACATCTTGCGCGTCAACGAGGCGATGGCGAGGCGTCTCGGGCTCAAAGCCGAGGAGTGCGTCGGGCTTGCCTGTTACGAAGTTATTCATGCGACACTCGGTCCGCCCGAGTCCTGCCCCCACACGAAGACCATGGCGGATGGCTGCCAGCATGCCTATGAAATCCATGTGGACCGACTTGGCGGTGACTTTCTGATCACCACGACACCCCTTCTGGATGAAAAGGGGGAGATGCTCGGCACCGTTCATATCGCCCGCGATATCACCGAGCGCAAGCGGAATGAGGAGAGCTTGCGGAGGCTAAACGACGAGCTCGAGATGCGGGTCGCGGAACGGACAGCGGAACTGCGCGAGAAGGATCAAATCCTGCTGTTGCAAAGCCGCCAGGCCGCCATGGGGGAAATGATCGGGAACATCGCCCACCAGTGGCGGCAGCCGCTGAACACCCTGGGGCTCACTATCCAGCAGATGGAGCTTATTTATGACCTTGGCGAGTTAGACAAGGAATTCCTGACCAAAAGTGCAGCCAGATCGATGCAACTCATACATCACATGTCTCAGACCATCGATGACTTCAGGAATTATTTCAGTCCGGATAAGGAGAAGGTCGAGTTCAAGGTAAGCGAGACTATCGCTAATACCTTGTCTCTCATGGAGGACAGCCTCAAGAATCAGCAAATCGATGTCGAAATCCTGACCAGCGACGACCCCGTTATTTACGGATATCCCAATGAATTCGCCCAGGTGCTTCTCAACATCCTGATCAATGCCAAGGACGCCCTTACCGAAAGGCGGGTGGAAGCTCCCCGCGTGACGATCGCCTTGGGCTGTGAGGGTGGGCGTGCCGTGGTAACTGTCACCGACAACGCCGGAGGCATCGCCCAGGAGATCCTGGGAAAGGTTTTCGATCCCTATTTTACTACCAAAGGGCCGCACCAAGGGACGGGTGTCGGCCTGTTCATGTCAAAAACCATCATCGAGAAGAATATGGGCGGCCAGCTCACTGCGTGCAATGTCGCAGATGGCGCCCAATTCAAGATAGTTGTGTGACCCTCACAAGCAGCAACTCCTCGCCACTCTCAGTCAGCTGAGCACCTTGTCATGAGAAACCCGGATGGTAAACTGGTACTTCCCCCCCGGAAACGTTACCTGAACCATCGAACGGGATACCAGATGAAGATTCTGCTCCTCGCCATGCCTGACGCCGCCAATAACTTCCACCGGATCATCAAGGTGCCCAACCTGGGCCTTTGCTCCCTGGCCGCCCATCTACCGGACCACGAAGTAAGGATCGCCGACCTGGTGCTGGTGCACAAAAATATCCGGGCCTTTCTCCAACAGTTGCTGCTGGAATTCCGGCCCCAGCTAATAGGCGTCAGCGCCATGAGCTTCCAATACCAAAGCGCGCTGACCGTCATGTCGATCTGCCGGGAGTTTGCCCCGGGGGCGCCCATCGTGCTGGGTGGCTACCATGCCAGCCTCGCCTATGCCGAGCTCACTGAGGGTGCCGGGCAGCCCTTCGATTACCTGATCAGGGGGGAAGGGGAGCAGGCCTTGGCGGCCCTGGTGCAAGCGCTGGAGGGCGCGCACGACCTGGCGAGCGTGCCGGGACTCTCCTATCCGAGCCATGGGAGCTTCCGCCACAACCCGGCCGGCCAACTGCTGGAGCTGAAGCAACTGCCGCTGCCGGATCGCAGCTCCCGGGTGCTGGACAGCTTCAGCTATTTCGACAAAAAACTCGACTGCGTCGAGACCTCGCGCGGCTGCACCATGCCCTGCACCTTTTGCTCCATCACCGGGATGTACGGTTCGAGCTTTCGCTGCCACACCATTGACCGGGTGGTTGCCGACCTGGAGGCGCTGCGGGCCCGGGGCACCCAGACCGTCCTGCTGGTTGACGACAATATTACCCTCGATGCTGCGCGCTTCAAGAAGTTGGCGCATGCCATCGTTCAACACGGCCTGGACAGCATGGAGTACCTGGTGCAGGCCTCCGTCGCCGGCATCGTCGCCGACCCGGAACTGATCCCCGCGCTGGGCCGCGCCAACTTCAGCATGGTTTTTCTCGGGATCGAAGCCGTCCAGATGAAAAACCTGCAGTTCTTCCAGAAAGGGGACATCCGGGAGAAAACCGAGCAGGCGGTGGGCCGCCTGCGCGCGGAAGGGATCGGCGTCATGGGAGGTTTCATTATCGGCAACCCCGATGACAGCCGCGAGGATATCCGGGAGGTCTTCCGTGCGGCCAAGAGGCTTCGGGTCGATCTTCCCTATGTGCAGTGCGTCACCCCTTATCCGGGCACCCGGCTGCGCGCAGATCTACTGGCGGCCGACCTGGTCACCAACCGGGACGACCTGAGCAGGTACACCGGATTCATGTGCAATGTGAGGACCCGCTACCTTACGAACAAGCAGCTCAATCGCATCATGAACTGGGAGAACATCAAGATCTTTTTCAGCCCGGCATTGTTTCAGGGGAATTACTTTGTCAGGAAAAGGGAGAAGGGTGTATTGAAGGTGCTGCTTAATAACTTTGATTTCGTCAGAGGATGGTTTCTCGGCGACCAGTTCCGTTCCAGGCACAGATTTTAGCGAGCGCCTCTCCTCATGTCATGCCTAATCCCCTCTCCCTCCGGGAGAGCAGGGGTGAGGGCGTCGCCACGAAGTGATTTCCGCCCCTAGGCAAATCCCTCACCCCGTCCCTCTCCCAGAGGGCGAGGGGGAGCTAGGGTAGGTGGTATAAGGTAAGGAAACAACAACTTCCATAAAGGCCCATGTCCTTTAGAAGTCAGGTTTTTTTAAGCAGACAGGCATGCGCCGAAAGCCCTGCCCCATATGCGACCAAAACGCACAGCTCTCCAGCCAAAATGCCCTTCCGTACCAGTTCCTCCAGGACAAACCAGACCGTAGGCGACGACATGTTGCCGTAGTTCGCAAGGACCATGCGAGTCGCCCGCAGCTGCTCGTCGGAGACTCCGACGGCTTCTCCCACCGAGTTGATGATCTTCTCGCCGCCGGTGTGGAACGCCCAATGCCTGATGTCCCCGGTGCTCAGTCCCTGCGCGCTCAGCAGGTCGGAAACCACCGCTGCGGCAGCCTGCTGGACCAGGTCCGGCAGGTCCGTGGAGAGCTGATTATGAAGCTGCCCTTGCTTGTGCACGAACCGTATCTGCTCCCGCTGCT
>TBL_comb47_HYPODRAFT_10005947_pt1 | contig 13391 bp, 14 predicted proteins | sample TroBogypolimnion_40_FD_10682 | JGI IMG/M metagenome (IMG submission 10682)
AATCGAAATTGAAACCGAAATTGAAACAGAAGCCGCAGCCTCCAGCACCGGCCCCAGCACCGTCGACCGTCGCGCAATCCATGCGACAGGCGTGTAAGGAATGGGGAATTTCAACGGCGGTTCTACGGGCGGCGAAAGCGGCCGGCGCGCCTGGCTTCGTTGCCCATCGCATCCATCGTGAGGACGTGGAAAAATGGCTGGCAGAAAATCCCGCGGTCATCGCCGACACCGAAAGCGCCATCGCCGAGAAAGGCAAACTCGACGCGCTGAAAATCCGGAAGATGGCCGCACAGGTGGCAGGCCTCGAGCTTGCTAACGAGAAAGCCAAGGGGCTGCTCATTCTCCGCGCCGAAGCAGAAGAGTCTTGGGCGCAATGCTCCGCCATCGTCCAAGAGGAAGCCAAGATGTTAATGGACCGCAGCATGTTCGGGATCTTCATCGCAAGGATCCAGGCGCGTCTTGGAAAGGCCATCGCCGAAAGCAATGCTGCTGCCGCCGCCAAGCTCCCCGCGTGAATTTCCTTGACAAATCCCGACTTTCAACCTCACCTTACATCCATGAAGACTCTCACGAAACCATCCGCCAAAAGTCTGAAATTCCTGCTGCGCCAGTTCAAGCTGCCGCGCAAGTCACCTGCAAAACCGATTCCCTAACGACCAACCCAACAAACCACCATCATGTTATCCATCAAAAATCTGAAATTCCGCACCGATGCCGAGGCCAAGCAATTCGCCCTTGGCATCGCCGAGGCTAACCGAAAGCTCGAAGGCCACCACCGGGAAACATTCGAGGAGCTCACCGCCCGCACCCAGGCCGAGGGTCACGAGCAAGTGCTTCGCAAGTTGGGGAAAATCGGCTACGCCAAACAATTCGGCAAGGCTCCCGACCCCAAGCTCGTCGTGAAGGTCTATGGGGTGCCCGCGGCACCGCCCCGCCCCGCGGCCCCTACGGCACCGGCCCGCAAGAACTACAGCAATCTAACAGTTCATCGCTACGCCAACCGAAATTGGTTGCCCGCGATGGTCTGACCCTTTCGTCGGTCGGTCGGTTCAACCGTCCCTTGGCAGGAATGCTGAGGGGCGGTTTTCCGCTTCCAGGTTTGACGCTCACGGCTCGCAGGTCATCGGCGGCAGCATGACAGCGGCCGGGAAGGTGGACACGGTACAGCGGCACCTCGCACACGGGCACGAGAGGCACCTTCATGCCCGTTAGAACCGGCGACCAGGGCGGCGACTCTAACTATTGCAAGACACGTACAACAAGGATTTTCCTCGCATTCCCCGTCGCACCTGTCATCGTCGGGGAAGTGACCGCGGCCTAGCAGATAGGGCGGGATTGAAAAAATATCCTCAAATAGCCTAGCAGAAAAATCGAGGTGGCACCAGCACGGCACTAACAAGGCCTTTCGTCAGAAATCCTATATTCCCGTAGGGATGGCTTGCCCTTTCGTAATGAGCAGGTCGTCGGTTCGAATCCGACCAGCGGCTCCATGAAACCCTATGTATCAAGGGTTTTTGCGATTCCGGTTTTGAGTCGCCTTGAGTCAGAAATGGCCGTTTTGAGTCGTTTTGTGTCAAGATGGTTGCAGGAAAGTTGCAGGTCATCACTCACCCATGGAAATCTCATTTCTGCAATCACTTGAATTCCTTGGGGATCTGGTGTTCCAGAATCGGCGGGCCGCCTACGCCAAGGCAGGATGAAAAATGGCCTGATGGAGGATTTGCTCGCCTGGCTCAAGCGCACCGATGCTCACCCGCTGGTTGCCGGCTGCGTTTTCCACTACGCACTCGAGTTCATCCACCCCTTTGCCGACGGCAACGGCCGCATGGTCCGCCTCTGGCAAACCCTCAGCCTCAGCCGCTGGATTCCTCTCTTCGCCTTCCTGCCCGTCGAAACGGTGATCCGCAACCGCCAGTCCGACTCCTACCGGGTGCTCGGAACCTGCGACAAGGCCGGCAACTCCACCGCCTTCATCGAATTTCTCCTCGCCACCGTCCTAACCGCGCTGCGAGAGGTTTCCGGTACCGACCAAGTCAGCGACCAACTCGCCGATCAAGTCGAATCNGTGCTCCATCAGCGGCAGTAGCAGCCGGATTCGGGCCGCTTGCCATTGACTCATCATGGACTTGGGCGGCTGGAAGCCACCCCTCCTTGACCGTCCTGTGATGCACCGCGGGCGGCAGATCCGTGCAAAATGACGTTGCACACTGGCGAAATCGAGCGACAATCCGGTGCCCATGAGTCCAGATTTCATCCGCGAAGCCCTTCGTCAAGTCCGCTACCCCGGTTTTTCCCGGGACATCGTCTCCTTTGGCCTGGTCAAAGACATCACCTGCGAACCGGGTCTAACCACGGTGCAGATCGAGGTCCAAACCGCCGATGCGCAAGTTCCCGAGCAGATTTTCCGCGAGTGCCACGCAATCCTCGACCCGCTTCCGGACATCGGCCACGCCAAGGTGGTCATCGATGTGAAAGCCGCTCCGGCCGCAGCCGCTGGCGGCGGGCTCGGCAGCACCGTCGGCAAGTCGTCCATCCCCGGCGTCAAGCGCGTCATCGCCATCGCTTCGGGCAAGGGCGGGGTCGGCAAGTCCACCGTGGCGGCCAATCTCGCCGTCGCGCTGGCGGCCACCGGCGCGCGGGTGGGCCTGTGCGACTGCGACCTGTACGGGCCCTCGATGGCCCAGATGTTCGGCACCAGCGAACGGCCGCTGGCCAACGAGCAGGACGAAATCATCCCGATCAAGGCCCACGGCATCCAGTTGATGTCGATGGCATTTTTGCTAGACGCGGCCTCGGCGGTGATCGTGCGCGGGCCGATGGCCACCCGCTACACCCAACAATTCCTCCGCCAGGTGGCATGGGACCGGCTCGACTATCTCATTCTCGATCTGCCGCCGGGCACCGGCGACATTCAGCTCACCATCGTCCAAACCGTCAGCGTCGATGGCGCCATCATCGTCACCACGCCGCAGGAGGTGGCCCTGATTGATGCGCGCAAGGCCATCTCGATGTTCGGCAAGGTCAATGTGCCGATCCTCGGTCTGATAGAAAACATGTCCTGGTTCGAGTGCGACGCCGGCAAGCGCTACTATCTGTTTGGCAATGGCGGCGGCGTGCGCGAGGCCGAACTCAACGGTGTCACGCTCTTCGGGCAAATCCCGCTGGATGTGGCCACCCGCGAACGCGGCGATTCGGGCGAGCCCATCGCGCTGCTGGAGCCCGCGGCTAACAAGGTATCCGCCGCCTTCCACCAGACTGCGGCCGCCGTGCGCGCCAAGGTGCCGGTTTGATTCGACCTTCCGTCCGCCATGCAAGATCACGTCGCCACCCTCATCGCCCTCGCGCTGGCCGAAGACGTCGGCACCGGCGATGTCACCTCCCGCTATTTCATCCCGGAACCACGCCGCGCCCGCGCCTTCGCCGCCGCGCGGCGCGACGGAGTGATCTCCGGCGCGCAGGTCGCCGCACGCGTGTTCCTCGCCGTCGATCCCACCCTCGACGTCGAAATCTTCATTCCCGACGGCAGCCAGGTGGCCGCCGGTGCCTTGCTCATGCGCATCGAAGGCGCCGCCCGCTCGATTCTAACCGCAGAGCGGACCGCACTCAACTTCCTCCAGCGCCTCAGCGGGATCGCCACCCTGACCTCCGCCTACGTGGCGCTCGTCAAGGACACCTCGGCGCATATCCTCGACACCCGCAAGACCACCCCGGGCTACCGATTGTTGGAAAAACAGGCCGTCGTCCACGGCGGCGGCTCCAATCATCGCCTCGGCCTGTATGACCGCGCCATGGTCAAGGACAACCACCTGGTGGCCGACGGCGGGCTGCCCGCGTTGCAGGCCGCCATCCTGCGCCTCAAGGCCGACATGCCAGAGATGGAAGTCGAGCTGGAAGCCGACAGCTTGGAGCAGGTTCGCGCGTTCCTGGCCATGGACGGGGTCGATCACGTGTTACTCGACAACATGACGCTCCAGGAGTTGAGCGGTGCGGTCGCCGCCCGCGGCGAACACCCCACGCCCCAACTCGAAGCCAGCGGCGGCGTCACGTTGGCCACGGTGCGCGACATCGCCCTAACCGGCGTGGATTTCATCTCCGTCGGCGCCCTCACCCACTCCGCACCTGCCCTCGATATCGCACTGGATTTCCAAAAAGCTTGAGACGGAAGAACAGAGATCGGTCGGATCGGTCGGATCGATCCGACCGATCCCATAACCCATAACCCATAACTGACAACCGACCCTCCATTCTCGGTCCCCTCCCACTTCACCTTGCTGGTGCGCGAGGCGCTGGCTTCGACCAACGACGAGGCCCGCGGCCTCGCCGAGCAAGGCGCGGCGGACGGGTTGGTCGTTCTAACGGAAAACCAGACCGCCGGCCGCGGCCGACGCGGGGCCGACTGGTTTGCCGCCGCGGGCGCGTCGCTGGCATTTTCCATTGTTGTGCGCCCTGCCGAACCCAAGTCGCTGTGGCCCCGCCTGGCGCTCGCCGCCGGGCTGGCGGTGGCCGAGGCGGCCGAGGCCTGCGCTTCGCAGGTCGGCATCAAGTGGCCTAACGACATCTGGATCGGCCGGCGCAAGGTCGCCGGAATCCTGGTGGAGGCCGGCCAGGATTTCGCGGTCGTGGGCATCGGCATCAACGTCAACACGCGCGAGTTTCCGCCGCAGCTCGCCACACTCGCCACCTCGCTGCAACTGGCCGCAGGTCAGGCCCAGGACCGGGCCCTCGTTCTAACAAACATCCTGGCTCGTTTCGCGCTGCGCCGCAACCAAATCGGCGCCGGCTTCGACGAGCTGCTAGACGGCGTGAGGCTGCGCTGTGTGCTCAGCGGCCACGCGGTGAGCCTCGTCACGGCCAGCGGCCCGCGCCACGGCACGATGGAAGGCCTCGGTCCCGGCGGCGAGCTGTTATTGCGCACGCCCGGCGGCTTGGAGCGCATCATCCAGGCCGATGAAGTGCGCTTGGCGTAGCTGCGGCGTCCCGCCGCAGGCCGTGATGGCGGCGTCTCGCCGCCAGTTTCGCAACGTCAAAATGCCAGTTTCGCCACTGCCGTTCGCGCCTCACTCTCTAACACGACACTTGGCAGGTGTCGTTCCTCGGCCGCAATGGCGGATGCGGCGGCCTACCGTCCAATGGAAGGGTGTGAATTCGTCGCCGGCATTTTGTCCGCCTCGTGGTGCGGGTCAAAACTCGGGGAGTGTGGTCTTGATTCCGGGACATCCGGGAGTCCATGCAGAAAAACCGCGCCGGAGTTGTGTCCGGAGTATCCCTCAAAGATCAGCTCGCTCCAGTAGCGCGGTTTCGGCCCGAATTTGAGAAACTGCTCGAGGCGCCGCTCAACCCCGACTTCGCCGCTGCGGATGGCGTTGCGCGCAAACAAGGCCAGCCACTCGGACGGCGCCGGGGCGCGCAGCACATAGGGGGTGCCCATGCCGACCCAGTAGGGGAAAGCGAACGGCGGCGGAACGGCACGAACCCACCACAGCTCGCCCTTGTTGCCGACGTATCCGGAGCTGCCGACAAACGAAATTTCCCGGTCGGTCACCAGTTCGCGCAGGCTGATGCAGCCGCCTTTCAACCCGCAGTGCTCATAGATCCCCATTCTGGAGTCAGCCAGGGTCTTGGCCAGTGCGAGGTAATCGGCATCGAAACCAAGGACGTCCCCGATCTCGGCAAAGATGCCGGCCATGGTCTCACCGCCTTCGCCAACCCGCAGGTCGCACTGCGTCCACATGGCAAAGTGGGAGCCGGTGATGGGACTCATTGGCGGATAACCGGGCATGTAATCGTCGTCGAGCTTCTCGAGCCGTTTCCTGAAAGTCCGCAGCTCGGGCATCTGTAGGAGCACCTCGCCAAACAGGGACACCATCTGCTGCACACTCGCGTACAGTGCAAAGGCCGGATCTCTGCCGCCTTCCACCAATTCCTCGGGCATCGACAGGCCCGCCGCATTCTTATCCGCCTCGCGTTTGAATTGCGCCAACATCTCGAACGGCAGGATTTTCTGCGCCTTGGCGGCAATCACCCGCGCCCTGACCTTGGCAGTAAGCGAGACCTGCGGCTTGGACGACTTGCTGCTGCTGGATTTGTTTTTGGCCATGCGGGGATGTTCCTTCACTTCAGATTTATGGCGAGTGTTTTCCAAGCGCTCATGGAATTGGCGAGGTGCAGCTTGGTGTCGCCGCCGATGCCGTAGCATTGAAGGCCGATCGGACCCTTGTAGCCCAACTCCTTCAGCGTTTTGAGGAATTCGCCCAGATCGAAGCTGCCTTTGTCCAACGGCTGGATATAGCGATCCCAGCCAGGATTGTCATCGTGGTTGTCGGCACCGTTGATCGACACCGCCCAGAGTCGCGGCATGGCCTGCTTCAACAGCGGCTTGTAGTCGCGCGACTTGTCCACGCGAAGCCAATGGCAGAGGTTGAACATGACGCCGACATTGGGGCGATTCACTTGGCTCGCGACGCGACATGAATCCTCAATGCGCTCCACCCAGTTGCCGACATGCGGATAGAGCAGCAGTTGCGCGCCGGATTCGAGTGCCAGGTCGGACATTTCGCGAAGAATTTCCACGGCGTGCGGATCGCCAGACGGATCCGACGGTTTCAAGCCGCCCACCAACAGGCAGAACTGGACATGCCGGCCTTTCACGAGGGCGAGGACATCCTTGAACTTTTGCAGGTCGTAAGGCGTCTTGCCCGGCGCGACCTCAACGTTCATCGTGATCTGAAAAAGCTTCAGCCCCGCTTCGTCGAGCGTCTTGATTCGCTCCGCGACGCCATCCAGCCAAATGTGACCGACCCCGTCGTAGCCGAGTTCCTTAAGCATCGCGGCCTGCTCCGCGAAGTTGCGCTTTTTGGCATCGTGCCAGTCAATGCAGAATGGGAAAAACGGATGGAGCTTCTGGTCGGCGGCATGGAGCGTGTTCGGCGGCGTCAACAGCACAGCGAGCAGGGCGAGAGCCAGAACCTTTCTCAAGGTCCTCTTCACGCCGCGGCGATGTTCCACGCGATTGTCACTGTCAATGTTTGTTTTCGTGTTCATGGCGTTCAATGTCCGAAATCAACCGGCGAACCGCTCAGACCGCCATGTCCTTGAGCCCCTTCAGCGGCCGCAGCTTCACGACCGTGGAGGCGGGCTTGGCCTTGAACGTGACTTCCTCCTTGGTGAAGGGGTTGATTCCCTTGCGCGCCTTGGTCGCCGGCTTGCGCACGGTGCTGATTTTCAGCAGGCCCGGCAGGACGAACTCGCCGACGGCGTTGTTTGTCACGTGCGCCTCGATGACCTCGCCCAGGCAGTCGAGCACGGCGGCCACCTGCTTGCGGCTGAGTTCGGTGCCGGCGGCAATCGCGTCGAGGATCTGGGTCTTGGAATACTTGTCTTTGATCGGTGCTTGTTTGGTGGCCATGCGGGGATGTCATACAGGCAGCGGGGAGATGTCAAGCTTGTCGGCACTCACCCGAAAGTCTGCCATCCATTGCGACCACCAATGTCACTGCGGTCGGCGACCCCACAAGTCCTCCATTCCCCAATTGGGGGAGCCTGCGGGAACCGCTTGTATGAGAGACAGGTTCATGTGACACCCACTATGAGGCATTGGCTGAACTTACCGCTTGTTTGTCGGCTGCCCGAGAGTAGGGTTCGCGCGTTGAAGGCTGCCCCATGATTTCACCCGCTCACCGCCGTCTGTTCGCTTGTGTTCTAATGTCAGCCGCCGGTTTGGTGAGTGGTTGCGAGCGGGTGCGCTCGTTGGCGGGTAAGTTCAAGCACGGGGGCACGGGCACGAGCGCCGTCACGGGCACCTATAGCTCGGAGCAAGTCAGCGTCTTGGATGACGCGACCTACGCCGCGTTCGTGGCCCAAAAGGGCAAGCTCATCGTTGTGGATTTCTACGCGGATTGGTGCGGACCGTGCCGGACGTTGGGGCCCATGCTGGAACAGGCCGCCGCCGCGCATCCAGGAGTGGTGTACGTCGGCAGGGTCAATGTTGACCGAGTCCCCAAGCTTGCGGCGGCGAACCAAGTTCGGGGCATCCCGGATGTACACATTTACAAGGAGGGACGCGAGGTGGACCATTTTGTCGGCTGTCCCGGCGAAGCGGAACTCACGGCAAAGATAGCGACCTTGGCTGACGGCATCACGGCAGCGGCAGCGACGGCGGAGCCGGCCAAGCCTGCGGAGCCATCCGAGCCGGCCAAGCCCATTGAGGAGTCGATTCGGCGGATGCCAAAAGGCTGGATGCCGCCGGGGATTCGGAAACAGTGAACCCGCAAGTCGATTTTGAAGTCCTGAAATGGGGATGGACACCAGGGATTGCCGGTGCCACCTGCGCATTTTTCGCCGCCGAATCCGGCAATCGGAAAATCTATTCTCGACAAATTCGAAATCCGCTCCTAGAATTCGGTTCCACCAACACATCATGATCCGCAACTTCATTCCCAATGCTTTGGCTCTCGGCCTGATCGCCACCGCCACCGCCCAGACACCGGCCGCGCCGGCAGCCCCCACCACCGCAGTCACTCCGGCCGTTTCGGCCACTCCCGGTGCCGCCGAAGTTCCGGCGGTGCCTGAGACGCCAGCCAAGCCGGTCCTTGATCCGGCCGTGGTCAAGACGGATTCGTCCTACGCCTTGGGCTTCCGCACGGGCGGCAGCTTTGCGCAGCAATTCGGCCGCTTTGGCGTGTCGGTGGCGGATTTGGACACCGAAAGTTTCCTCAAAGGTTTCCTTGCCGCCTTCAAGGGTGAGAAACCCGGCCTTGACGAGGAAAAGCTGCAAGCTGCGATGCAAGCGCTCGGCGATTTGCTCCAAAACCGCGAGAAGGAAGCCGCCGCCACCAACTTGGAAAAGGGCAAGAAATTTCTTGATGAAAACGGCAAACGCAGCGGCGTGGTGACCACCACCAGCGGCCTGCAATACGAAGTGCTAGCCAAGGGCACGGATGAAAAATACGTCGCCCCCAAGGAAGGTGCCACTGACAACAAGGAATTCCTGGTCAACTACAAGGGCACGCTCATCGATGGCAAGGAATTCGACGCCTCCCCTGCCGGCAAGCCCGTGCCGATGACCCTGCAGGTCGTCCCCGGCTTCAAGGAAGCCCTTACCACCATGCCGGTCGGTGCCAAATGGAAGCTCTTCATTCCCAGCGCCCTCGCCTACGGTGAAGAACGCAAGAGCGCCGACCTCGCCCCCAACAGCGTGCTGATCTTCGAACTGGAACTCGTCAAGATTCAGGACGCCCCGCCGCAACAGCAAATGCCCTTCCAGATGCCCGGCGGCCCCGGTGCACCGGAAGCCGGCGGACCGGACGGCGAATAAGCCTCGTTGCAAGCCAACCTCCCACGCAAAGGCCGCCGCTCACCCGGCGGCCTTTTTTGGGGATGGAGCGGGACTTGGGAACGGGACTTACCAAAGTCCCGTCTAGAGTCCGTGAAGGGCGAAAGTGCGTGTAGTTAGATCAAGTTTCTGGCCTTGGGTCTTGAAGTCTTGGGTCTTGGGTCTGAGGCGAAGCGTCGCTAAAAAGACACGGGACTTTGGCAAGTCCCGTTCCCAAGGCATTGCTTGCCCGCGGCAAAAGACACGGGACTTTGGTAAGTCCCGTTCCTTGTGCGTCATCTCACGCGTGCTCGCTGAGGTAGCGTTCGGCTTCCAGGGCGGCGGCACAGCCCTGGCCGGCGGCGGTGATCGCCTGCCGATAGAAATGATCCGCGACATCGCCCGCGGCAAACAAGCCGGGGGTCTTGGTGGCGGTACGTCCCGGTTGCTGGATGATATAACCGTTCTCATCCTTGTCCACCAGGCCGTCGAGGAAACCGCTGTTAGGGACGTGGCCGATCGCCACGAACACACAACTCACCGCCAGCTCGCTGGTCGCGCCATCGACGAGGTTGGTGAGAGTGACGGCGCGCATCTCGCCCTTCGCGTCGGCTAGATAGGCACTCACCGTCGAGTTCCACACCGGCACGATCTTGGGATTGGCCAGCGTGCGCTCGGCCATGATCTTGGAGGCGCGCAGCGTGTCGCGGCGGTGGATCAGATGGACCACGCTCGCAAATCGTGTTAGGAAAACCGCCTCTTCGCAGGCGCTGTCGCCGCCGCCGATCACGCACACCGGCACGTTGCGGTAGAAGGCGCCGTCGCACGTGGCGCACGACGTGAGGCCGTGGCCGATGAGCGATTGTTCGTTAGGCAGGCCGAGGTGGCGGGGAGCGGCGCCGGTGGCGATGATGACGGTTTTGGCCTCGTGCGATTCGGCGCCCGCCGTGACGAGAAAGCTTCCGTCGTCGCGCCGCGCCACGGATTCGACGTTAGACCACGCCAGGCGCGCCCCGAACTTTTCCGCCTGGGCCTGCATTTTCATCATCAGGTCCGGGCCCATGATTCCCTCAGGGTAGCCGGGGAAATTTTCCACCTCGGTGGTGGTGCTAAGCTGGCCGCCGGGCTGGGTGCCGGTGAGCATGAGCGGGTTGAGCTGGGCGCGAGCCGTGTAAATTGCCGCGGTGTAGCCCGCGCAACCGGTGCCGATGATGATGACGTTTTCCATGGTTGTTTGAGGGAAGTGAAATTGGCTGGGACAGTATTTCGGCGGTTTTGGCGCTGAGTCAACCCAGGACGGGGAAAATCGCGCGGACGAGGGCCGGGAAACGGCCTTGCGGAGCGCCGGCTTGCGCCGGCGAGTCTGCGAGATATCCCGCGAGATCAACCAAAATCACACGCCGGCTGAAGCCGGCGCTCCGGACTGCTCTAACATGCGGAGGATCGGCAGCTCGGCCTCGGCGCGCAGGGTTTCCTCCATCTCGATGCGCGGCTGTAGGTCGGCGAGGCAGTCGCGGAGTTTCTGCAAGGTGTTGAGCTTCATATAGCGGCAATCGGCGCAGGCACAGCGCTCGGTGGGGCCGGCGATGAGGTTCTTGTCGGGGCATTCCTTGCGCAGGCGGTGGAGCATGCCGCTCTCGGTGACGACGATGATATCTTTAACCGGCGCATCCCTGCAATAGGCGACCATTTTCTCGGTGGAGCAAACCTCGTCGGCGAGGAGCCGCACGGCCTGGGTGCATTCGGGATGGGCGACGACGAGCGCCTCGGGATACTCGGCCTTGATGCGGTTGATGGAGTCGCGGGTGAACTCGACATGGATATAACATGAGCCCTGCCACAGGTCCATTTTGCGGCCGGTTTGTTCCATGACCCAGGCACCCAGATTGGCATCCGGCACAAACAGGATCGGCCGCTCCGCCGGCGCCTGATTGACGATTTTCACGGCGTTGCCTGACGTGCAGATGACGTCGCTGAGCGCCTTGACCGCACCGGAACAGTTGATGTAGGCGATGACATAGTAGTTCTTCGCGGCATTTTCAGCTAGATAAGCCGCGAGCTGTGGCGCTGGGCAGGAGGCTTCCAGCGAACAGCCGGCATCGGCATCCGGCAACACGACGATTTTCCCCGGATTGACGATCTTGGCCGTCTCCGCCATGAAGTGGACGCCGCAGAACACGATCACATCGGCCGCGGTGGCCTTGGCCTGATAGGCAAGCCCTAGCGAATCGCCGACAAAATCGGCGACGTCCTGAATCTCACCGACTTGATAGTTGTGAGCCAGGATCACCGCGTTGCGGGAGAGCTTGAGGGCGAGGATTTCTTGCTGGAGGTCCATGGGGATCAGGAATGAGACAGAAGACCGCTGCGCTGCAAGACAGAAGACAGAAGATAAGAGGAAGAGACACGCAGGCTGAAGCCTGCGCTCCAACCGCTGCGCTGAAAGACAGAAGACAGAAGACAACAGGAAGAGACACGCAGGCTGAAGCCTGCGCTCCGACCGCTGCGCTGAAAGTCAGAAGACAGAAGATAAGAAAAGCACGTGCCGCAGCGGTCACTCTTCTGTCTGGGAGCGCAGCGATCTTCTGTCTTCTGTCTTCTTTGATTCATTCTGCCTCTTCAAGCTTAATGGCGTCGTGGGAAATCTCAAGGGTGCCGGTATGTTTGGCGCCGGGTTTTACGACGATGGCCGCGGCCCGGATGAAGCCGTTGAGATGCGAGCGCTTTTCCAGGGTGACGGTGCCGTCACTGAAAAATTGGCCGCGGGCGTGGCCGCTGATGGTGACACTGGCGGCGGTGACCGGGTGAAAGAATTCGACCCTGGCGCGCCGTTCGATGCGGAGGTGGCGGCACTTGACGGTGCCAATGACCTTGCCATGGCCGCGGATGATCAAATCCCCCGAGCAATCGACCGGACTGGCCAGCTCGCCGAGGACCGTCAGGTGGTGGCACTGGATGACGCAACCGGAAACCGAGCCGGATTTGAGAATGACGACGTTGCCACGGGTCTGGATGCGACGGTTCCATGGTCCGTCGATTTTGTAGTCGAGCAGACTCACATAGCTGCTGCAGCGCGGGCATTGGCTGGATTGGGCCTCGGGAGCGGCGGTGTAGTGATGGCCACAATTGAAGCAGGAGATCTCGCGCGGCGGCTTGGAAGGAAAGAGGAAACGCAGCAACCGATGGCGCGGCGGCGGGGCTGCCGGCACGCTCCGGAACGGCGTCGCAGGCGGTGGCGGTGGCGGCGGCTCGGGAATTGGGTCAGACTCGCGCCGGGGCTTGGCCAGCCGCGTGGCGGGACGCGTGCGCACCACCGCTTTGCCGTCCTGCACCTGGAAATTGGCGCGACAGCCATGGCACTGGGTCGAAATCACCAAGGCCGGCTCGAATTGAGTGTGCCCGCATTCGGGACAGGTCACCTCAATGCGCTGGCGCGGAGATGGGGACTCACCGACCATAACAATAAATCGCGGGACTCCCGCAACGACAGGTTTGGGCGGCGGGGATCAAACGGCACCTGGCAGAGTGGCTTGCTTTGGCTGCGCGGCAGCGGCGGATTTGGCCGCTTGTTGCGCTTGCTGCGCCTGGGCCGGGGCTGGGGCCGCAGCTTGAGCGGGTGCCTGCGCCGGGGTGCCGACGGTGGACTTGCCGACGAAGATGGCACCGGCTTCAATGGAGAGCGTCTTGGATTTGATGTCGCCGATGACTTCCGCGCTGGACTTCAGTTCGATGCGATCCACGGCGGTGATATTGCCATGGACCTTGCCGTAAACCACCACGGTGGCGGTTTTGATCTCAGCCTTGAGGCGGGCGTTTTCGCCGACGGTCAGACTGCCATCGGAGGAAATCTCGCCTTCGATTTTCCCGTCGATGATCAGGTCGTTGGTGAATTTGACCGTGCCTTTGATTTCAACATCCGAGGAGAGAATATTGCGCGAAGTGCCTGCGGGAGGACGGGAAATGGACGCTTGGACCGGCGGGAGCGGCGCGGAGGAGTGCCCCGCGGGCGGTGCCAAGGGCTCCGGCTGGCGGTAACCGGTGGGTGGGGCGGGTGAAGGACGATTGGAGTCGCCCACGTCTT
>TBL_comb47_HYPODRAFT_10005948_pt1 | contig 13389 bp, 8 predicted proteins | sample TroBogypolimnion_40_FD_10682 | JGI IMG/M metagenome (IMG submission 10682)
TTTTAAAAGCAAAAGGAGAACTAATAAATATATTAAGCTCTTCAATCGGACAAACAATAGCTTCAGTTGGAAGTGGTTTGATAGCAATGTTTTTAATTCCGGTTTATATCTTTTTGATAATCTATTATCAACCATTAATACTCGATTTTATTCACAAACTTTTTAGTGAGAATAATCAAAGTCAGGTGGGCGAAATAGTTACTAAAACTAAAAAGCTTATTCAACACTACCTAATAGGACTGCTTATTGAATTTGTTATTATAGCTANNCTTTANNCNATTACNCTNTTATTTNTNGGNATTGATTATGCTATTTTACTNGGTGTTATTGGNGNTCTTTTAAATGTAATNCCNTATATNGGAGGCTTTGTTGGAGTTGCTTTNCCAATGATGATAGCTTTAGTAACAAAAACNTCNGCNTGGTNTTCACTTTATGTNTTNATAATCTTTTATATTATTCAATTTATAGANAATCATTANATNATACCAAAGATAGTTGCTTCAAAAGTAAAGATAAATGCANTNTTTGCAATAATAGTAGTATTAGTTGGNAATGCTNTATGGGGATTCTCNGGAATGTTCCTTTCAATCCCACTATTAGCTATTGTTAAGCTTATATTTGATCATATTGANCCTTTAAAACCATGGGGGTATTTATTAGGCGATACTATGCCTCCNCTTATTAAAATTAAAACTAATATTCTTAAAAAAACATCTAAATGATAACAGTTAAAAAAGAAGGTATCTTATTAAANAAGACTAAGCTGGAGTTTGAAAACGAAGGCGTTTTAAATCCGGCAGTAATTCGTGAAGGNGATAATGTTCACATGTTTTATAGAGCAGTACAAAATGGNAATATTTCTACTATTGGTTACTGTAAACTTGATGGTCCGTTAACNGTNGTAGAACGTTGGGAAAAACCTTTTATGGTTTCNGAATTTGATTATGAATCACAAGGTATAGAAGATCCTCGTATTGTNAAGATTGATGANGTNTATTATATGACATATACTGCTTATGATGGTACAAACGCTCGAGGTGCTTTAGCTACATCCAGAGATTTAATTCATTTTAAAAAGCATGGACTAATTGTTCCTCATATTACTTATGCTGAGTTTGTTTTCTTATTAGAATCTGCTGGAACTGTAGATGAAAATTATTATCATAATCATAAGTTTTATTATCAGGAAGCCGATCCCGATAAGAAAATATTATTATGGGATAAGAATGTAATTTTCTTTCCTCGCAGGATTAAAGGTAAACTAACTTTTTTACATAGAATTAGACCTGGTATACAGATAGCCTCTGTTGAAAACTTAAAAGATCTAACTTTAGAATATTGGGAAGATTATTTTAATAATTTCCAAGATCATATTCTTATGGATCCTTCTTATAAACATGAATCAGATTACATAGGAGGTGGTTGTCCTCCAATTGAAACTGATCATGGGTGGTTATTAATTTATCATGGTGTGCAATCAACTAAAAGAGGACTCATATATTCAGCATGTGCTGCTGCTTTATTGGATTTAGAGAATCCAGATAAAGTAATAGCTCGGTTGCCTTATCCACTCTTTTCACCCGAACTTGATTGGGAAGTAAGAGGAGATGTTAACAATGTGGTTTTTCCTACAGGTACTGCTTTATTTGGCGAAACACTATATATTTACTATGGTGCAGCCGATGAACGTATAGCCTGTGCTTCAATTAAACTACCTGATTTAATTACTGAACTTTTATCTCATATCAAAAAAAATGAAAAATAAAAATGTCTTAAATGATTCGATTATAGATGTAATGTTGAATCAAAATATATCTGCTGTTGATACTGCTATTCAATCAGAGTTGACTTCTAATAATACTATTGAATTTACAAAAGAAAAGAAGAAAGATCTGGCCGAAATCCTTATTATAACTTCTTATCCACCTAGGGAGTGTGGAATAGCAACTTACTCTCAGGATTTAATTAAGTCTTTAAATAATAAATTTAGTAATTCCTTATCTTTAAAAGTTTGTGCGTTGGAATCAAATGGGATAACTTATCCTTATCCTAAAGAGGTTAAGTATATTCTTAAAACTTCTATAGCTAAAGATTACGAAGATTTAGCTATAAGTATAAACAAAGATCAAGACATTAAAATTGTTTTGGTTCAACATGAATTTGGTTTCTTTCATAAACAAGAACAAGCTTTTCTGCACTTTTTATATAGTGTTACTAAACCTATTGTTGTTGTTTTTCACACTGTTTTACCTTCACCTGATGAAAAGTTAAAAGCTAAAGTNAATAGTATTGCAGCTGTTTGCGAATCNATTATTGTAATGACTAATACTTCGTCAAATATATTGGTGAATGATTATGGTGTGCCAAAACAAAAGATATCTGTTATTGCTCATGGCACTCACCTTGTTCCACATCTTAGTAAAAGCTTTTTAAAAGCAAAATATGGATTAAAAGGGAGGAAAGTTCTTACAACTTTTGGTTTGTTAAGTTCGGGTAAAAGTATAGAAACCACTCTAGAAGCCATGCCTGCTATTATAAAAGAATGTCCTAAAGTTATGTTCTTAATTATTGGTAAAACACATCCTGAAGTTGTTAAAAATGAAGGCGAAAAATACAGGGATAGTCTTGAGCAAAAGATAATAGAATATTCTCTTCAAGATCATGTTAGATTTGTTAATAGCTATTTGGCTTTACCTGATTTGCTGGAATATCTACAGCTTACCGACATCTATTTATTTACTACCAATGATCCCAATCAGGCTGTAAGTGGTACTTTTGTTTATGCTATGAGTTGTGCTTGTCCTATTATTTCTACCCCAATTCCTCATGCTAAAGAAGTACTTACAAAGAACACAGGTATTATTTTCGACTTTCGCAATTCACAACAATTAGCCGAGGGTGTAGTACGATTACTAAATAATGATCCTTTGCGTAGAAGTATTAGTTCAAATACTTTACAGAAGATAGTTTCAACTGCCTGGGAGAATTCTGCAGTTTCGCATGCTATGTTATTCGAATGTATTGCTGGAGATAAGATTACTTTACAATATAATCTCCCATTAATCAACTTAAATCATCTTAGAAAGATGACAACTGAAATAGGGATCATTCAGTTTTCAAAGATAAATCAACCGGATATTAATAGTGGTTATACTTTAGATGATAATGCCCGTGCACTTATAACTACTTGTATGTGTTATAAATTGAATGAAGAAAAAGAAAGTTTAGAAGCCATTAAGAAGTATTTAAGTTTTATTAAATACTGTCAGCAACCTAAAGGTGATTTTTTAAATTATGTTGATAAAGAACTTCTGTTTACTGATCAAAATAAAGAAACCAATTTAGAAGATTCGAATGGACGTGCTATTTGGGCTTTGGGTTATGTAATTTCATTAGCCGATATTTTGCCTGTTGAAATAGTTTCAGAAGCTAAAAAGATTTATCAAAAGTCCTTGCTATTAATGGAATCAATCCATTCATCCCGTGCAATGGCTTTTGCTATTAAAGGAATTTATTATTCTAATATTAATAATAAAACTAAAGAAAACCTAGAGCTTTTAAAGACATTTGCTAATCGTTTAGTTCAGATGTATAGGCATGAATCAGTTGAAGAATGGAATTGGTTTGAAAGTTATTTAACTTATGCAAACAGTGTATTGCCAGAAGCTATGTTGTATGCATGGTTATCAACAGGAGATGTTGTTTATAAAGATATAGCTAAATCATCTTTTAAATTCTTATTATCAAAGATATTTAATGAAAATGGTATTGAAGTTATATCTAATAAAAAGTGGCTTCAAAAGGGACAACAAGCAGGTCTATATGGCGAACAACCTATTGATGTTGCTTATACTATTATGACTTTAAGTAAGTTTTACGATGAGTTTATGAATGAAGATTATTATCTTAAAATGCTTACTGCTTTTAATTGGTTTTTAGGAGACAACCGTTTGCATCAGATTGTTTACAATCCTTGTACCGGAGGTTGTTATGATGGTTTAGAAGAAACACATGTTAATTTAAATCAAGGTGCCGAATCTACTGTAAGTTATTTAATGGCACGCTTAACAATGGATAAGTATAAGGATATTATTTAGTAAAATCTATTTTAGTATTTATAAGAAAAAAGACAATATCTGATAGAAGTACGCTTCTGCGTGACAGTTGTGTAAAATTGATGATTTTTAGTGTTAAATCTGTTTAAAGAATTGAAAAATAAAAAAAAACAAGGATTAAAAAATACACCTTTTTCAATTGACAAATTAATTTGAAAAGTATTCCATCATTTTCATTAATAAAAAATGAATTTATTAATAATAGATAGAGATAAGCTTATATAAAAAAGCTAAGACATCTAAATAGGTCTTAGTTTAGTGAAATCTTGACAAAGTAGTATCAGATAAAGAGATAAGGAAGAATTATACTAATAAGAAAAGTTAACTCTATCCGAATGGTATATTCTTTCATTTTTAACTATCTAGTTTGGAAAATCTATCGATTATGAGATTCTTTAATTCTATTTTTAAATAATTTCACTAAAAAGATCCGGAGTATTAGATTTAAGAATATCCCGATTATTTTTTTGAACAGCATATAAAATAAACTGACTATAGATTTTAATAGTATTCATTTTTTTAATTTTTTATTTAAGATGTTATCATGTAAATAATGTTAATAAATAAAATAAAAAATAAGTGGATTTGTAAAACAAAATTACCTATATTTGTAAAATATATATTGATACAAACTATGGATGATTCAAAGCTAGCTAATGTCTTCTTAATAAACGATCAACAATATGCTATAACTATCGAAAGTATTATACAAATTGTTCGTGCAGTTGAAGTAACAATCGTTCCACAGGCACCACCATTTATAATGGGTGTTGTTGATTATCATGGACAGATTATCCCAGTTATGAATATTAGGTATTGCCTGGGGCTTGAATCTAAAGAAGTTAATGTTAATGATAGGTTCTTAATTCTACAAACTCCTAAACGTATAGTTGCTATTGTAGTCGACGAGATAAAAGATGTTATTACTATTGATGAGGTTGAGAAAATTAAATCTACTTCCCTTTCTGATAAAATTGATTTTGGATATTTGATAAGGTTGGAAAGTGGAATAGTTTTTATTTATGATATTGAAAGACTTATTTCTCCTGAAAACGAAGAAGCAATTAAATTAATGTTGGAATCAATAAAATAAGATGCAATTGCTATGCTAAACCAACTAACCAAAAAAGAAGTAAGCAAAGCCATTTCAACACAAATTGGAATTAATATTGATATAGATAAATGGAGCGATTTTGAACATAAATTTAAAAGCGCTTGTAAAGAATTAAAGATTGATAATGAAGAGTCTTTTTTTGATTTAATTTTAAATTCAATTGCCACTAAAGAACAGATAGAGACTCTTGCGACACATCTGACCATTGGCGAAACCTATTTTTTTAGAGAAACGGAAGCTATAGATGTTTTTAAAAACACATTGTTGCCTAAGCTTATTGAGCAAAGACGCGGGATAAATCAAACTATTGATATATGGAGTGCAGGATGTTGTACCGGTGAAGAACCTTATTCTATCGCTATGATTTTATCGGAAGCAATACCTGATATTAAATCGTGGAATATAAATATATTGGCGACTGATATCAATCAACATTATTTGCGCAAAGCTAAAAGAGGTGTTTATACACAATGGTCGTTCAGGACTACTCACGAAAGTACTATTGATAAATATTTTATAAGGAACGCTCTTGATTATAAAATAACTGATAAGATTAAAAGTATGATTCATTTTAGGAAGTTAAATCTTGTAGATGAATTTGAATTTCCATCAGATACTATTAGAGAAAACTCTATAGATGTTTTGTTTTGTCGCAATGTATTAATGTATTTTCCTCCCGAACAGATATTGAATGTTGCTAATAGATTTTATAAATGTTTGGTTGAAGGAGGTTGGCTAATAACAAGTCCTGTGGAGGTTTCGAGTGAGGGCTTTATTAAATATAATTCTATTTATATTGATGGGACAACAATATTAGAGAAGAATTCTTTAGCTAATAATTCGATAAATAATACTTTGCAATATATATCGCAATTAAGTAAGAAGGTAGTTGACAAGATTGATGCTTTTAATCATACTAATGTTCTTCAGTCAAAGATACATCAATCTCAGCAACAACATAAAACTACTGCAAATACTACTAACAAAACAGCTCATAAAACTAAAGATTCGGAAAGTAGTTTGTTGCTTAAAGAAGCTCAAAAGTATTTTAAAAGGAATAACTATCAGGAAGCCATTATTGTTTTAAATGAAATATTAAAATTAGAACCTAATAATATAACTGCACAAACTTTATTAGTACAGTCCTTAGCCAACTCAGGTAATTTGATTGAAGCTGGTAAGAAGTGCGAGAAATATCTGGAAACAAATAATCAGAATGCTGCTTTGCATTATTTATTAGCTACAATATTACTCGAACTTAATGATACAATTTCGGCAGAACAGGCATTGCGTAAAGCTATTTATATTGATCATAGTTTGGTGATGGCACAATTTGAAATGGCTAACCTATTGCATAAACAAGGGAATAAAAAGGCTTCGGAAAAACATTATAAAAATGTTTTAAATCTTATAAACTCATTAAAAGATGACGAAGTGCTTCCATATACAGATGGAATGACTTCGAGTAGAATGAAAGAGATCGTTAATAATTTCTTAAACTAATTAGAAATGGATACACCAAATTTGAATATCTCCGATAAGGAAATATTAAAGCGAAGAGCAACTAAGCTTGCAAAGAAAACAAACGTTGAAACTGATCAGAATGAAGAACAAATTTTTATGCTTTGTTTTGAATTAGCATCACAAACCTATTGCTTAGACACAAGTTTTATTAAAGAAGTTTTAGTTTTAAAAGATCTTACACCTATTCCAAATACTCCTGACTTTGTGATAGGAGTTATTAATGTAAGAGGGCAAATATTAGCTGTATATAATGCTAAAAAGATATTTAATGTTAAAGAAATAGGCATAAAAGATCAAAATAAAGTGATCATTTTAAAAGATAATGATAAAGATATTGAATTTGGATTACTTGTTGACGGAATATTAGGAAATATTAAGTTATCTTTGCACGAAATTGAATCAATACCTGATAGCTTAAACGAAACGGGAAAAGAATACCTTAAAGGGATAACAGATAATGGTATTATAGTAATAAATACTAAAGGATTTATAGAAAGTCCTTTATTAATAATAAAACAATTTTAAATAGTAACATATTAATAAACACAAATAATAAAGGAGAATTTCGTATGAATATTTTAAAAAACTTTAGTTTAGCTGGAAAAATAATTGCTGGAATAGCAACTATTTTTGTTTTAGGTATAACTGTTATATTAATGGGATACTTTTTTGTTTCAATGGTTGTTGATTCACAAAATGAACAGGAACAAAGTTCAGTAGTTCAAAAAAACACATTAAAGATAAAAATAAATATCAATCAATCGCGTACGTTTATGTTTGAAATTATCCAAAATAAAGACAAAACAAAAAAAGATGTGCTATTGAAGGAGATTTCAAATCTAACAAAATCAACAGATAATTGCATAAGTGAAATAACTAATTATTATAGAAGTCATGTTGCATCAGATTCTTTGCTTTTTAGTGAAGTTGTTCAATCGATTAACAATTATAATGACAACACTAAAAAACAAATAGAATTAATTGAAAAAGATAAAGCTGAGGAAATATTGCTATTAGATGGGAGTATACAGTTTGAACTTTATGACAAAATAAATAATAAATTAAATGAATTAGTAAATATCCAGAATGTAACTATTCAAAAAATACTTGAGAGTTCACATAAACTTGCTAACATAGCATTATGGACAATTCCTGTTTCTTTGGCTATTGCATTATTAATTTGTATATTAATTGCAGTATGGATACTTAAAACCATTAAAAATATTATGCAGGAAATAAAAGATGGGATTGAAATATTAGGCACATCAACTACAAATATATTAACTTCTGCAACAGAAGTTTCAACAGGCACAACAGAAACTGCAACTGCATTAACAGAAAACACGACTACTATTGAAGAGATAAGACAAACAGCTATGGTAGCCAATCAAAAAGCGGTAAAAGTTGTAGAGATCTCACAATTATCAGCTCAAACTGCTTCAAATGGCAAAGATGCAGTTATGGAAACAATTGAAGGTATGAAAAAGATAAGTGTGCAAATGGATATGATCTCTGAAAGTGTAATAAAACTATCGGAACAAAGCAGAGTTATCGGAGAAATTACTTCAAGTGTAAACGATTTAGCCGATCAATCAAACTTATTAGCTGTGAATGCTGCAATAGAAGCTGCAAAAGCAGGAGAACAAGGTAAAGGTTTTGCTGTAGTTGCTCAGGAAATTAGAAGTTTGGCAGAACAATCAAAACAAGCTACTACACAAGTTAAAGATATTCTTAATGATATTCAGAAAGCAGTTAACCAGGCAGTGATGGCAACCGAACAAGGAGCTAAAGCTGTTGAATCAGGAAGTAAACTAGCTATACAAAGTGGTGATGTAATCCAATTGATGACAGATAGTGCTAACGAAGCAGCTAATTCTGCAATACAAATATCAGCTTCGAGCCAGCAACAAATGGCAGGCATGGAACAAATAGTACCTGCTATGGAAAACATTAGAAAAGCGATTGAACAAAATGTAGTAGGAACAAAACAAACACAAGAAGCAGCTAATAAATTGAATGAACTAGGAGTTAGTCTTAAGAATATGCTTATTAAGTACAAAGTTTAATATACAGCTATGAGTACTAAACAAGAAGAGTTTTACAAGGAACTCTTAGCTGATTTTAAAATAGAAGCTACAGAGCATAGTACTACTTTTACCAATAATCTTCTTGATCTGGAGAGAGAAGGAGATAGGGTGAAACGACAATGCATGATTGAGATTATGTTCCGCGAGATCCATAGTCTTAAAGGAGCAGCAAGAGCTGTTAACCTTCAGGAGATAGAAAGATTATGTCAGGCTTTGGAAAATGTAATGTCTAAAATGAAACAAGGGCATTTAAGCTATTCTTCTTATTTATTTGATACTTTTCATAACACTATTAATATACTAAACGGACTGTTAACTGATCTTTTTGAAGGACAAAAGACAATTAACAGCGAAATAGTTTCAGGTACTATAGTAGAACTTTCGGCTATTATTAATAGTAAATCTGAATCAAATTATCCACCTATTTCAGTTGTTCAAACTGAAGTAAAGGAGAGTACTCCGGTAGTTGAAACTTCTGTAGTTGTTGAGGACAAAGAAGAGAAACCTGCACAGAATCCTATTATTCATGCAAATGATGAAAAAACTCCTGTAAAGGAAACAGTTCGTATCCCAACAGAAAAATTAAGTAATATATTATTACAGGCAGAAGAACTAATTACTGCCAAAGCGATCTTAAGTAACTTTGTTCAGAATCTAAACTTTCTGAAACTTGATATCAATACTAAAACAAAGATAACAGAAAACAAAAAACAGCTGATACAACCTTTAAGTTCGGATGCTGATAACCTTGCTTGGAATGAATTATATAACTGGCAAAAAGAAAACACTAAAAAGACACAGTTCAACTTAAACCTATTGGTTAAAGATGCCGAACAATTTCAACGATCTGTTTCTAGAATGGTTGATGATCTTTTAGTAGATATTAAAAACACTTTGCTAAGACCTTTCAGTTCGTTGTTGGATATTTTTCCTAAGCTTGTTAGAGACCTTTCGAAAGAACAAAACAAGGATGTAAATCTCAATATCTATGGAAATGATATTGAAATTGACCGTCGTATATTAGAAGAAATCAAGGACCCATTAATTCATATTCTACGTAATTGTATTGATCATGGGATTGAGAAACCCGAACAACGAAAAGCTAAAAATAAAGCTGTTTATGCTTCAATAAATATCTCGTTAAAACAAACAAATGATCAGAGATTATTAATTCAGATTTCAGATGATGGACAAGGGATTAATCTAGATAAAGTAATTGCATCTGCCATTAAAGAGGGTGCTATAACAGAAGAAGCAGTTGATAACTTAACAGAAAAAGAATTACTTAAGCTAATATTTGTATCGGGAGTAACTACAAGTAACTTTATCACCAATATCTCGGGCAGAGGGTTGGGAATGGCAATAGTTGTTGATAAGGTAACTCAGTTAGGGGGAACAATAGATATTGAATCTGTTAAAGATAAAGGGACTATATTTAGGATTAATTTACCATTATCACTGGCTACTTTCAGAGGTATTATCTTTAAGATAGGGAATAGTCAGTTTATTGCACCTACAAATACTGTCGAACGTGTTTTGAAAATTAAACGTTCGGATATAAACATCGTTAAAAACCAAGAAACAATAACTGTTGATGGACAAGTATTGATCCTCTTGCAGCTATCGAGTATCTTAGGGGTTCACCATAACATAAAGAATTCACGGAACGACTTTCAGGTTCATGTTTTAATATTATCTACAGGCCAGAAACGTGTTGCTTTTGTTGTAGATGAAGTTATAGGTGAACAGGAAGGAACAATTAAGAGTTTAGGGACGCAACTTGTTAACATTCGTTACATTTCGGGAGCTACAATAATGGGAGATGGGAAGATAGTTCCTGTTTTAAATGTTTCTGAATTAATGGATGTAAGTAAAATTACAAGAAATCAAACGCTCTATAATACATCCTTAAAAGATACAGAGGATAATAGCAATGCTGCTCAATCTATCTTAGTAGTTGAAGATTCGCTTACTTCAAGAACATTGCTTAGGAATTTATTGGAAACTGCAGGCTATGATGTTAAAATAGCAGTAGATGGCATGGAAGCGTATACTATGATTAACAATGAGAACTTTGACCTTATTGTTTCAGACATAGAAATGCCAAGAATGAATGGCTTTGAATTGACTGAAAAGATTAGAGCCGACAAACAGTTTTCTAATCTGCCTGTTATAATAGTAACTTCATTAGATTCGCCCGAAGATAAATTAAAAGGTATGGATGTGGGTGCTAATGCTTATTGTGTTAAAAGCAGTTTCGATCAAAGTAATCTATTAGAAATAATTCAACGACTCATTTAATGACTATTGCTAAAAAAATATCTATTCTGGTTGTAGAAGATTCAGATGTAGTAAGAGCTTTTCTGGTTAATCTTTTAAACGAAGATCCTGCTATTAAAGTTATAGCTACAGCTGTTAACGGACAGGAAGCAGTTGAAATGGCTTTAAAATACAATCCAGATCTCATCACAATGGATATTAATATGCCTAAGCTAAATGGTTTTGATGCGACTGAAAAGATTATGCAAGTTGCGCCTACTCCCATAGTTATTGTTAGTAGTAATTACGATAAAACGAATACAGATATGCATTTTAATGCTCTAAAGGCAGGAGCATTAGCTATTCTTCCTACGCCTCTGGGTTTTGGCCATAAAGATCATAACGAAAGTGTCAGATATTTTCTTAACATGATTAGGCTGATGAGTGAGGTCAAGGTAGTAAGAAAACATAGTTCTGCTAAACATGTCAAATCTACTGATGAAAATAGTTCTCCTGTAATACCTGTTTCTGTTAGTAAAACTATAAAGGATATACAACTAATTGTAATAGGTGCATCTGCGGGCGGGCCTCCTGTATTGCTGGAAATATTAGAAGGATTACCTGACAATTTTCAGATTCCTATAATAATAGTTCAGCATGTGGATGCTACTTTCTCTGATGGTTTATATAAGTGGTTATTAAATTCGACACATAAAAATATTAAGCAGGGAGAAAATGGAGAGTTGCTTCTTCCCGGAACTATTTATTTAGCTCCTAAAGATAGACATATAGGTATTACAAATGACAACAGAATTATAATTTCACATGATGCTGCAGAACATAATTGCCGTCCTGCTGTATCCTATCTTTTTAGAAGTGTAAGAAATACATCAAATAAACATGCTATAGGCATTTTACTTTCGGGTATGGGAGTAGATGGTGCAATGGAGTTGAAAGAGCTAAAAGATATGGGATGTGTAACTATTGCACAGGATAGAGAAAGTTCGCTGGTGCATGGGATGCCGGGCGAAGCAATACGTTTGAATGGATCGAAATTTATTATGAATCCCACACAAATAACTTTATTTTTAAATAACTTAAAACATTAAATATTTATGGATATATATAGTCATTTCACAATGCAGAACAACCTTATAGTTGTTGTTGAAGATTCACCGGTACAGGCAAAAAAACTTAGATTCCTGCTCGAACAAAACAGTTTTGAAGTCCAGATTTGTGTTAATGGGATGGATGCTTTAGAATTTCTAAAAACTAAACGACCAACTCTTATTATAAGTGATATTGTGATGCCTGAAATGGACGGCTATCAATTCTGTAAAAAGATTAAAGAGGAGGTTAATTATAAAGATATTCCTATTATTTTATTAACTTCTTTGCAGGATCCTTTAGATATTATTAAAGGATTACAAGCCGGTGCTGATAACTTTATCACCAAGCCTTTTGATGAGAATTATTTGATTTCACGAATTCAATATCTATTAGCCAACCGTAATATTAGAATGCAATCAGGCAGTGCTGAGATGGTTATAGAAGTTGTTTTTAGAGGTGAGAAGTATAATATTAACTCTGAACGTAAACAGATACTTGATCTTTTGCTATCAGTATATGAAGCTGCTATTCTGCGTAATGATGAGTTGATAAAGACTCAGGCTCTTTTGCAAACAGCTAATGAAGATCTTCAATCAACTAATATGGAACTGGAAGCATTTGCCCGTACTGTTTCCCATGATTTACGCACTCCAATTCATCAGATAGTGGGGCTTACGGAGATATTACAAGCTGAACTTGCTGATAAACTTGATGAAGAATCTAGTTCGTTTTTGGAGATTATTATGCAATCAGCAACTAACATGGCTCAATTGGTAGAAGATTTATTGAAGCTGTCAATGTCGAATAAAACTAACCTTGAATATTCTAAAGTTAATCTTACTAAATTAGCTAACCAGATAGTAGATAATTTTAAGCAAAATGAGCCTAACCGTAGGGTTAATATATTTATTCAGGAGAACATGGAGTGTAATGGTGATCAGGGATTATTAAAAGTTGTGTTGGAGAACTTGATTGGCAATGCCTGGAAATATTCCGGCAAACAAGATGTTACAGAAATTACTATACAACGTCTTGATGATTTTAAAGCCAATAGTTTCTTAATAAAGGATAATGGTGTTGGATTTGATATTGTTAACCGACATAAGCTATTTAATCCTTTCGAACGCTTACATACCAAAGAAGATTTCCCGGGAACGGGTGTTGGACTGGCAACAGTTAA
>TBL_comb47_HYPODRAFT_10005951_pt1 | contig 13384 bp, 15 predicted proteins | sample TroBogypolimnion_40_FD_10682 | JGI IMG/M metagenome (IMG submission 10682)
ATTGATTGATTGATTGATTGATTGATTGATTGATTGATTGATTGATTGATTGATTGATTGATTGATTGATTGATTGATTGATTGATTGATTGATTGATTGATTGATTGATTTGTGGTGTTGTTGGTTGTTGTTGGTTGTTGTCAATGTAGACGAAATTCAAATCAATTTTCTTTTTTGAATTTCGTTTGTTTACATGAAAATTACAGAACTTTTCTTTTATTTATTTAATTTTGGTTTAGTTGGTTCAATTGAACCAGTTGGAACCATTGAAACAGTTGAAACCGTTGGAACCATTTGTAATTCACTTTTGTGTCGTTTAGTATGACTACCCAATGCTTTTTTTGAAGAAAATGTTTCATGACATGTTTCACATTCAAATGATACTGTTGTTAATGAAATATTGCCACCACAACTTTCTTGTAATAATTGACCAAGATTTGGCATTTTCAATGTTTCTAATTCACGGTTCATTTTATTAGAAAAATCCTTGACCATATTTACAAGAGATGTACGTGTATCAATAAATATTCTAAATTCAGAATTTACTTTTTGTAAAGTATCTTTGGAAATGGATACGAGTTTAGAAGTGGCTTCATTTGTCGTTCCTGTAGATGAATTAGAAAATTTATCAAGAGTTTCTTTAAAATGGTCAATAATTGAAATCGCAGTTTGAATCTTTTCAGGAGAAAAATTAACATTGTGAACAAATACACAAATATTACAACCATCACGAATAACAATTTCAAAATCACGAATATTTGCTATTCCACCGTGTTGAGATAAAAATAAACCACACATATTCTGTACCGAAACATCTCTATAAAATTTATCTACTTCATCTTTGGTAATATTTCGTGAAGAATATTCCTTGGTTTCAATAAGTATAGGAATAGTTGAATTTAATCGGCGAAGAATAATATCACCAGTAGCAGCAATAGTTCCTACAGATTGAATATCACCTGATGGAAATAACGATTCAAGTACAGTCATTAAAATATTTTCACTTAATTTCCCTTTAGAACTAGAATTTGAAAGACGATTAACAAATTCATCAACTTTTGTTCTTGTTTGATTCGTTTCTTGTTGAATTACAGTAACCGCAGCATTTAATAATGTTTGAGAATGTAAAAATGTACCACTAAACTTTTCTTCCATTGTTTTCAACAAGGTTTCCTTGTCTAATCTTCCATATTGCACTGATTGTAATATAGATGTTTGCATTTCACCAACTAATTTCGTTACATCACGCATCACACTATTATCATGAAATGTTTCCATTTCTTTTAAAAAACGTTCTGTTTTTTCTTGTAATAATGGACCCATTTCTGTACCAAATGTAGTTTTTATATCACTAAGCGATTCACGACGATAATCAGCAAATCTGGCAGAAAAGAAATCATTCATTTGAATTGCTGAAATACGATTTTGTTCCATATTTTCATTTTGCATTTTGTATAGTTGTAATGTAATTGATTTAGTAGCCTCTGATGATTCTGTCACCTTGGATTGTAAATCTTTGAAATTATTGACTAATTCAGTAACCAAATTATTATCCATTATTGTTGGATTGACATTACTTTCTTTGAAAACTTCTTCCAATACATTGACCAATAAAATGTTCATTGTTTCAAAATCAATATTTGGATGAGATTCATAAAAAGTTAATACACGATTATTTTTAATACACAATTCCATTGTGAGGTGTGATGGGGGTACTAGATAGTAATATACTGGAGTAATTTTTATACGTTTTACAAAACATAAAAAAAAAACATAAAAAACAAAAAAATTGAAATTAAACAAAATAATAGTTTTTTTATCAATCAATATTAATTAATAGCATAATAACATCAAGTAATCAAGTAATCAATAAGATGGATAAAATCATGAATAACAATAACAATATCGGCAACGTCATCAATAATCTATGGCAAGATTGGACAAGATATTTCATCAATAAGAAAGAATTTCAACATAATCAAGATTTTCGGGAAAGACTTGCCGTCTTTCTAGAATGCGTGGCCCCGCCCCGGCCTCAACAATCATCATCATCTTCATCACCTGATACGAATGCGAATGTATATTCAATCAAAATTCCAACACAATTTCAATTTTCATGCCCATATAAAAATGTATCATATAATGATTTTAAATTGGAAACAATTTGGAACTCTGCAGGTCCAATGAATCACATTGCATGGAATAATATACATATTCCAAGAATTGTTTATACAATGAAATTAATAGTCACATTTCAAGGGGATAATGGTCCATATATGATTAGTACATGTGGCAAAATTTACGATGATGAACAATTCCAAATTCGTTATGGACTCTATTCTGATTTTTCGGCACGAAAAGTCGGGAAATATTATTTTGTACCCGAGATGGTAAAATTGAAATGAATAAATATAATTCAATCAATCGTTCAAATCCAAATCAAAATCCAAATTCAATTCAAATCAAAATCAAAATCAAAATCAAAATCCAAATCAGAATTTAACACAAATCATGGAATCAGAATTACGTGCTGAACTTGTGGGATTAGATGCTATTATTCATGAAAACCTTAGACATCATGCTCAATTAGCCGCCGAGGTAATCCGTCGTCGCAATGAACATTTTCATTTAATAGATAGAAAATCTCGTTTATTAGAAGAAATACATAGATTGGAACGATATTTACAAAATATTATTGTTCATTTATCCAAAAAAGAACTCAATTGTTGTCAAGATGCATGTGGAATTTGTTTAACCCGTCATAAAAAAAGAACCACGGTGACATTATCATGTGGTCATTCATTTGGACGAAAATGTATCCAATGTTGGTTTAATAAAAAAAGAAAAAATGAATGTCCTTTTTGTAAAGCAAAAGCAGTCACAATGACTAGTTATGATGCTATTACTATCTAGTCGGTGAGTTGTCATCACTTGAGTTTGATGACTACAGATTACAAACATGTTGGATTAATTGATTAATTTTACTTGTTTATTTACTGTCTATTTACTGTCTATTACATTTTTTATTTAGAATTTTATGAATCTTAAATACAATCTATGCTAATTGACGATTATAATATTGATTAGTAAATGACCATGAAGAGTTTGTTTCTGTAACAGGTTTAGATAATTGTAATTCAACAATTTCTCGGATACGATTATTATAATAATTATTCTCTTTGGAACCAAAAGCAAATTCGGCTGGTGGAATTGGCGGGGCGCCACCGGGTGGATCTACTGAATCGGTATAAGTATTATAGTACTGTCCCATTTTTTTATAGTCGCTATCTGTCCATATAGTCGCCGACGCATCAATTGTATGATTGATAACATTTTGAATACGCGAAACGAGATATTTATCAGAATTATTGATTGAAGTTGATGTTTCATGGTCTCCATCCGATGACATTTTCCCACTTAGAACCAATAATGGTATAGCGGAAATGCCATGAGGTGGAAATTGGACAAAATCATTGACAATTGTAGTATAAACTGGTGCAGGTGAAGCCGCTGGTTCAGGTGGAGCCACTGGTTCAGGTGGGTGTTTTGGTGGCGGTGGAAGACCTCGCCAACCTTCTTGAACCTCGCAATATTTGGAAGAATAATGATTCAAATCTGAATACAAATATACAAATATACCCCCTGCTAACCCTGCAATAATCCAGATAATATAAGAAGTAATTTTTATTGTCTTCATCTGCTGACCCAAATATGTAATGTATACATATATATTCATTCATTTATTCATTCATTGGTATGGAGTTTGTTTGTTTGTTTGTTCATACACCCATCTTAAACAACATTGATAGCATTCCAATCAGCACTAGAATATGGGGCAGGTTTTGCAAGTACAATGGCTATTGCATATTGTGCGCGTGATAAAAAATCAGCTTCCAATGTTTCGGCCTGTATTGCTAAATTTACCGAGTTTCGTGCTTGAGATATTAGGTCAATTGCATTAGTATACTCATTATTTTGACCAATGATAGCATTGGCTCTATTGCTAGTATATGTTGCAATGTCATTCTTTAATAAATCTTCTTGGATTTTTGCTGCTGCATTATAGTCATCTAGGGCCTGTTGACGTCTAGCTTCCTTTTGATCTTCTTCTCTATGTTCTCGTTCATGTCTTAAATGTGCATTCTGCATACCTTCCATCATAATCATATTATTGCTATTGTTATAACTACTACTAGAAATGAGAAGTGATGATAATATTGATATTACAATTAATAGTAATAATAATCCACTATATGATAAATAATTAATTATTGTTGTAAACTTTTTCATATGAATACAACTATAGAAATACTTTACATATATCACCACCAAAAACCACATGTGAAGGTAAAGTATTTATATCAATCAATGACATGACATCATTACTCATATATAATGTAAATTTACCATCTGAATTCAAACAAGTACATTGTTGTGTCCATTTTTCTAATTTCAAAATATCATTCATTGCCACGATTCTACCATTTGGACCACAATGTTCTTTTGGTCGCTTCATTCGTGGTTTTCCCAAAGTATGTTTGATTCGCCATTCACATGATAATGCATTTTTATGGTCAGGAAAACCAGTCAATAAACAATAAATTTCCCATCCTCCTCCACGTCCATGTGTATATTTTGCACCACCTGAAATTTCTTCATTATGTTGTCTTAATCTTCGTTTTGGATTATTAGTTGAACCATTATATGTTAAATAAGAATATTTGGGATTTTTATTACGTAGAATATAACAATACCATTTTTCATCTTTTTTCCCAGTGGCTAGTCCTGGTACCTCTAATGGTGGAGAAATTGTCATTTTTACATTCTCATCATCAACATTATCATCTTGGTCAGGATATGGGCAGCACTGTACGCATGGCGATGATGACATGAATGAATAAATGAATATATTATAGGAAATAAAAAAATAAATGAAAATAATGTAAAAAATGTAAAGATGTCGCAATATTCATTCATTCATTCATTCATTCATTCATGGTTCATGGCTAGACTAGTTGTTGATTTTTATTTTCGTACAATGTATTTGTATAATTTGTTTCTCTACGTCATTCATAGTAATGTTTTTTTAGAATCCGCCATATAAAATGTATGATTTTCATATATGAAAACTTGTGCAAAATGAACTGGTATACAATGTCCAAACCCAAAAGGTCCAAAATCTTCTTGCATTGCAACAGTTAATATGTAACTTTTGCCTTTTCCAATATTTAACTCTACTTGTGACGATGATGACGATGGAACTGTTCGTTTTTTTGGAATTTTCATCAATAATTGACGGCGTATATCAAACGGTGAAATTTGATTATAATATTTTCTATTGCGGTATTTTATGTGTCCGTCAAATAACAATATAGTATTAATAATATCACTTGGTAAGACTGATTTCATTGCAATATTTGTTTTTATTTCAATGAAATATTGAGGCGCGTTTGCACTGTATTTATTTATGACATGAAGAACACAAAAAATACATTTCAATTTTTTCAAGTATTTACTCATTTTCATAACTATTCATTATTTTCACAACTATTCATTATTTTCACAACTATTCATTATTTTCACAACTATTCATTATTTTCACAACTATTCATTATTTTCATAATTATTGATTATTTTTATAATTATTGATTATTTTCATTATTTATTTACTAATGAAAATATCAAATTGAAAATGGTACAAAGCTTCACAATTTAATCAAATATCTCAAGTGAAAAATCAAGAGTAGAAAAAATAACAATGAAAGATTTGCGATTACCTGAAGAATTATGGTGTCAAATTTTCAAGTTTGATTGTACATATGTACAAATATATTCGGGTGTTTTTGCAACACATGAATTTGTAGATAAATTATGGAATTTCTGGATGAAACGAGTCATGAAAAGTGTTGTTGAATTTTCATGTCATGAACCAGAATTTTATCAGAGATTATCATGTGCATTTGATTATGTACGTACAATTGAAATGAAGAGGAAAAATGGAAATAAAAACAATAATAATCAAGTGAATTTAAGTTACCCAACAAACATTTCCTTTCGTAATCTGGAAAATAATATTGTTTACAAGAATGGACAATATTCACAGTTTTGGACAGTGCATGATGATACCGCGGCACAACTGATGCTACATGAAGATGATGATATTTTTTTCAATAATGACGACAACGACAATGACAATAATGAAATATTGTTATTGATGGAAGAAGAATTGGGAGGAGGAGGAGAAGGAGGAGGAGGATTTGGAATGGTAGACCATGATAATAATATGTTTCAAGGAATGGGATTAGTACCATCACCAATTGAAATTAGTTTGGAATTTGAAAATGGAAAAAGATATTCAAATTATCGTTTATATGTACTTGATCATATTCAATATTCCAATAATGAATATCCCAATGAAAGTATGATTGTCGTACCACTACCAGAACCACATGCATATGATGATTTTCAAATTCAATCATCATCAACACAATATATTGGAAAATATTATATCATAGAAGAAGCCGTTGATATATTATTACGCGATGACATGTCTTTGATTTAATGTTCAGATCGGGTCGGGGGGCGAAGCCCCATGTAAGAGTTTTGTAAGAGGATGTTAATGATAGGTTCATGTTCATGTTCATGTTATTATTTGAAATTCTATAAAGAATTCTTGTTTGAAATTCTTGTTGTCTATAACAAGTCGTATATGGCGCTTCGCGCCCGCAAAAGAGAGCCTAGGAATAGAATTATAATTATTTATTCATTCACTGGACCATGTTATGTCCATTTTCATGTAATTATAAAAATTCTATAAAGAAATTTATATTGTCTTATATGGCGCTTCGCGCCCCCCCCTGCAAAGTGAACCTAACAATATAAAAATATATTTATCAAATATTCCGTTATTTATTCATTTTGATGCCACCATCCAGCCAGCGGGGTCGGACCGGGGCGAAGCCCCGTATAAGAGCATGTTAGGTTCATGTTCATGTTATTATTGGAAAAAATAACGCATAAACAAAAATAGAGAACAAAAATATACGTTTAGAATTCTAAAAAAAAACAACGCACATACAAGTTAAACTAAAGAAAGAAACCAAAGAAACCAAAGAAACCAAAGAAACCAAAGAAGACAATAAACAAAGAATACAATTAAACAAGATAGTCTTCTTCTTCTAATGGCCATCGGTAACTTCTTTTGCCGCCCTCGCAGCTTCTTCCGCTGCTTCTGCTTTATCTGCTGCCAATTGCTTTTCCTTGGATACGGTCCATGCAGATATAAGTAATAATGTCACAATACTGATCCCTCCAATAATCACCATAGTTTTACGATTTCGTGGATTAAATTTCATTTTCTATAACATACTATGTGAAATTTGATTTATTCAACAACAAAAACCAATTTATTTATTTATTTATTTATTTATTTATGAGTAGAGTGTCAAATATCCAGAAAAATATCATTATATGTTATTAGATTCATTCAATTGATTCGTTCAATCATTGATTTGTTCAATTGTTCAATTGATTGATTGATTCAATTGTATACAGAGAATAAAAAATAAAATGAAAACTTTTAAAACATTGGCAGAAGCACTGAATATTGCAAGACCAGTCATTATAGCAGCAGCATCCGCATCATCATCATCATCGTCTCTAGAAAACAGCAATAATTGTTGGCCGAAAGAAATTAATGATGGAAAATGGAAAATGTCTTTAGATGCACTTCATAATACATTGAAATATATTTTTGAGGTTTTACATCATCCGTGTTATATGGTTTGTATTCAAAATCATCAAATGAAAATGTATAAATTGGATTGTAATTCAACTGCAGAAATCTATGAAAAACGAATTCAACAATCTCTGAAAAATCTGACAAGAAATAAAAGATTAAATAATGAACAAAGAGAACGAATTACAACAAGATTAACAAAAACTGTAAAAAATAGTAATCCTGTACGTATTATGCAATGTATTGTAAAAGATTTCAAAGACAATGTGACCGAAAATGAAAATGGTAATGGCAGTAAAAATAACGTTGATGTTGAAAATGAACTTGAAAATGAATATTTTACATTGTTACATGACGAAAAATTACCAAATGGAGTCTTTATTCTTAATTTGACAGATGCAGTAATATTACGAAATGATGGAAAATTACCATTCTCCATGGTAACTGGAAATATTGGCGCTCGTATGAGAGGAGGCCCATTTATTCCAATTATGAGTGGTTCTGGACAACATGGTTATTCAGATATTCCTATACCAAATTATGATGATGTTTTACACATACTTGGTAAAGGAAATATGAACCCTGATAAATTTATTACAGATTGGTCAAAAAAAACAATTGAAAAAGCAATTTTTCGTGGAGGACCATCTGGTTGTGGTTATACAGCTGAATCAAATATGCGTTTAAAATTAGTAACATTGAATAATCCAGATATTGATGCAGCAATTACAGGTGAAGGTGGACGAACTATACGATTTGATCCTAAATATGGATTAGGAATGCTTGATTATAAAAGAATTAATGCACCATTGGGAAAATTTGGTATTCATAATAGAATGGATATGATTGAACAATGTAAATATAAATACATGATTCATATTGATGGAAATGTCAATGCATATCGTCTTTTAATGACAATGGCAACTGGTTCATTAATATTACGTGTTAAAAGTGAATATACATCATGGATTGATCATTTAATTAAACCTGGAGTACATTATATTGAAATTAATTCAGATTTGAGTAATATTGATGAAATTATTGCAAAATGTAAATCTAATGATTCTCATTGTTCTGAAATAGCACAATGTGCATTACAATTTTCAAAGTCTATTCTGAATCAATCATTTATTAAATCATACATGATTGGTTTATTTTCCAAAAGTATTTCATTTCCGTCAGCATCTTCCTCATCCTCGTCAACTTTTCAATTACCATTACCATTATTATTAAAATCAACAATTCAATCTCTCCAAAAATATAATCAAGATTATAATTTACCAAGAGAATGGAAAAATTCAGCCGCAATCAAACCCAAAGTGATGCCACATAGTCCAGATTATCCACCACCACCATTATCACCACCATTATCACCGCCAATACAGTCTAGTCCCCGAATGATGCCACATAGTCCAGATTATCCACCACCACCGTTATCACCGCCAATACAGTCTAGTCCCCGAATGATGCCACATAGTCCAGATTATCCACCACCACCATTATCACCACCATTATCACCGTCACGGGGAAGAAAAAGTCCGCAATTCAAGAAACCGCCACCTTTGCCCGGAAAATGGTCACCATTCAAAGATACCCCTCCATCACCAAATAGAATCAAATTTCGGAAAAGTCGTCGTCGTCATCATCCTCATCATCGGAATATGAAATCATCATCACCACCACCACCCCACATTTCACCCCACATTTCACCCCACATTTCACCCCACATTTCACCCCACATTTCACCCCACATTTCACCCCACATTTCACCCCACATTTCACATCGTCGTTCACCGCACTACATTTCACCTCCTTTACAGCGTGCTTCTTCTCCTCTCAAAAATTCAAATAAGAATACGAATGCATTACCTATTGATATGATTGTTCATCCAGGTTTAAATAAAAAATGCCCAAAAGGCTACAAAGCTTACAAATACAATGGAATATTAGTATGTAAATTATCTGGTGTTGTTGCACCAAAAAAAAACGCAGAACCTGTTGATAAAAATGATAATACCGATGATAATGTTCATGCTTCACCACCCAATGTACCGAATTTACCAGATTTACCAGATGGTGTGATTGTAAGGACAGGATCACGATGTCCCAATGGATATAAAGCATTTAAAATCAAAGGAGACGATAGAGCATTGTGTCGGAAATCGTAGACAACGAGAAGATTAAATGGATGAATAAATAATAACAATAATAATAGAATACAAATAAATACAATCTAATCTATATCTATATATATTACTACCATACACACAGGCATTTTTCTACCAGAATATGGTATTATTATCTAGAAAGTTTATTAGAAAATCCAAGAAATCAAAAAAAGCAAGCAAATCTAGAAAGGCATCTAAAACACGACGACAACCATTACGCAAGTCTAAAATGATATATAGTTCTCCTCGGGTATATAATAGTTGTACCCATTGCTGTATATGCAAACAAATAATCAGAGGAAATGAAATGCTTCATGCCTCAAGATGTATTACACGAGGACATAAAATATGTATTGATTGTTGGTTTGGACCTGGAGGATTTGCTACTGAAGGGGGGACACATCCATGTCCAGGATGTATCAATAATTTGCCAATATGTATAGAAATTGCACCAACATCAACAACATCAACAACATCAACTTTTATTGATTTGACATGAGATGATGATGAATGATACCGATGGATTGATTGATTGATGAACTGAACAATAAAATATTTGATGATGAAATATTTTATTGGAAATATGAGAAGAACTTAGAATTAATTGTGAACATCATCACATCAGTTTATATATAGCAGCAAAAGTCACATGTCATCATCATCATCATCAACCTCGCCATCAACCCCACTACCAGTATCTCCCGACAAAAACCTGCGACAAGTGGAATCAGTGGACCCAATCATTTTAACAAATCCACGTATTCTTGCATTTTTCGTCCAATATCCTTATATTGAACCGACGAAATTCATATTATCATGTATAAACAAATTTGATAGTCATCTTCATGAAGATGCTACAACTCATGTAATTAAACATGATTCTTTAATAAAAATCCAACAAGAATATAATTCATTCATTGCACAAAAAGAATCCATTTTAAATGTTATGAGGGCATCTCATAAAGATCAATTACGAACATTGGAAACAATGAATTTTTTTGGATTAGAATCGTATTTATCAAAAAAGTTTGATGTTGTAGAAGATGGTGGAATTCTATGTCATTTATGTAAATTACATAAATTCCCAACAAAAAAATCATTGGGCGCTCATTTAAGAAAATGTAAAACAACTATTCATCGTTTTTCTACCAATGATGATGACCATAATGACCATAATGACAGTGTTGTCCCGGATACCGCTTCTTCTTCTTCTTCTTCTTCTTCTTCTTCCGCTGTCCCGAATTAAGTGGAGTGGAATGGAATGCATTATTCATTCATTCATTCTTATTCAAGTCTAACGAATCGCCAATTACCTAGTCACATTGTCACATTGTCACATCTTTAATGGTAACGGATACCACGATGATGATGATGATGACGACGTTTTATTGGAAAGATGTATATGTCCATCAAAAAATCCTTCTAAAAATAATTGCAAAGCATTATATCTATGACGTGATAAAAGTGTCGTTAAATCATTGATATTCAAACTCAAAAAAGTAGTAGGTTTATTTTCATCAAACATGTATGGTGTAATATGTAATGCTGCATGTATAATTCCCATATATGGATAAGATGAAAATCCACCATCATAAACATAACTTCCACGATATTTATGATATAATCCACCCGTCAATAATGGAATATGTGAACTTGCAATACAACAATCTAAAGCATCTTCTAATGATTCAAAATCACTATATATAACAGTTGAACGGCCAATTCCATTATCCCAACATGTAACTCCAATCATTAATCTTCGGAAATTAAAATCATCATTATTGAAATATTTTAAAATTAGATTTTTTAATCTTTGTTCTATTGATAAAATTGAACCTTTTTGAAAATGTGGACGTAATTCTTCCAATATTTTCCATATTTTAGATGTTAAACTATAACGTTCACCATCATAACACATAAATAATGCATTCCATCCACCTGCGGATGAACCAGAAAAAAAATGATTTTCTACATTTAATTGTGATTTGATATATATTGCAATTCCTAATGTATAAAATCCATTTAATCCACATGGTGCCATAGTAATTAATTTAGGTTCAGGTGGAAATGTTGTATCTAAATATATTTTGAATTGTTTTTCATTCATTATACTATTGGATTTTATCAAATGATACGATGGAGCCGACGCCGGCGATAACGAGGCGGAAGCGGAAGATGGAGATGGACATGGAGACGGTGATGGCGACGAGTATAAAGGAGGTAATGACGACGACAATGACGAGTAATACTTTGATACACTTGATGATGTCGTTGTCAAACGTGAACCTCCAACTAGTTGCAGGAAACAGCACGTGAATATTGAAACGATATGACCAATATGACCAATATGACGAATATGATGAATATTTATCTTTTTTGAATACATTTTATTATTTTTCATCTGATTCTGCATTGTCATCATCATCATCATCATTACATTCAATAAATATATTTTGGGGTTCAAATGGGGCGCATGATACGCGTATACAGCCCATATTTGTATTCATGTTTAATTATAATACTCTATAGAAAATGTCTATTGTTACTGCCAATCTTGATGATACACCCACAACAATACCAACAATGAATCAAAATACATTTACTGAACTTGTAACAAGTGAACTTAATTCACCAGATTGTATTTTATCTCCATCCCAAATTACATGGTTTAAAGCAATTATGGTTCAATTTCCACAATGTTTACCTCAAATAATTAAATTAATTGATGGATTTCATACATTTACAGTTGCTGAAATACCAGAATTGATTCTAGGTATTGCAACATTACTCACAATTGGACTTACTAGTGTACCATTACTTAATCTGGCAAATGGAGGTAATATTCATACATTGATAGAATTTATTGTATTAATTATTATTAATTCTAGTTTATTACCAATTCCATTAGTTGAACGTGCTATTGTTATAAAACTTGTTACCATGTCAATTCAATTATTAAAAACAAATTTACCTCTTATGCTTAATGTAGTTTATCAAGTTGAAACTTCTTGTATGGGGTTATTATGTAAAAATAAATAAATGATAATTACAATTAGAGAATTATAAGAAAGATAAGTCAATCTGTGATATACATTGACATTTCTTATCAATGGTTAACTTGTCAATGAAAATGCCATGACAACGACACCATTTTTACCGCTGTAAGATTGATTATTACCACCATTAGGTCCACAAACTCCTGCTCCACCACTACCAGGGTAACTGTAGGAGCCAGGTTGGTTGCCAGCGCCGCCTGAACTACCTCCTGCACCACCTGCTGAAAAATACATACCGTACCGCGGGGCACCAGAGTTTCCTGCTCCTCCAACATTGCTTGTTGATGAAGTTCCGGCGCCTCCCGCCCCACCTCCACCTCCACCCCCCGGGTCAAGGCCGCCCCCATCGGATCCCCCACCCGCGTTGCCCCCGTTTGTACCAGTAACATTTTGGCCATTACATGCCCCCCCATTATTAGAC